>Ga0116170_10000615_pt1 | contig 37543 bp, 32 predicted proteins | sample AD_JPNHW1_MetaG_FD_89797 | JGI IMG/M metagenome (GOLD analysis project Ga0116170, IMG submission 89797) | Active sludge microbial communities of municipal wastewater-treating anaerobic digesters from Japan - AD_JPNHW1_MetaG | ecosystem: Engineered > Bioreactor > Anaerobic > Digestate | place... | reverse complement strand
CCCCATGAAATTATTCCGACGGGAGTTTCTGCCGGAAATTTTTTTTCTTCGATAAGTGTTCTGCTTATATGAGGGAGATTTTTCATTCCCATTAAAAAGACGAAAGTTTTTTCCTGATCAAACTCGGGGAAGTTGACATCCTCGGTATCATCCGCATCGGACCGTCTATGCCCGCTTATTACTTCGAACGCATTTGAGAAATCTCTGTGGGTAAGCGGTATTCCCGCATAAGCAGGAGCGGAATAGAACGATGAGATTCCCGGTATAACTTCAAATGGAATCTGTTTTTCCACAAGGAGTTCGGCTTCCTCACCTCCGCGGCCGAATATAAATGGATCACCGCCTTTTAGTCTTACAACCGTTTTCCCCTCAAGAGCTTTAGTTGCAATAAGTTCGTTAATCATATCCTGCTTCAGTGTATGGTCGCTTCCCTGTTTACCGACATAAATTATTTCACAGCTCAGTCCGTCAAGGAGGCTTTTCTCGGCCAGATAGTCATATATAATGCAATCTGCTTCACGCAGTACTCTCATCCCCTTTACGGAGATCAGCTCCGGATCTCCGGGGCCGGCTCCTACAAGATATACAACTCCTTTTCTCATATATGTTTTTCCGCTCCCTGTTTTTTTATTTTAGCTGAAACTTCCGCTCCAATAGCTTCAGGATCAGTACCAGTTGCTGACGCTCTTGCAACGAACGAGCCGTCTGCTGAAGCAATAATTCCATCAAGCACAATCTCCTCACCCTTGTATGATGCGTATGCGCCAAGAGGGATATGACAGCCTCCTCCGAAATTTTTCAGGAATGATCTTTCCGCAGTTACCAGCGCTTCGGTTTTTGCGTGGTTCAGTTTTCTGACTATATTGTATGTGTGCTCATCATCCGCTCTTACCTGCAGGCCAAGCGCACCCTGCGCCGGTGCGGGAAGAAAAATATTTTCATCCAGAACCTGTATCAGAAATTCACTTATATCAAGTTTAATTCTGTCTACCGCTGCTTTTGCCATCAGTATAGCGTCGTACTCACTCTCTTTCAGTTTTCTTAGTCTTGTATTTACATTTCCTCTAAGAGCTTCAACCCGCAGTGTGTTATCAAATACTTTAAGCTGCGCCATTCTTCTGACGGAGCTTGTTCCTATCATTGAACTTCCTTTTATATCAATACCATTTCTTTTTTCATATGCGTCGGGATGCATGATAATAATATCATGGAAATCACCTCTTTCAGGGATGGCCGCAAGTTTTAAACCCTTTACATCCTCCGTTGGGAGATCTTTCAGAGAATGAACCGCCAGATCAATTTTTCCTGTAAGAAGAGCCTCTTCTATTTCCTTTGTGAAAAATCCTTTTCCTTCCATCTTATTGAATGAGACATTCTGTATTTTGTCCCCTTCAGTTTTTATGATAATGAGTTCGGTATTCTCCTCGCCTATAAGCATTGATATAAATTTGGCCTGCCATAACGCGAGCTCGCTCCCTCTTGTTCCTATTCTTATTTTTTTACTCATGATGGTCCGATCCAATGCGACTTTATTTTTACTGCACAAAAAAAGATGAATTACGTCTCTCCGCACTGAGGCGCAATGGAGACATAATAACTACTGTTTTCAGTAGAAACCTATTATGTTATGATACAAATTCGGAGCTTTTTATGTCAATGTATTATTTTAACTTTAAAATACAGGTAATCGTCAGAACATGATTATTTACATTGTTGGAACACTTTGGAAGTTCCGTAAAATTAACTGCAGCCGCCAAAACATAAGTTTTTGTAATTTCTTTTAATGTTATTTCTTGACTTAATTAAAGTCCATAATTAGAAATATAAACAGCAGGGAAGTCACAAAATCTCAATCTTAACAGGGTCTAAGGGGTGAAAGCCCTTTAAAAACTCCGCAGGAATCCCTTGCGGTCACACATCGTACCCGTCGCAGGATTGTGACTGCCCGATAATTTAATTCAGGAGTTGTATATGAAAAGATTTTCAGTTAAATATTTATTGTTATTCACTATCATATCTTTAGCCCTCATTGCTGCAGGGTGCGGTAAAAGTGATAAATCCGAGAAAGTGACAATCGGTATTTCAAAGATTGTATCTCACCCCGCGCTTGACGGTGTTGAAAAAGGTATTCAGGATGAACTTAAAGATCAGGGATTCACAAATCTTACATTTGATCTTCAGAATGCCAATGGAGAGATATCTACTGCTGCGTCTATAGCACAGAAGTTTAAAGCAGACCAGGTTAAAATTGCCGTAGGAATAGCGACACCGACTTCGCAGGCTCTCAAAAATACACTGAAAGATTCGGTTGTAATTTATTCTGCTGTAACAGATCCTGTTGATGCAGGACTTGTTAAATCTATCACTGCAGGTGAAAAAAATATTACCGGTGTTTCAGACATGACACCTGTAAAAGATCAGATTGCATTTTTGAAAAAAATTAAAGATATTAAAAGACTTGGACATATATACGCGAGTCATGAAGCAAACGCTGTAACACTCGCAAAAATGGCAAAAAAAGCATGTGATGAACTCGGTATAGAATTTGTTGAATCAACAGTAACAAATTCATCAGAAGTTAAACAGGCCGCACAGACAATAGCAGGGAGAGTCGACGCTTTTTATCTGAGCACTGATAACACAGTTATCTCGGCGATAAGCGCTGTAGTTGATGTTGCAAAAGCAAACAAACTCCCGATAATGTCCGCTGATCCGAGTTCAGCTGAAAAATTTGATGTACTCGCTGCATGGGGCTTTGACTACTATAAAATGGGAAGAGCAACGGGGAAGCTTATTGCAAGAATACTGAACGGAGAGAAACCGGAAAATATACCGACCGTTTTTATGACAGAACCGTCGGATGTTGACCTCCTTCTTAATCTTGATGTCGCAAAAAAACTCGGGATCACAATTCCTGAGAAACTTATATCACAAGCCAGCCGTATAGTTAAAGATGGAAAGATGACTAAGAAGTAAATAAAGAAAGGCTGCCCTCACCGGGCAGCCTTTCTTTACTTTCCGTTTATTACTGCTTTAATTTTCACCGATTATAGGTACAGTTCCATTTCCGTTCAGGATTTCACTGTCAATTCTATCGCGGGGGATTTTACTGATGTCATTGTAGATTGGGAGATATATGGAAAAACAGGAACTTTCACCTGCCTCTGAATATACGTTTACTATTCGTCTAACCAAATAGAGTAAAAATTTGTCTATCAATCAGGCAGTAATTGTATTGGAAGAGTGTAAAAGTCCGGGAGTTTATTAAATTTTAAGATATACAGAATAAAACAGCAATATTACCTATTGACGGGGAAATATGACTCTTTTATTCCAGATCTGTCCGGCGAATAATTTACTTCTTAATTAAGTTTAATTTTATATTGAAAAAAAAACTTGTTAAATATAATAATAATATTAGAATGTAGTTTTGTGTGTCAAAATTCTTAAATTGGAAGGGATAATATGAGCTGTACAGTAGCGATAGGGGCACAATGGGGTGATGAAGGAAAAGCAAAGATGATCGATTATCTCACAAGAGATGTTGACATTGTTGTACGATATCAGGGGGGAGCTAATGCCGGTCATACTGTAGTGGTTGATGATAAAAAATTTGTTTTTCATCTTATTCCTTCAGGCATACTTCATGAAGATAAAGTCTGTTTAATAGGAAATGGTGTTGTACTTGATCCTGTGGAACTTCTGGAGGAAATATCACTTCTTGAAAAGAAAGGATATGATATAAAAGACCGTCTTATTATTTCAGATTCCGCACATTTTATTCTGCCGTATCATAAGACTCTTGATTCACTCATGGAAAATTTTAGTGATGAAAAAATAGGAACTACAAGACGGGGAATAGGGCCATGTTATTCTGATAAGTGTCTCCGCATCGGCTTAAGGACCGGTGATATTTTTGATATTCCGACACTGGAGAGACGTGCAGCCGCTGCTTTGAAGATCAAGAATCTTCAGCTGGAGAATATTTACGGAGAAAAGCCTTTTACTCTGGATGAAATAATGAGTATACTTCTCCTTTTCAAAGAAAAAGCGGGATCAATGGTTATAAATACTCAGGAGTATCTCCACAATGCAATTAGAGACGGGAAGAGTATTCTTCTCGAAGGAGCACAGGGCCATGCTCTTGATATAGATCACGGGACATATCCCTATGTAACATCATCAAGCCCGACAATCGGAGGAGCTCTGCTTGGCAGCGGGCTTAATGCTTTTGATGTAGATGATGTAATCGGAATCACAAAAGCTTATGTAACCCGCGTTGGTGAAGGACCGTTTCCCACAGAAGCTGATGAGGATGACAGTGAAAGATTGAGAGTAAACGGTAATGAATTCGGCGCGACAACCGGAAGACCCAGAAGGTGCGGATGGTTTGACCTCCCTCTGCTTAAAAAAGCGATTCAGATTAATGGTATGAATAAACTGGCGATAACAAAACTGGATGTGCTTACAGGTTTCGAGAAAATTAAAATCTGTATCGGCTACGATATTAACGGGGAGAGAGTTGACAATATCTGCGCATCAAAGTTCAGCAGTGTTAAACCTATATTGATTGAAATGGATGGATGGGCGGAGAATATTTCCAAATGCCGTTCATTTGATGATCTTCCTAAAAATGCGCAGGATTATCTGAATTTTATTGAAGATGAATTAAATGTTCCAATAACATACATCTCGGTCGGTCCGGGGCGTGATTATACATTCAAAAAGTAAAAAAAAAGACAAAAATAAGATTTTTTTCTAATTTCTTTAAATTATGTTGACAGTCAAAAACCTATTTTGTACAAGGTTTTTACTTTGAAAGTTTGAGGCGTTAGCTCAGTCGGTAGAGCAACTGCCTTTTAAGTAGTGGGTCCCGGGTTCAAGTCCCGGACGCCTCAATTGTAAAAGTAAAAAAAGCATGTCCCCGTCGTCTAGGGGTCTAGGACACCGGGTTTTCATCTCGGCAGCAGGGGTTCGAATCCCCTCGGGGATGCATAAAATAAAAAAGACCGTTCAATGCGAACGGTCTTTTTTTGTTTGCCCTTCGCCCGCGCTCAGGGAGCGGAATATTCTTTGTATAAAATATTTTAATGATATTTAACTCAACACCCCCTAAATCCCCCGGAGGTGGCTTCGCGGGAATGACAAAATGTACTACAAAATCTCCTCCAGCGATTCCGCGATTGCAGCAACAGTTCTATCAATATCTTTAGATGAATGGGCAGATGAAAGAAATCCTACTTCATAGCCCGATGGAGATAGATAAATACCTCTACTCAGCATCGCGGAGTGGAATGCCCCGAAAAGTTTCATGTTGCATTTTCTGATTTCATTAACTGTTGTAAGGTTATTATTGCCTGTGAAGTAGAGGCAGAATATTGACTCAATGCACCGGAACTGCACACTGCTGCTGAATTTTTTTATAACAGGTGAAATTTTGTCGTTAAACATTTTGCCTTTAGCGGAAAGTTCACTGTAGAAATTTTTTGAATTTAGTTTTTTCATTGTGGCTATACCTGCAGCCATTGCAAGAGGATTCCCCGAGAGGGTTCCTGCCTGATACACCGGACCATCCGGAGCAATTTTCGCCATTATATCTTTTCTTCCGCCGTAAGCTCCCACAGGGAGGCCGCCGCCTAAAATTTTTCCCAGAGTGGTAAGATCCGGAGTCACACCGAAGTATTCCTGGGCTCCTCCCTTCGCAAGTCTGAAGCCGGTGATAACTTCATCAAAAATCAGTACAACGCCATATTTGTCACAGAGTTCTCTGACACCTCTGAGATATTCATCAAGCGGGAGAATAAGCCCGTAATTGCACGGTACCGGTTCCAGAATAAGTGCCGCTACGTAACCCTTTTCTCTTTCTAAAACTGCACCAAGAGCCTCCAGATCGTTATACGGGACAACCAGCGTATCCTTCGCGTTCCCCTGGGTAACTCCGGCAGAATCAGGAGTTCCAAAGGTCGCAAGGCCTGAACCCGCGGAAACAAGGAGAAAATCCGCATGTCCATGATAGCAGCCGTCAAGCTTGATGATTTTATCTTTTTCAGTAAAACCGCGCGCCAGCCTTATAGCGCTCATGGTCGCTTCAGTCCCTGAACTTACAAAACGTACTTTTTCGATAGACGGTACCATTGATATGACAAGTTCCGCCAGTTCAACTTCATATCTGTGCGGAGTTCCGAAGCTTGTGCCCGACAGCGCGGTATTCCGCACTGCTTCAATTACATCCGTATCCGCATGACCGAAAATAAGCGGTCCCCATGACATACAATGATCTATATATTCATTTCCATCTTCATCTTTAATATGGCTCCCTTTGCCTTCTTTCATAAAAAGAGGGGTGCCTCCCACAGATTTAAATGCTCTGACCGGGGAATCGACTCCGCCGGGAAGAAGGGTGAGAGCTCTTTTGAAAAGATTTTCAGAATTTGAGGTTTTCATGTATATAGATCTCCATTTTATATTTGTCGAAGCATTAATGATTTTTTAAAAATCAGCTCTGATTACCGGCACCTTGCACCGTCAGCCACCGCACTCCTGGAGGAGGGGCAAAGCAAAACGTATGTTATACTGAATGTGTTCCACCATACAATCCATCCTTGCTCACTCCGGAGGTGGAGGACCGGAAAAATGTTAAACCGTGATTAAAATTTTTTTAATTCAAAAATTTTAGAATATTATTTTGATGTCAGAACCACCCGTTCTTCAATATATCCCGCGTATGATATGAAATAATCATATCAGATCCTGCCCTGAAGAATGAAGTCATGATTTCTGTAACAATTCTTCTCTCGTCAATGAAACCTTTTTCGGCAGCGGCTTTAACCATTGAGTATTCACCGCTGACATTATATACGCACAGGGGGAGGGATGAAACCTGTTTTGCCCTGTAGATAATATCCATGTAGGAGAGTGCTGGTTTTACCATGACAATATCTGCACCTTCATCGATATCTGTTGCAATCTCTTTCTCCGCCTCTCTGGCGTTCCTGAAGTCCATCTGGTAGCTTCTTCTGTCTCCGAACTGAGGCGCGCTTCCTGCAATATCACGGAACGGCCCGTAAAAAGCTGAACAGAATTTCGCGGAATAAGCCATAATTGCCGTATCATAAAAGCCGTGTTCTTCAAGTGTGTCGCGAATAACTGCCACCCGCCCATCCATCATGTCTGAGGGCGCTACAATGTCTGCTCCTGCTTCAGCATGGCTTAGTGCTGTACGGGAGAGCAGTTCGAGAGTCGGGTCATTAAGAACTCTTTCGTGGTCGACAACACCGCAGTGCCCGTGATCAGTGAATTCGCAGAGGCAGACATCGGTTATAATAAGAACCTGGTCTTTGAATTCTTTCCGGATTTTTCTTACGGCTTTCTGAACTATACCGTTATCGGAGTAGGCGCCGGTACCGGCTGCATCCTTTTTATCGGGAATTCCGAAGAGAAGTATAGCCCTGACTCCGGATTTTATATCAGCATCAAGATCCCTAAGAAGATTGTCAATACTGAGCCTGTCAATTCCGGGCATTGAGTCGAACCCTTCACGTATTCCTATTCCTTCTGTTACAAAGTAGGGCATAATCAGTTTATTGCTGTCAGGCCGGGTTTCCGCGGCGAGGTTTCTTATAATCTCGTTAGTTCTAAGTCGTCTTGCTCTGTCTATCATTTTATTACTCCGCTTTATTATAAAAGGAATATATGTATTGAATATTCATAGTCCATTTTAATCTATAAATTTTCAACTACTTCTTTTTCTGCAGATATGGCGATGCTATTAATTCAGGAATTTAAATTTTTTTTATAATTTTATTGACAAAAAAAGCTTTAAATCGATATTGATAATTATTATCAATATCGATGTAGGAATATGAATATAACACTTAATGAAATTTTAATTAAGCTGGAACATCATTTAAAAAATGAACATCTTAAATCCAGCAGCCAGAGGGAGGATATCCTCAGGATATTGTATAATTCAGGGAAACATCTTACTGCTGAAGAATTATATGATATTTGCAAAAAGAGCATCCCGAACCTGGGAATTGCAACTATCTACAGGGCTATCAAACTTTTCTGCAGTATAGGTGTATGTACAGAGATTATTATCGACAACGGTATAACCCGTTATGAGATAAATGATAATCATCATCATGATCATTTGATATGTTCAAAATGCGGTATTTTTGTTGAAATAGTCTCGCCTGAGATTGAAAAAATTCAGAAAAAAATTTCTGAAAATTATGGTTTTGAATTAGTAAATCATCGCCTTAATTTATACGGGATATGCCCTAAATGCAGGGCAAAGTAAAATTTTTTAACTATATTATGATAATGATTATCATAATTATAATTGTAGCAAAGAGAGGTCTTATGGTTATCACAGATTTAAACAACGGAGACTGCTTTAAAATAAAGTATGTTACACTGCCGGGCGAGATCGGGAAAAGACTCGCTGACATGGGTTTTTCTAAAAATGTTGAAGGTAAAGTAATAAGGTCCGCATTATTCGGCGATCCGATGCAGATTAAAATTATGGGTTACAATATTTCAATCCGTAAATCAGAAGCAAAAGGCGTTACAGTAGAATTGATATAAAAAATATTAACAGGATATATTTATGAGGCAGATAAAAGTCGGACTTGCCGGAAATCCTAATTCCGGGAAAACAACAATCTTTAACTCATTAACAGGAATGAACCAGAAGGTCGGGAATTATGCGGGAGTTACTGTTGAGAAAAAAGAGGGAAGAAAAAATTATAAGGGATATGATTTTTTAATCTATGACCTTCCGGGTACTTACAGCCTGACAGCTTATTCGATTGATGAGGTTATAGCGAGAGATTTTATATTAGATGAGAAACCGGATATTATAATTGATGTAATTGATTCTACAAACATTGAAAGAAATCTTTATTTATTACTTCAATTCCAGGAATTGAATATACCGATTATCGGGGCACTGAACATAACAGACCAGGCTGAAAGCATGGGAATTAAAATAGATGATAAGCAGCTTTCAAAAATTCTTGATATGCCAATGATAAAAACAGTGGGGGCCAGGGAGAAGGGGATCAATGATCTGCTTGACGAAGCTATTGTAATGTTTGAAAGCAAAAAGAAATCTGTAAAAATACCATCCTACGGTTATGAAATTGAAGACGAAATTAATAAAATTACTGAATTACTTGCATCCGATCATGAGTTTTCCAGCATCTTCCCGCCACGGTGGATAGCTATAAAACTTCTGGAGAAAGATCAGAGCGCCTATAAAAAGATTAAAAAACATGCAGATTATGAAGTGGTAAATAATACTGCTCTTCAATGCATAAAGAGGATAGAAATTCATTACGGGTATGATGCGGAAATTATTATATCTGAACAGCGTTACGGATATATTCACGGTGCAGTAACTGAAACTGTTAAATATGAAAATTCCAAAATCACAGACACGGAAAAGCTGGATGCGTTCCTTTTAAACCGTTTTCTGGGGCTCCCCGTTTTCCTCTTTTTTCTCTGGGGAATCTTTCAGCTGACTTTTGCGATCGGCGCTTATCCTCAGGGGTGGCTTGAAACTTTTTTCGGCTGGCTTGGTAATATTTCCACTCAATTTATTCCTGCAGGTATGCTGCAGTCACTTGTTGTTGACGGTATCATAGGAGGGTTGGGAGGAGTGCTGTCGTTTGTTCCTCTTATTGTTATTCTTTTTATGTTTATTTCCATTCTCGAGGATTCCGGCTACATGGCCAGGGCTGCTTTTATTATGGATAAATTCCTTCATATCTTCGGACTTCACGGGCAGTCATTCTTACCGCTTATGGTCGGATTTGGATGTTCTGTCCCGGCAATTATGGCTTCAAGGTCACTTAAAAATCCGAGAGACAGGATCATAACTATACTGGTTACTCCTTTTATGAATTGCGGAGCAAAGCTGCCGGTTCATATTCTTCTTGCAGGAACTTTTTTTGCATCTAATGCCGGAAATATGGTATTACTGATCTACGTAACAGGTGTTGCGCTGGCGCTATTGTCGTCCCTGTTATTTAAAAATACAATATTAAAAGGTGAATCTACGCCATTCGTTATGGAGCTTCCTCCGTACCGAATGCCGACTGGTGCCGGAATTTTACAGCACATCAGTGAAAAGACTGCTCTCTATTTAAAAAAAGCCGGTGCAATTCTTCTGCCTGCGTCAGTTTTAATATGGGTTGTAATATCATTTCCTAAACCGTTTGAAGACCCTGCGAAATACCAGAAAATTGGAGCTGATTACAAAATTGTTTTGGAAGAAAAATACAGCACAAAAACTGTAACACCGGGAAATGATAAAGTCACAGGAGATGTTGAGGCCGGAATAAACATTGATGAAGAGGCCTCTAAATATGCAGAGAATTTAAAGAAAGAAGATGAACTTGCTTATAGTGCAGCCGGAAGACTCGGGCGTATTATTGAACCGGCAATCAGGCCTCTCGGGTTTGACTGGAAAATAGGTGTCGCAACCATCACAGGATTTGCCGCCAAGGAATCAGTTGTTTCAACTCTCGGGATACTTTACAAAACCGGCGGAGAGGAAGGGGAAGAGAGCAGGACTTTAAGAAACGCTCTTCAGAATGATAAAACATTTAATCCGCTTGTTGCTTTCGTTCTTATGCTTTTTACGCTTATACTGGCGCCATGTTTCGCGGCACAGGCGGCAATTAAGGCTGAAATAGGCTGGAGATGGCTTGGTTTTTATGTTTTATATTCTATTGCCGTTTCATGGACTTTATGCTTTGCAGTTTATCAGACAGGGAAATTTTTCGGATTAGGAGTATAAGTATGCTTGATATAATTATTGTAGGAATTGTTGTTGCATTGTCAATTATTTACTTTGTAATTAAAATTGTAAAATTTATCCGGAGACCGGCAGGTACCTCCGGCTGCGGCTGCAGCAGCTCTGACTGCAGTAAATGTCCTATGTGTAAATAGAGAAATTCTATTTAATAATTCTGAACAAAAAGGCTGCTGCTTAAAAAATTCTATTATAAATATTTACGCCGCGTATCGGCGCGGCGTAAATATTTATAACAATCAGTTTCTGAACAGTTTCACTGGATTTTCATGATTTATAATATTAATCCTGGGCAGGTATAATTTTCAGTATTGAATCTCCGTCATTGAGTCTTGTCTTTTCAGTAAAATACTCCCCGGCAGAACCGGACGCTACATAGCAGGCGGCTCCGATAAAAGTGTTTTCTTTTATATAATTGTTTTTCCCCACAAGTGTAATACTGGAATTAAGCGTATTAGGGAAATTATTATTTTTAATATGTTTCTCGTCACTTCCTATTCTGCAGTTCGCACCTGCGTTATATCTGTTTTCTTCAGGTTCTGTTGATTCATCAATGATTGAGTTAATAATTCTCGCACCGGGACCGATTTTCACAAAGGGGAGTATGATTGAATCAATGACGACCGCCCCCTCTTCAATGTCAACTCCGGGGAAAATAATACTGTTCTCAACTTTTCCGTTAATATAACAGTAATCTGAAATGAAAGAATTTTTTACAGCGCATTTTTCATCAAGCAGAGCGAAACGGTCTGATTTAATTTTACTCTTAATAATTTTTTCTCTTGTGAGAGTATCGGAGATTTCTTTATTCCAGATAATTTCCCTGTTAAGTGAATAGTAGTCAGTGACGCTGTTTATCGGCCAGTAGTGTGCGTCAAGTGTTGTAGTATTGATTCCCGTATGAATTAATGTATTTATTATCATTTCAAAAAAATGGAGAGATCTGTTTTTTTCTTTCAGGGATTTTTTTATAAGAGAGATTAGTGTTTTTTTATCGCATATAACGACTTTATATGCCATTGAAGCTTTTTCATTTATTTTGAGTTTAATAAGCAGAGATTTTTTTCTTGATGCTTTAAATTTTTCAAAAAGAGCTGAGAGATTGATTATAGACGGATTGTCCCCGTTGTAAAGGACAAAGTAGGATGTCTCTGTTTGAGTCAAAGCTTCAAGAACGGATTCAATATCAGAAGGGTCAAAGGGATAAACTGTAATTTTATGAGGATTCTTTTCGAGTGATTCAACTGAATATTCATCGAGATACTGTTGAAGCTGGTCTTCGTGGCTGTTGAAAATTATTGTTTCATTCGCGTGTGAAGATACCGAGTTGCGTATAGTAAAGTCAATTATCCTGAATCTCCCGCCGATAGGGAGCATATATCTTGATCTTGAATCTGTAAGGGAAAGCAGATTAGCACTGTTCGGTGTTGGATAAGATATTATTGTAAATCCGCTCATCATTACTTCCAGAGATTAATTTTTAAAAAGTTTACAAAACTGTTTATTATAACTTTCATGAGTCCGTTTTAATAAACTTATTTTGACAAGATTGAAAAACAGTGTGCCGTTGCGGGTTTGCCCGATAGACACTTTTAATAACAGTCCAAGCAATAAATCATTGAGTTATAGTCCTGTTTATTATATCGAAAAAATCAATTAAAAAAATCAATTAAAATTTTACTATAGAATTTCTGCGTTTTTACAACATTTGCAAATCTCTGGTATGGAGCCTTTGCACATTAATATGCATAATACGTTGCAGAAAATTCCTGGTTAAGTTTACAATAAATGGCTTAACAGCAAAGTATATTTAAATATAAATGAAATTTTTAAAAATTCTGGAAGTGTAATAAATTTACTGTTATTTACTGATCAATTTATGTAACGTCCGAATCTCTTCCTTGAGTTCTCTTACTGATGCAGAAAGGTGCTCATTCTCTTCCTCCAGGTCTTTTTCGCGGGTAGATGTTGTCGTTTTCTGAAGGAAATCAAGCTGTATCTGGAGTTTTTCAGATTTATCTTTCAGTTCATTGATGAGGCTGGCATTGAGCATAAGACTTTGTTTGTCGTTCTTCTGCTGTTCCTGAAGTACTCTGATTGCTGAAGTCTGGTCCTTGCATACTTCAGCCTGCTTCATCAGGTTGAGGAGCCTGTGTGAAAGTTCCTGCATTGTCATCTCCTTCTCATTAAGGCCCATGGTACTGCTGATAATGTCTATAAACTCTTCATGTGTTTTCCGGATACTGCTGATTTCGTTACTCAGATCACTGATAAGTTTTTCCTGATCGGAATTTTTTGTATTCCGGATTATGATTGCTTTTTTATATTTCTTCAGTAATTCGTGTGCGTCTTCCAGGTCTTTCTCCGTGTTTGTAAGGGTATAACTGAATTGTTCCTTTTCCTCCTTCAGTTCTTTTTTCAGATGATTAATTTCTTCTTTCAGTTCAATAATCTCTCTTTCGGCTTTTTCTTTATGGTAGGAAATATTTTTCATTTTGATCCTGTAGCGGTCCTGATCCAAGGTACCCTTTGATCTGAGTGTTTCCATTTCCCTGGCCATTGTTTCCAGTTTCACTTCATGCTCTTTCTGCATTTGGGTTTTTTCATTTTTTAACACAATACATTCATTGCGGTAACGGTCAAGTGTCTGCTCCAGGCCGGTGATCTTTTCGTTTATCTTTTCTTCTTCCATAAAATATTTTGAAAATAAATCTGTATTTCTGCTGAGGTAATTATCCGCCTGTTTAGCGCTGACTGTATCTTTTCTGAAATCCTCCTGCAATTGCACTTTTGATTTTTTATATATATTGAGCTCCCTCTCCGCGGTTTCCAGCTCCTGTGTGATTCTGCTGTGCTCAGTGTCTATCAGTTGTTTACGTGCTGTGTTTTCGCAGAACATTCTGAACATGTTGTCGAACAATCCTATTGCGTCAATAACGTTTGTAAGTTCTTCCGCAGGGAAAAGTTCCATGTAACATTCTCTGCCCGAAAGGAAGAATTCATAGATCAGTGAATAGAGGAGCGCTGTCTCTGATGCCCTGTAAAGAGTCTGCCCGGCATATTTTTTTATTTCGTATGGCGCCGGTTTAACAATATTTTCAATAAGTTTTTGAAATGCCGGATATAGATGCGGAGGATAAATCTCCGGTGCTGGCGGATATGTCCTGAAAAGCAGTTTATATATTCTCCGGGTAAAAGTTTTGGTTAATACTTTACTTATTCTTTGTGAACCGTTATGTATTACAGTCGACGAGGGTTCGCCCTTTATGCTGAATAATTGCCGGAACAGATCAAAATATTTATGTTCTGCTCCAAGCTCAAGAAGATCAAGAAAAAATGTACGGATTGCATCATCATGCTTTTTGTCATAAACAAATTCAGGGCTTTCAGAAAATTTTATAAACCTGGATTCCTGGTATGATTTTTGAAGTTCATCTATATCATACCGGAAAAAACCGAAATTAGAATACAGCGGTACACCCTGGTTCTTACATGCTGTTATTATAGTACTGAAAATAGATCCGCAGAAATTCTCATCGTTAATAAATGAAAAATCAATTGATAAATGTATTATTCCCTGTATATATTTTTTAAGTGCGGTTATGCGGTCTTCAATATTTTTCTGCCGGTATTCTGGCAAAAGGTCAGTAATATCTTCACTGGTATTACCTGTGAACGCGGGATCAGATAACAGCCGGTCACGAATTTCTCTCGGAGTGTAGTTCAGCTGAAGTAATTTGAACAGAAAATATTTATTAATTGCCTGGTAGAATATATGGCCATGGGCATCTTCATCCGGTTCGCCAGTGTCAGCATTTTTCCGCTTCCGCTTAACAATCTGCCATGGAGTGAGCGGTACTGCTTTTGCCGGCAGAGCCGGAGCCGGCGGCACTTTCTGTTTCAAAAGATTATTAAGCTGAAGGATAAGACCGGCAAAGTATTTCAGTTGGGCATCATAACGTTCATTGATAACCTGTTCCTGGATTATTTTGGAAAAATAAGTGCGGAGAATATTATCAGGAATCTCCTCCAGTGTAATGTCAATTGAATCTATAGTTGTGGATGCCGGTGTATAGTTTTCCTGCAGCCTGCTGTAGAGTTCAAGCGTTGCCGGATCACGGTCTGTAAAATGTCTGGTACTATCATATTTAGAGATAACCATCCCCAGTACAGATAACAGTAATTCTTCATTTCTGCTGTACTCCTGCCATAGACTGTTTTTTCTCAAATATGAATTGAACTGTTCCTGGTACGGTTTGTTTACAGATAGAAAATCGAATGTCGTGTACGGTTTGTTCCTCCGGGCAATCTGTATGTGTGTATGTGCCCCGGTGCTTTTTCCGGAACTTCCGACTACCTGGAAAAACTGGCCTTTTTTTAAAGGATGAATCCAGTCCGGTTCGAGGTTGGCAATAGGTTCTGCAAGCTCTCCTTCAGTCGAATGCTCCTCAATATAATCCTTATTATCCATATGGCAGATAAAGATGTTGTACTGTGACCCTTCATCTTTTATAATAATAAAATTGCCTGTTATCGATTTTTTCGGTGATTTTTCGTAATACCTGACTGTTCCTGTGATTGGTGAACGGATCATGGTTCCCCTCTCACTAGCGATATCAATGGCCTTATGTTTTTTTTTGTTATATCCTTTCGAAAAATAGCCGGGATTAGGCATAATCATCTCTTCGCGGATGATCTGCTGAACCGAAAAATGTTTTGCCAGAAGCTCATTTCGTTTATCGCTATCCGGGATAATAGCAGAAAACACCCAGGCCCGGCATTCTTCAATGGTCGGCCTGGTCTCCTTCTTTTTTACTCCGTCAAGGAACATCATAAAAAGCGTGAAGCTGAAAAGATCGACAGGTATAAGGACATCGCTGTTCTGATAATATTCGCTGATGCTGTTTTTAATGACCAGATAGTAGGGAACATTCAGAACCAGGGCACCGAGTAACCGGCGGAACTTTTTTTCTTCAGGAGATCTGCATAGCTGATTGAAAAAGATTTCCACATCGGTCTCTGAATATTTTACACCAAGTTTTTTTAATCCGTGTCTGGAAAACAGCTGATCAAACAGTCTGGTGAAATATTCTCCCTTTTTACTGATTGATCCGAAAATATTCTGTGCAGTGAGAACATCTTTTTTTTTCTGTTCGAGAAAATACATTTTGTTCTGTATCATTTTTTTTATCATTTCTTCATCATTATCCTGGATATCTTTCAGAAAGTTCAGGCTTTTAAAAAGGTATTCCAGGCTTGACGTCATCAGTGTATGTACGAGAGGATTTTCTCCGGCCATATCCTGCCATATGCTGCTGTAATAGAACAGGTCGGATGGAAGTGTGATCGGAGTGGTTATCCGGCTTTTTTCAGCAATTAATTTTTTATTCAGGTCTTCATAGCAGGTCTGAAAAGGCGTTTTATATTCAGGGATGAGCAGCGCAAAACTTACAGTATAGATAATAATAATCGGTACTGAAAATATCCATCTCATGATTCCATAGTTATTTATGGATTTTTTTATTGAATTAAATAACACGGTGGTTAGTGACATCGCTGTTTATCTCCGCATGAAACATGTAATACATAACTTTTCTCAGGCTCCCGGATATACAGGTTCATTAAAGAAACATCCTGTTTTTTTGGAATAAAATAAATTCTGTTTAATTAAATTATACTGAGGGAAGATGATAAAGTCCATTACGCTTTATTTTTTATTACAGCAGTTAATGATTGAGTATGAATTTCCGTCTGGTTCCGGATACACGGCAAGTCAACATCCCGGCAGGCTCACTAACTGCCTGTAGAATCACACCCTGCGTTAAACTCCGATCCATGAGCTCAGCCGCAGGGAGGAGTTGTATTATTTCATTTGTGAAATGTAATAATGCCTAAATCCGGGAATTACTGCCGGTGATTAATATCTTTTGTGGGTAGAGGACTTTTTAAAAAAATCCTGGAAGAGATCTTTGTCGAGTGAAAGGAGCCGGTTTTTTATCTGGTCGCTGTTTTCAATATTTATATTCTGATGCTCATAATAATCAAGAAGCCAGAGATATTTATTTATAATTCTCGGCATAATATTTGTAGCCTCAATGTCATCACTGTTCATTCTGCTGAAACTGTTTTCCAGGTTGAACACCTCCCGCTTAAGGGATTCGACCTGGTGTTTATTAAGATTCCTTCTGACATAAAAGATATCAGTTAAGAAACCGAACACCGGAATCCACTCTCTTACATCTCTGACATTTTTTCCGCTGTTTTGAATCGCTTCAATAATCTCCATGATCGGTTTCGCTTCAATAAGGGTAAGATCTATCTGCGACGGATCGATCTGAAACGCCTCTCTCATGTAGAGCAGGCATTTGGGGATATCATCCATATGGTAGTACGATTCACCGAGAATAAACAGCAGCTTGGCGTTGCTCTTGTATGAAGTCATGGCGTATTCAAGGGTTTCAATAGCATATTTATGTTCTTTCAATCTAAGAAAACATTCGCCGAGATTTATCAGAAGATCGAATTTATTGTCTGTCTCTTCATTGTGCTGAAAAGCCAGTTTATAATGTTCGGCAGCTTTGAAAAAAATGTACCTCATCGCAGATTTGTATGCAGAGGAGGACTTCATCTCTTTATATGATGCGTAATCATCAAACGCGTTCCATTCCTCCATAAGAAAATCTGCAGTTTTTTTTCCTTCTCTTGTTTTTTTAATTTCCTTTTCCCTGTTTGACCAGAACTTTGCAGTTCTATATGCTTCAATCAGCCCCGGGTATTCGGGATTGACATTCATTAATAGATCAGATTTTTTTATTGCCTCCTGAAAGTTTCCTTCGGAGATCATCTGATATATCTCAGTGCTTTCCCGCAGCAGAGGATCATCGGAGAATGTTAGCTGTTCATTAATATCCATAGTTTATTTTAAAAGAGTAATTAAATTTCCTTTGAGGTCCGGATCGTTTCCGGGAATTATTACTACCACCTGTCTTCCGGAAAACAATTCAGGCAATAATTTTTTCATATTGTCTGCAAATTCATTTTCCGGAGTAAAAGGGTCAACCATAAAAAATGGCGGAAGATCTCCATTACCAAGTAATTCAGAAAGTGCCGCTTTTATTGAGAATGATAAATATTTTTTTAAACCTTTATGCTCATTTTTAATACTTCCGGACTGAATGATGAGATTATTGAGTGTTTCGGCGATATCTTCTTTTATAAATGAGTTGTCTGTAAGTTTTAAAAATTTATCAAGAGCTGAACGCGACAGCTCTTCTAATTTAGTTATACACCAGGTTTCCGAGGCACTGCTGAAAACGTTATTGAGAAATTTTATATGCTCTATTACCTCTCTGCACTCATTGATCTGCTTCAGGATCTCTTCAAGTCTCAGCTCTGCGGAGAGTGAACTGTTTTCTATTTTGTCATACTCTTCTATTTCCTCTTCAAATTTTACTATGAGAGATTTTTTTTCATTTATTTCAGCTCCGTTCTCTCCCAGGAGTTCGTCTATGTCGTGAATTGCCCTGTTGATGCCGTCTTCCTCCGGATGTGGATGGATGGAAAGGTCAAGATTCTCAATGGTTACTGTTATATCATTATTAATACTTTCAATCTCATCAGTAAACTGTTCAAGTTTTTTTTCTTTTTCAATGAGGCTTGATGAGTTGGATATTTTCTTTTTCAGTTCCATCAGTTCATAACTGATATCCCGGTAATTTATAAAATCTTCGAAATACTGAAATAAAATTTCGTATAGCTCTCCGGTTTTAAAGGTATCAACGGAGAAATTATTTTTTTTTAGAAGATCTATCAGGTCATCCTCCATTTTTTTCTTCTGTTCAAACAACTCAACCGGCTGGAGTGTTCTGATTTTAAAATAATAAAGCAGACCGATTAATCCGGCGGAACATGCTGCTATTGCTGAAGTAAGGCCAAGAATAAAAGATGCGGATGAAGTGAATATCATGAACAGGAAAGCTATTAGTGAAAAAATAATCAGGGATGTAATTGCTTTTAAAGCCGCACTGGAATAACGTTTTTTGCGCAGAGAGAATTTATCCAGCTGTTCATTAACATCTCTGAATGTGTTGAATGATTCCTGGATCTGTTCAAGATCCGGTATCTGTTCATTGCCTTTTTCTGTAAAATGGGAGAAGCGCTCCTTCAGGTTATTCTCGACGGAATTTATTTTTTCTTTTATCTCCCTTAATTCAATAAGATCTTTTTTTAAATTGTTAATTTTGGATGACAGTTTATTTTTTGATTCGATCTTTGCAATAATCTCGTTTAATGTTGTTTTATAATTGAGAATCGAATCCCTTCTTTTTTCAAGTTTATTAACATTCCGCTCTGAAGTATGAATTTCCTTGAGAAGTTTTTCTTTCTTCATTTTTTTTAGTTCAAGCAGCTGTCTTTCCCTGTTAAGATCTGTAAGATCTTTTTCTTTGTTCTGAAGCAGAGTTTCCCTGCAGTTAAAGAAAGGGAAGTTCAGCCTGTATACTTCGTTAGTAATGAATAGAGATTTAATTTTTCCTTTATCAAAAACAGTGTCCATATTTTTCTGTATCTGGGCAGGGTAAAAAAATGATGAAGTAATAAAATCGTCAGTTGAGCAGATACTTCTATATCTCTCCAGATTGGGAATTTCATCCGTTTCATTTCCGGAGCATTCATCTGACGAATCAGATCTTGTTAATACTAAATTCCCATTGTTATTGATAAAACAGATCTCTCTCCCTGAAATATCAGACAAGGCATTAATAGTGCATGAAACATTTTTTAAGGCGGGAGTTACATCCCCAGGCTCTGTTCCGAACATCCCTGAAAGCGGGATGTGAGTAAAAAGGTTAAATAATTCTTTATCCGGAATGGAAAGAATATTTAAACCTTCTCTGAATTCGATTTGCAGATCTTTGTTATCCGGGGAGGTGATTTTCAGATTTAAAAATCGCAAAGTATAACCCCCTCACTCTTTCCACCTGTATTTTTTTGAGATAAAATTTCAGCAAGTACTTCAATCTTGATTCTGTTATCTGTTATGTCATTAATCCTTTCGCTCAGTGACTGAAAAAAAATGCTTTTTAATGAATCATAATTCATGTTTTCCTCAATCAGCACTTTTAAAGAAGGGAGTGAAAAATCCATGATTTTTAATCTTCTGAAATATTCTGAAAGTTCAGTTTTAAAATTATTTTCTATCTGAAAATCACGCTCGCCGGTAAGAGTAATGTTTACAATGCTTTTATCAGGGTAAGTCGACTTAATCTTTTCAAGAAGAGTATTCTGATTTATTATAGTACCGCAGTCTATTTCATCACTGAGTATTTTTATAGTGTTTACAGCAATTCTTTTTATGCTATGAAGAGTATTATCCGCGATTTCCATTGAGACTGCAAATCTGTCTCCGGTTTCATCAATAGAACATGATTCCGGGCTCCCCGGGTATGCTCCCAGAATTTTATTGGCAAACCTGAACATTTTAAAAGTATGATTTTTACCAAGTGCATAAAAATCGAGGTTCAGTTTTTTTATATCATCCTTTTTTATACAGCCTGTATCATGAGATCCGCTGATCTGCGGATTAAAATCAGCATTAAATAATCCCACATGAAAACCTTTCTGTTCATTCCGGGTAATATTCCACTCATGATTTAAACTGTTACTCTGCATCCCGTATATGTAAATGTTCCCTTTTGAAGATTTCATCATAGACTCATTCTTATCATCAGAGAAAGTAAATGTTGTGCTGATTTCTGATATCGCAGGATTCAGTTTTCCATTTGACAATAACTCTCCCGGCCCTGGAGTGTAAAAAATCTCCTTACCGGCATCCATAAGAGATGAAAATTCGTCTTTCAGTATATCAAAATATCTGCTCTCAATACTCTCATCATGAATCAGGTCTCCGGCAATGAGGAGGATATCATGTTTATGAGCAAGGGAAATTATCCTCTTTAATGTGCCTAACCTCTCTTCTCCCGAAATTAAAGAGTTTATTTTTTCCATGCCGAGATGTAAGTCTGATACGAGCAGTATTTTTATTTTTTCCATATACTCCATATACGGTTTGTGCTCTTAATTATGTTTATAAAAATTTTAACATTTATAGTTATAGTACAATTAATTATTTGTCGATAAAAAAAAGTTATAACTTTAGATAAAGATTATAAATTTAGCGCTTTATGTATCTATAAAATCACATCCATCCCTCTAAATTCTTCAGGGAGCTTGGGGGAGATTATGGCAGGAGTATTATGTTTTATAAGAAATCTGACTGGATACATTATTTTTGCTCTACTCCGGGAGATTATGGAGGCGGTTCAGTATGAAATGAGTATAAGTCAGTTCCGGGCGGGTGCCAATTAAAATAAGATTTTTCAGTTATAAAATTTATTTTACAGTATGCCTGAGTTATTTTATTGACAAATACAGGAAAAAAGCAAGGTTACTTAATGTTCCAGTGATTATTTTTAAACATCAAATTTTATTATAAATAATAATAAAATACTGCAGGCGGGATGAAATTATTCCAGGCCGATGTCGACCATCCTAACATGTTGAAGGATGTTTTACAAAAAAGTGTTAATGAATAAATTCTGAATATTTTACAGTTAATTATGAGAGTAATATATGAATAACGACAATGATAAAAATACAAATAGTGAAGAAGCAGAGTTTAAATATTTTAAACCTGTAAAAAGATTAGCCCTTATATTTTTTATCGGTTTTTCTGTTTATCTTTTTATTTCCACTATGATGCTGATATTTCTGACTAAATCATCAGCGGAAGTTAAAATACCTGATGTAACTAATAAAAGGTTTGTTGATGTAAGCAACGGTCTTACAAGAAAAGGATTCAGAACTGAACTTAAATTCGTGGATGTTTATGATATCGAGGATGGCATAATTTTAGACCAGTATCCCGAAGGCGGAAGAATTGCCCTTGAAGAGAGTAAGATTACACTTACGATCAGCAGGAGCAAATTCTTTATAGATGTCCCGAGCCTTGTGGGTTCACAGCTTCCTATCGCTGTAAATAAACTGAAAAATCTGCATTATCAGGACAAATCGGTATCTATAAGTACAGGCGTTATCTCTTATATTCCGTCTGATAAAACAGCAGCAAACGTCGTAATTGACCAGTCACCCAAAGCGGGAACAAAAATTTCACCGGATGTTAAAGTAAATCTTCTTGTATCAAGCGGATCTGTTGGAGTTGATAAAAAGATGCCTGATGTAACAGGACAATCCATAGATTTATGCTACGACCTCCTTCTTGCAAAAGGCGTGATAGTTAACCAGGAAATTGTAAAAACAGATGATATCAATAAAAGCGGATTGATAAACAGCCAGAGTATCCCCGCTGAGACTTTACTCAACGATGGAGCTACGGTAACAGTATCTGTAAATTACTACAGTCTCACGGAGCATCCGTATTCGGCATATGAGCTTATTGAATACGTTATTCCATCGGACCAGCCGCAGGGTCTTTTTGAAGCATACATTGAGGACAATCATTCCAGACGTATAAGATTTTCCAGCCCGTCCGGTCCGGGGCAGACAATAAAATTCCTTTTCCAGAGAGTGGGGAATGCTAAGATTTTTATAAACAGGGATAAGAAAAATCTCAGGGTTTTAAGTATACATGTTAATGAATTCTAAGAATATAATAATCTCTCCCTCCATTATTGCCGGAGATCTTTCTACAATAGGGAGAGACGTCGCAGGTTTTGATCCGGAGGTAATAGATCTGCTTCATATGGATGTAATGGACGGGAATTTTGTTCCTAATCTTACATTTGGCCCCGGTTTTATAAAAGATCTTAAAAAGCATACAGATATTCCTCTTGATATACATCTCATGATCGAAAAACCTGAGAATTCACTGGAAAAATATATTGAACTCAAACCGGAATATATTGTTATACATTATGAAAGTACAAAATTTCCCGCAAGAAGCCTTAAACTTATAAGAGAGAACGGGATTAAATCAGGGATAGCACTGAATCCGGCTACTCCTGTTGAAGCTGTTTTCGATCTTATTGAATATTGTGATATGATTCTTGTTATGTCTGTCGATCCCGGTTTTTACGGCCAGTCTTTTATGAAGGGAGCAGTTTCAAGGATCAGGAAGCTGAAAGAGTATCTGGTTTCAACCGATTATACCAATGTAAAAATACAGGTTGACGGTGGAATCAGTGAAATGAATATAAGAGATGTTGTTTCTGCCGGAGCGGACGTTATTGTTGCAGGAAGTTCGCTCTTTAAAGGAGGAGACATTAATCAGAGTGCGGTAAAGTTAAAAAAAGCAGCACTCGGGTAATTAATGTTGACAAAAAAATCAGGGTTAAAAATAATTTACACCCTAACTATATCAGGAGAGGTGGATTAAGTGTCCGTTAAAATTCGTTTACAGAGAGTAGGAACAAAGAAAAAACCATTCTATAGAGTGGCTGCTATGGACAGCAGAAAAAAGAGAGACGGTGATGTTATTGAGTACATTGGTAAATATCAGCCGATTATCACTGAAAAACAGTTTGTAGTTGATGAAGAGAAAGTGCTGAAATGGCTTAATCAGGGTGCGCAACCTACAGATACTATTAAAGAGCTGCTAAAAAAAGAAGGAATCTGGCAAAAGTTCATAAGCGCTAAATAAACTATCAGGAGACGGTAATGAATTACAGTGAACTTGTAGGTTATATGGTAAAATCTCTTGTGGATCATCCTGAAGAGGTTGAAATAAGGGAAATTGAAGGTGAAAAATCGACTATTCTCGAACTGAAAGTAATAAAAGAGGATATTGGAAAGGTTATTGGAAAGCATGGCAGAATTGCCAGGGCTATAAGAACAATAATTAACGCCTCTGCCACGAAATCCGGGAAGAGAGTTGTACTGGAAATTCTTGATTGAGCCTGGAAAATAATTATCTGAGAATAGCTAAAATTAAGAGCGCCCATAGCCTTGACGGGAAACTTAAAATTCATGTCATATCTGATATTGCTGAAAGGTTTGAAAAAGGGAACACTGTTTATTTAAAGCTTAAAGAAGAATACAAAAAATATGTTATCAGCACTTTTAATCCGATGAAGAAAAGAACTGCTCTTCTTAAGCTTGAAGGTATAAACGATAGAAACAGTGCTGAACTTTTAGATGGTGTTGAAATATTTATTGATAAAGAAGCTGCTGAGAGTATACGGCCGGAACTTGATGAGGACTCATTTTTTTATCAGGATATAATCGGCTGTAAAGTGAAGTATAAGGGCAGAGATTTTGGTGTGGTACTAGACATTTTTGAGGGCGGTTCCGGTGATCTTCTTGTTATTGAAGATAACAATAACAAAACCGTGCTTATACCTTTTGTTGACCAGATGGTTGACACTAACGGAATTTCTGAAAAGACGATCGAGATAAACCCTGTTGAGGGATTGCTTGATTTTTAGGATTTATACGCTTTTTCCGGAATTTTTCCATTCACCTTCCAAGTCAGGGTTAATGGGAAAAGCGGTTGAATCCGGAATAATAAAATTTGAAATCATTGACATCAGGACTTACTCGGAAGATAAGTTCAAAAGATGTGATGATTATCCATATGGAGGGGGTTCTGGCATGGTGCTGACGCCTTCTCCTCTGTTTGAAGCTATTGAGGCAAATGAAAAAGGGGAATCCTGTATTTTATACACTTCCCCTTCCGGAACTCCTCTGACGCAGGATTTAGTAAAAGAACTTGGAAATCTTAAAGAGATTTCAATAATCTGCGGACATTATGAGGGAATTGATCAGAGAGTAATTGAACAGTTTATAAATAAAGAAGTTTCAATTGGAGATTACGTTTTATCAGGCGGAGAGTATGCCGCTTTGGTTATTACAGATGCTGTTGCAAGGTATATACCGGGATTTATGTCTAATAAAGATTCACTCATTGAAGAGAGTTTTGAATCTGATCTTTTAGAGTATCCTCAATATACAAGACCTTCGGAGTTCAGGGGAATGAGTGTACCTGATGTGTTAATTGAAGGTGATCACAAAAAAATTGCACAGTGGCGTCATGAAAAGAGAGTGGAAAAGACTAAGGGCGTAAGGCCCGATCTTTATAAAAAATATCTTACAAGAATAATATTAGGGGAGTGACCGAAATGGATATAATGCAGGCAATAGAGAAGGATATAAAGCCTTTAGAAAGAACCATTGATTTTGAAATTGGTGATACAATCCGTGTTCATTACAGAATCATTGAGGGTACCAGAGAGCGTATTCAGGTTTATGAGGGAATTGTTATAGCAATTGATAATAAAGGTATAAGTAAAACTTTTACTGTAAGAAAAATATCTTTTGATGTGGGAGTAGAAAGAATTTTTCCAGTATACTCACCAAAAATAGCAAAAATTGAAGTTATCAGAAAAGGTAAAGTAAGAAGAGCTAAACTCTATTTCCTCAGAGATCTTAAAGGAAAAGCTGCTAAGATCAGAGAGAAGAGAATGAAGTCTTCAAAGAAAGATAAAAAAGGTGCTGCTGCATCTGATGATAAGGCTGCTGAATAGTATTATCTATATTTATAGCGGCAGTTTTTATACTGCCGCTCTGATTGTTAAAGGGGGTTGACAGCTATGTCGCCCCTTTCTGATTTTTCAATGCTTAACCCCGATTTTTCTATTGAGAAGGAACTGTATTCACGGGGATATAGAGTAATTGCCGGTATCGATGAAGCCGGGAGAGGAGCTCTTGCCGGGCCGCTTTCTCTTGGAATGGTTATTTATCCCCTATCGATTTTTAATGACACCCCTGAACCTGTAAGTAAATCAATTGCAGATTCAAAAAAACTGACTGCTAAAAAAAGAGTCAAAGCTCTCACTATAATAATAAATCATGCACTTTCATATACTTCAGCTTTTGTATCTCATACCGTAATAGACAGTACGAATATTAATATTGCCACACAGCAGGGAATTCATAAACTCCTTGCTAAATCAGCAATAAAACCAGATGTTATAATCATGGACGGCAATTTTAAATTCAAATTTGATATTCCTTTTATTTCAGTAATTAAAGGTGATAACCGGTCTATATCCATAGCATCAGCATCAATAGTTGCAAAGGTATCCAGGGACGATTTAATGGATAAACTCGACTGCAGATACCCGGGCTACGGATTCTGCGGAAATAAAGGGTACGGAACCAGAGAACATATGGCATCTCTGACGGACAAAGGTTTTTCCTCTATACATCGTAAAAGCTATGAGCCGGTGAAAAGTATAATCGAGGGCCAGAGATTATTATTTGATGAAGATATCAGGTAACCAGGGCATATCAGTAAATATTTCCTCAGTAAGAGAACTCGGTTCCCTTTTAAAAAATATTAATCCCGGTGATTCTGTTTCCGCTTCTTTAATCCGAAGTGAAGGGAGCAAGGCGTTACTTGAAATCGGCGGGAAAATTATAACGGCCGAATTTACAAACGGTATTCCTCATGATAAAATTATTGAACTTGTACTTAAAACCAAATCTTCAGAAAAAATTCAGTTTGCCCTGAAAGAGAATGAACCGGCAGATAAGTTAATCAGGTTTTTATCCCCATTTTCTATGATACATGAAGATGATGTAAAAAAAAGTTCTCTCCAGAATTTAGCCAGATTTATAAATACCGCGAAACCTGACCTGATAGATATTAATTTATTCCTGCTTGGATTGAAAAAAGATGGACAGAAAGAAAAAAAAGGGTCATTTTTTTTTAATCATCTTTTACAGAAAGGTGTTCCATTTCAGACATTGATTAATTTAAGTTACCTTATTTACAGTAAATATAATCCTGTTCTTTTTATGTCTTATCAATATATGCTGTCCCTGGCCGGGAGGAAACCCTTTAATTCCGGTAAAGAAAATTCCGCATCTATCGAGGATGCAATAGATCATCTCTGCAATATCTTAAAAGAGGATGACTCTGATTTTTCAGTCATGCTTGAAATGATTTTTGACGATCATGAAAAGAATGATATTTATGGAGATCTTGTTTTTCCGGATGATGAACATTTCACCGGGATTGAGTATATTTTAAAAGAGGATTCAGTTTTTTTAAAATTTGATCTCTCTTCGGCTGGTGTACTGGGAGTTTTCATTAAATCAGATAAAGACCATGTTTTAATTAACTTTTTATCCGGAAAAGAGGAATTACTTTCTTTTATGAGAGAGAGTGAAGACATTTTAAAGAAAATGCTTGATCAGAACGGGATAAAAAAAAGTATTATCGGTTATTTTGACTCTAAAAAAATAGTTGATAAATTAGAACTTTGGAGTCTTGATTTTTATACTAAAAGTGAGTTTAATGTAAAGGTTTGAGTAAATGAAGCAGGGATTTATAGAAAAGAGCATAGCTCTTCAGTATGATAAGGACGCGCCGAAGATAATTGCTTCTGCCAGAGGTATTCTGGCGGAGAAAATGATAAAAATCGCAAAGGAAAAGAAAATTACTATTTACAAAGATGAAGATCTAGCTGAAATATTATCGAAGTTTAAAGCGGGGGATCTAATACCGGAAAATCTGTTTGGAGCTGTATCTGTTGTTATGGCATACTGTTACAGTATTAATTCCGATTTCAGGCAGAAAATAAATAATTCAGGATTGTTGAATGGCTGAAATGAAGAAAATATTAGTTGAAGATTTGAAACCGGGAATGGTATTCAGTAAAGCTGTCTATATAGATAGTGAGAATGTACTCGTGGCTCCGAATGCCCAGTTGAAGGAAGAAGATATAAAAAAGCTTATGAAGTGGGGAGTTAATTCCGTGGAAACAGCAGGGGATATGCTCCAGTCCGGGTCAGATACCGGCGCATCTGCTACTTTAAAAACCGGCCAGGTTCTTGAAAGATATGAACAACTGCTTGGTATGAGAAAGAGGCTTATCGAAATTCATAGTAACGCGTGTTATCTTATTGAACAGGTTTACTCTGCAATCAGAAAAGATCATTCGATTGAATTGAGTGCAGTACAGAAAGTTGTAAATGATATAATAGGAATGCTGAAAGAGAACAGTAACGTCTTTCTTTTTCTAAATGGATTTGACGACGTAGAAAGAAACTATCTTGTTACTCATTCTGTTAATGTTACTTTTTACAGCCTTATTATCGGTCAGGCTATGAACTATAATGATAAACAGCTGCTTGAGTTAGGTACCGGTACAATTCTTATTGATGCGGGAATGACAAAGGTCCCGGTTTATATAGTACACAAACAGTCAAATCTTACAGATAGTGAATACCAGATGATAAAAGCTCATCCGGTTCATGGGTATAAATCGCTAAGAAGTTATCCGGATGTAAATGACAGGATGGCCAATATTTCACTTCAGCACCATGAACAGTTTGACGGTAAAGGATATCCAAGAGGATTAAAAGGAAAAGAGATTGATGAGTACGCAAGGATCGCGTCAATAGCGGATAGTTACGAATCTCAAATATCAAACAGAAGTTATAGAGAAAAAGTCGGCGCGTACCACGCGATGAAAAATCTCCTGGCAAGCGGTGTTAATAAATTTGATCCTGAAATTCTGAAGATTTTTCTTTCACGTATGTCGGTTTACCCGATCGGGTCACTTGTTGAATTGAATGATCAGACCATCGGCCTCGTTATAGGATCTGTAACAGAGAAACCGCTTAGGCCGATCATAAAACTTATTTTTGATTCAGGTCACAAGAAAATTGAAGAAACTCGGATAATTAATCTTCTGGAAGATACCACGAAATATATCACAAGAGTCCTCAACGAAAAAGAAGCCGGTATTAATTTATTCGATGTACTCTGGGGCTTCTAGTGCCGCAGGGTTATAGGAAGATTCTCGGGGCAGAGGGTGAATCGGCAGCCTGCACATTTCTCGAAGCTCAGGGATTTTCGGTAATCAATAAAAATTTTTATGCAGGGCGAAGCGGCGAGATTGATGTAATTGCCGTTAAGGATAAACTTGTTGTCTTTGCTGAAGTTAAGGCGAGAAATTCTGAAATGTTCGGCGGCGGAATTTATTCAATCACCGATAGCAAAAAGAAAAAACTTAGAGCTTCAGCAAAGTATTATCTATTGAAAAATCCGCAGTATAATTCCCCGGAATTTAATATAAGATTTGATCTTATTATTGTTAAAGATGGTAAGGTTGAATGGATTGATGATATTATAAGATAAAGGGCAGTGCAATATATCTTGTGGAGGGACAACTCCGGAGTTGTCCTTACGATGTTGCCCCACATATAATGTATAATTATAATATTTTACTGCTGTCCAGAATTATGGTAACCGGTCCTGAATTTACAAGTGAGACTTCCATATCTGCGCCGAAAACTCCGCACTTTAGTGAACCGAAATTTTCTCTGAACCTGTTTACAAAATTATTGTAAAACTGCAGTGCTTCAGCCGGGGGCATTGATGTTGAAAATGAGGGGCGCTTTCCCTTTCTGGAGTCGCCATAGAGAGTGAACTGTGATACAACAAGTATTTCTCCATCTACGTCTGAAACAGAAAGGTTCATCAAACCGTTATTATCTTCAAAGATTCTAAGGCCTGTACTTTTGTTTATAATATAATCGGAATCTGTATCTGAATCTTCCTTATGAAAGCCTACAAGAATCAGAAGTCCCCTGCCTATTGAAGAGACACTCTCCCCATTTACAGAGACAGAGGCTTCTTTAACCCGTTGTATTATTGCTCTCACAGATCAGCTTAACTTGGATTTAAGAACATTCTCGGGCTGCACACCGACAAATCTTTCAATTTCTTTGCCGTTATCAAAAAGAATTAAAGTTGGAATTGAAACAATGCCGTATTTCTGAGCTATTGCTGTATTCTCATCTGTATTTAGTTTAAGTATTTTTGCTTTTACATCTCCGGATGTAACAAGTTTCTCGAGAATTGGTGTCTGCATTCTGCAAGGTCCGCACCATGGAGCCCAGAAATCTACAAGGACCTTTCCCGCAGTCTGAATTACCTCTTTATCAAAATTTTCTGTAGTTGCCTCAAGTAAGTTTGCCATGTGATCCTCCTGAATTATTATATAGTTAATAGTGAACAAAAAGTTAAAAACAACTATTTTTCACCGCGCCTGTAAGAATAATTATTTATTCCTTATGGACTGTAAAGCAAAAAAAGCTTTTTAGTATTAGTTAATATACTTAATTACTAGTCTACTAAATTTTTAATTTGTTTCGACATTTTTTTTTGAAATTAAGGAAATAATATAAGAGGGAAGCTGCGGTAAATTATCTGTTCATTATAATTGCATCTGCACATCTGATGCCATCAACTGCCGAGCTTACAATTCCCCCTGCGTAACCGGCACCTTCACCTGCGGGATAAAGTCCTTTAACTGTCAGAGACTGCATGCTTTCATCCCGTGTTATCCTCACAGGAGATGATGTTCTTGTTTCTGCACCGATGAAAACTCCCTGGGTTGAGATAAATCCGCGCATTTTATTGTCGAAAAAAGTCAGAGCTGTCCGTATTTCTTTTGTAATCCATTCAGGCAGGAAATCCTCAAGCTGTGAAGGTGTTACTCCGTTTCTGTATGATGTTTCCCTTATCTTTTTATCGGCGCTTTTTTTAAGAAAAGATGTTACTGTCTGGGCTGGAGCTTTGAATTTGCCCCCTCCGGCTGAAAATGCTTTTTTTTCTATTTCACGCTGAAATTCAATTCCCGAAAGAGGGTCATCTCCCATATCCTCTTTTTTTACTGTTACTACTATGGCAGAGTTTGAATACTTAAAGTCCCTGCCGGACATGCTCATTCCGTTAACGCAGAGTTCTTCATATTCCGATGATGAATTTATTACTGACCCTCCGGGGCACATGCAGAATGAGTATGTTCCTCTGCCGTTTGATTTGTTGTTATATGCCAGGCTGTATTCCGCAGCGGGGAGGTGAGTCAGATATTGGCTCTTCCCGTATTGGATTCTGTTTATCTCGCCGGCCGGATGTTCTACCCGGACACCTGTAGCGAATCCTTTTTTTTCAAGAGCTGCACCTTTTTTTTTAAGGAGAGAATAAATATCACGTGCGGAATGGCCGGTCGCGAGTATTACATTGCCGGAAAAAAATTCGTTTCCGGCTGATGTGGCAACGCCGCTAATTTTTCCTCCGGAAATGTACAGGTCGGTTACTCTCTCGCTGAATCTTATTTCCGATCCGGAGCCGGTTATTGACTTGCGGATATTTTTTACGATTTCCTGAAGACGGTCTGTTCCTATGTGAGGTTTGGATTCGTATGCGGCGGATGGAGGCGCACCGTTTTCAATAAGTTTTTTGTAAAACCATAGTATCTCCGGCCTGTTAATTCTCGTGGTTAGTTTTCCGTCAGAGTATGTTCCTGCTCCACCTTCGCCGAAGAGAGAGTTGCTGTCCGGATCAAGTATTCCGGTATTTTCCAGAATCTCAATATCCTTCATTCTCTCTTCAACACGTTTGCCCCGTTCGAGCACTATTACATGCGCACCCGATTCAATCAGCCGGAGCGCCGCGAAGAGCCCTGCGGGGCCTGCTCCGATTATTATAATGCTTTCAGTGAAATTCTGTTTAACTGTTTCAGGGATGGAAACCGGAATATATTCCTCGATGTCATCAGATTCAAGAATCTTTGCTGCTGAAACATTGTCTATTTCAATCAATATTCTGAAGTTATAGAATATATCATTTTTATTCCGGGCATCGAGCGATTTCTTTAATATTTTGCATGAAGTAATTGCGACTTTATATTTATTTTTAATAAGTGAAATTATTTCATCTTCGTGTTGAGAAGGGGTAAGTTTTATATTACTTATCTGAAGAAGCATTGTCAGGCTAGTGCGTCAAAAAAGGAACCGGGTTTAATAAAAGGTTTGTGGCTATCTGTTTTTCCGTATGAATCATATTCGTTTTCAGAACTGTACATCATTCCTAATAATTTTTCGCGTTCAACAAGAGAAGGTTTGGAATATACCGGCTGTCCGTCCTGAGGTCCCGGGCTGGTTACTTTCTCGACTTTACCGTCGTGATATTTCGGCCAGATATAGTTCTTGGTTGAAACAGGAGAGTTCTCTCCTGCCCTGCTTAAATTTATTTCTGATATGCCTGTAGATATATTCATATTTTATCTATCGGCAGGTAAACGGTAAATCTTTAATCCGGTTCCGTAAAAAGTATATAGTTCCGTCCTGCTTTAAACATATATAAATAAAAACAGCGACGTATAAAAATTCTGAAAGTGAGATTTAAATATTATATGTTAGCAGATATTCTGAAGATTATGAAAAATCAGAATCACCCCGGATTAGGGTTTATAACATATTGACTTCAGTAATAATGTTTCATATGATTGTTTACCAAATATCATTCAGAGGATTTGAATTACCTTTAAAGGCGGGACTTTGGAATGAATCTCCTTTATACAAGAAGATATAAACTGAATTTAATTTTTTCACTGATTGTTTCATTTTTTCTTGCAGTAATAGCAGCAGGGATCATGTCAAAACTTCCGGATGGAAGAACTCTTGCATACGATCTTAGGTCCGTCGCGGGAGCATCGGTGTTTGTTTTCTCAAATCTATATTTCACAAGGAAATACAGGAGGAGGAGAAAAATTCTTCTTACGGATTTTCCTGACGGGTGGATTGAAATTCTGGAAAAATATGTCCCGTTCTACTCTCTCCTGAATGAAGATGATAAGTATATATTCCAGAAAAAAATACAGCTGTTTCTGAGCGGAGTGCTGATAACAGGTGTCGGTATGGAGATTGATGATGTGACCAGAGTACTTGTCGGAGCAGGAGCTGCCATACCGGTATTCAAAGTTTTAGACTGGGAATATACTATGATCACTGATATTTTTGTCTGCCCGGATAAATTTAATGAATATTTTGCCATGGCCTGTAGGGAAACAGATATATTGGGACTGGTCGTTCATAATAATTCAGCTGTATATCTCTCGAAGGAATCACTGATAAGGGGTTTCTCGAAGACTGACGGCAACAATACCGGTATCCATGAGTTTATGCATAAAATTGACGAAGGGAGCGGTGATATTGATGGAATTCTTCCATCTCCATTTCTTTCAAAAAAAGAAAGGTCGGAGTGGCTTGAAATCGTCGACAAAGAAATGGAAAGGATTAAAAGGTCGGATTCTCTTCTCCGCCCGTATGCTTTAACAAATAGGGCGGAATTCATCGCAGTTGCTGCGGAATTTTTTTTTGAAAGGCCTCTGGAGATGAAAAAAAATCATCCGAAACTTTATAACATTATGCAGAGAGTGTTCAGGCAGAATCTTTCAGCGGCTGTTGTAAAAGAAGCCAGAAACCTTTTTAAGCGATGATTATTTCAAAAATTAAATCCGCAGTTTGTAAATTTTAGTGATCATATTTAAAATCGCCGATGCAGAAAAACTTATCTGAAATTATTTCTTGACTGCAATTATCTTTATATTTACTGAATAGTTGAGGTTCTTCACAACTACCTGGATTTTATAAAAGACTTCTACCTGTTTAAATTTATTGAATATTCGTTGGGGGTATGATGGGATTATCAGTAACATATAAAATTTTGAAGGAACATCTGGTTGAAGGGAAACTTGTTCCAGGCGAGGATATTGGAATAAGGATCGATCAGACCCTTACCCAGGATGCTACTGGAACGATGGCATACCTGCAGTTTGAAGCGATGAACATACCGGAAGTTAAAACTGATATCTCGGTCTCCTATGTGGATCATAATACCCTTCAGATGGGATATGAAAACGCCGATGACCATAAATATCTTCAGACAATGAACTCAAACTACGGTATATACTACTCTAAGGCTGGTAACGGCATCTGCCACCAGGTGCACCTTGAAAGATTCGGAAAGCCCGGCGCGACTCTTCTCGGCTCTGATAGCCATACGCCCACAGGCGGCGGTATCGGCATGATCGCTATCGGAGCAGGTGGAATTGATGTTGCTGTTGCCATGGGGGGAGGGCCTTTTTATCTGACATGCCCTAAAGTGATTAATATAAGACTATCTGGAAAGCTCCGCCCATGGGTTGCAGCGAAGGATGTTATTTTAAAAGTCCTTGAGATTCTTACCACGAAGGGAAATGTAGGGTATGTAGTCGAGTATACCGGCCCCGGCATTGATACACTTTCTGTACCTGAACGTGCTACTATTACAAATATGGGAGCGGAACTTGGAGTAACCACTTCAATTTTTCCGGGTGACAGAATTACAAAAGAGTTTCTTAACGCACAGGGAAGAGGAAATTCTTTCAGAGAAATTCTTCCTGATGCGGATGCGGATTATGAGAGAGTTATAGATATAGATTTAAGTAAACTTGTCCCTATGGTTGCGTGTCCGCATTCTCCGGATAATATTAAAGAGATAAAAAACCTAAAGGGAATGAAGGTCGACCAGGTTGCAATTGGAAGCTGTACCAATTCATCCTTTCGCGATCTTATGACTGTTGCTGAAATTCTTAAAGGGAAGAAGGTTCATCCTGATGTCAGTTTTATTGTTGCTCCCGGATCGAAACAGGTTTTCGAGATGATTGCAGCGAATGGCGCACTTGCTCATATTATTTCCTCGGGCGCCCGGATTATGGAGTCTGCCTGCGGATTCTGTATTGGTTCGGGGCAGGCGCCTGTAACTAAGGGCATTTCCCTCCGGACAAATAACAGAAATTTTGAAGGAAGGTCAGGTACTGAAACCGGGCAGATATATCTTGTAAGCCCGGAAACTGCCGCTTTGTCGGCTCTTAAAGGTGAACTTGTTGATCCTCTTGATTACAGCCCTTCACTTTATCCTGAAATCAGAATTCCGGATAAATTTATAATTGATGATTCAATGATTGTTCCCCCTTCATCTGTAAAAGGTGAAATTTTTCGAGGACCGAACATTGGTGAACCTCCTTTTACCGATCCTCTTCCGGATCAGGTCAGTGGTGTTATAGGCCTTAAAGTAGGCGATAAAATTACTACTGACCATATAATGCCCGCGGGGCAGAGACTTAAATACAGGTCGAACATACCTGAATATTCAAAGTATGTATTTGAAAATGTTGATGCCGATTTTTCATCTCGGTCCCTGAAAAATAAAAAAGCAGGAATTTACACAGCCATTGCCGCCGGTGAAAGTTATGGCCAGGGTTCCAGCAGGGAGCATGCCGCGATATGCCCTATGTATCTTGGAGTACGGGTTGTAATGGCAAAGTCTTTTGAAAGAATACATTCCGGAAACCTTATAAATTTTGGAATAATACCGCTTCTGTTTTTAAACAGCAGCGATTATGATGGAATAAAACAGGGCGACAGTTTTAAAATTTCCGGTCTCATTGAGTCTGTTAAAAAAGGGGGCAATCTGAAAGTGGAAATTGCGGGCATTGTTTATGAACTGCAGATGCTTGCAACTGAAAGGCAGAGGAAAATACTTCTGACAGGCGGATTGCTTAATTATACAAGAGAGAACATGATAAAAAAATGAGTGATTTATCAAATGACAGAATAGTTCTCTGTCAGCCTGATAATTTAAAAGGGTGCAGTTTATGCTGCGGCCTTTTTAATTTCAGGGATTTATCGCATGACTTTCTTGTCCGCTTTCTTGGTGAAGGCCAATCGAGGGAGAAAACATTATTAACTTATGAGGATGCTATAACGCATTCCGGAATACGGGACGTATTCTCACATATCTGCCCGTTTCAGGGACTGTTAAGTGATAGTAAACCCGGGTGCCTTATTCATCCATTATACTCCGGAGTGGAAGGAAGGGAGAGATCTCTATTCTCCACCAGGATATGCGACGGATTTTTCTGTCCTGCTCATACTCTTCTTTCGGATGAGGAAAAACAGTTTCTGGTTGAAAACGCCGCGGACTGGTACCTCTATTCGGCTGCGATAGCAGATCCTGAAAGCTATTCATTTATTTACAATTACGTTAAAGAAAACTGCAGTAACGCGGATTTTTATGCGTTGATGATTAACGAAGGGCTTGCTGCACATATCGAGAATCTTGCGGCTTATTCCGGTGTGATTTTCTGCTACTCAATTCCTGAATACAATATCAATAAAGTAAACTTCTGCATCAGGTATATAAATGAAACGAGAGACCTTGTGGTCTCCCGTATTATGAAATCAGCGTCTCAATTAAATGCTAATCAAAACTGAATGGCGGATACTCGTCTGTAAGCCCTGACATGAATGATGATATTTTTGCAAGATACCTGAAGTATTTTGTAAGGTAAATGAAAAGTACATTCGGCCATCTTCTTGTAAGTATTACAATTATTATTCCTGTAAGATAAACAAACGGAATAGTCAATGTTATCATCGACATTATAATCAGGTGCGGCAGTGTAATCAGCAGTATTCCTATAATCGAAAGTCTTAGAACAGCCAGATTTTTTGAGTATTTTAATGGAAAAGTAATATTAATCTGAAGAGGATGATCTATGGACTCTCTTCCTGCGTAAACCGGGCGGTCTTCAACTATTCCTATTATATTAGTCTTGATATAGAAAAAGTATCTCATTGTATTTTCTATAACAAGGGCAAAATCCTCAACACACCTTCCTGTAGAGAGTATAACAATCTGGTTTATGAAACCGAGGATTGATGAGAGTGCTGTATAAATCAGCATAATAATAAAATGCGGAATCATACTTAACGTGTAAAGCCCAAGAAGCCTGAGCAGGGCTCCAACCCTTGAATACTTAAGGGATAAATCTATAGAGAAGAATGTGTTTCCTCTACCCGGTGATGATTTTTCCTTTTCGGACTCTTCATAGTCAAACATATCATAATCGGGCTGACGTTCTTCAGCTTTTTCTATTTCTGTCTCTGGGAAAACTATAAAGTCGTCCTCAAAATTATCAAAAGATTTTTCAGCATTACTGCTCTCTTCCTGGCGGACAATAGCATCATATTCATCAAGATCTATTTCGGGAAGTTCATCAAGCGTATCTGAAACGCGTTTGGTTTCCAGTCTGCCGGACTCAGCTATTTTATCAAGGGTAAGATCCGGATCAATTTCACCCAGAGTAAGTTTTAAATCTTCGTCAGCCGGTTCTTCAAATCCGGGCCTTTCAATTTCTGAAGTAAGTTCATCAAATGTCAGGCCTGCATCATCAAGAGTCAGCTTTTCATCTTCTTCGGACAATTCTTCTTTCATTGTCCGGTTTTCTTCTGCAATCTCAATTTCCAGAGTATCAAGATCAATTGTTATACTTTCGTCTTCATCCACTTCTTCGATAAGCGGCTTTGGTTTTTTTCTGGAAAGCGGAGCAGGCTGTTCCGGGATGTCGTCTTCAAAAATAAGTTCTCTTTCTTCAATTTCATCAAGATCTATATCAAGATCATCAAGGTTGAGTTTTATATCCTCTTCGTTAAATTCATCTTCAGGAGTAATATTTTTTTTACTGATACTTTTTGCAGCTTTTACTGCAACAGGTTCTTCGAAGACGTCAGCACCGGGAGAAGATTCATCAAAGTCGATATCGAGATTGTCGATATCAAGCGTTATATCCTCTTCGGAAGGAGCTGGTTTAGTTTTCTGTTTTTCAGCGATGACAGGTTCTTCGAAGAGGTCAGAACCGAGAGAAGACTCATCAAGATCGATATCGAGATTGTCGATGTCGAGAGTTATATCCTCTTCGGAAGGAGCTGGTTTAGCTTTCTGTTTTTCAGCGATGACAGGTTCTTCGAAGAGGTCAGCACCGAGAGAAGATTCATCAAGATCGATATCGAGATTGTCGATGT
>Ga0116170_10000614_pt1 | contig 37598 bp, 29 predicted proteins | sample AD_JPNHW1_MetaG_FD_89797 | JGI IMG/M metagenome (GOLD analysis project Ga0116170, IMG submission 89797) | Active sludge microbial communities of municipal wastewater-treating anaerobic digesters from Japan - AD_JPNHW1_MetaG | ecosystem: Engineered > Bioreactor > Anaerobic > Digestate | place... | reverse complement strand
GCGTTTCTTCATTTATGGCAGAAATTTCGGCCGATTTTGTCAATGCCGCAGGTTCGGCAGCCCGAACTGACCTTGAAACAACCACCCTCAGCCGGGTGAAGCGCTATACCATCAATGAATATCGCTTTGTTCCGACTGCTCATAAGGTCAACACAGATGGCACCATCGCCGTGACCACCGCCATGTCGATTCGTGTTGTTCGCAAAGAAGGCGCCGCCGGCGGTTTCGACTCACTCGAAACCACCCTCGACCCCAGCCCGACTCTCACCTGGAAAAACGAAAGCGGCTTCTGGAGAATCATCAAAGGCCTGCCCTATCTCTCGACCGATGTGGGTGGTATCTGACGGTTCTGTAATTTTTTTCCACTGGTTTCTGACTCGTCGGGGTTCAACATGTTGAACCCCGACGTTTGTTTTATGGGCTTGTTGGCAGCGCGAAGTGGCCGTGGTATAAATAGAAAAACTGCCGGATAACGAGGTGAATTGATGGGTATTATTGCCAGGTATCGTGCTGTTCCGATTCTTTATCGCATGCTCGGCGCATTCATAATTGGCGCTCTAACCGGCATTGTTTGCTGGTATGCCGAAGCAAATTACGGTGTTGCCCTCAAGGGGAGCCTCGACGCCTGGTTGTCACCGTTCGGCCTGGTTCTTGTTAAAATGCTTAAGATGATCGTTGTGCCGCTGATTTTCTTCTCTCTTTTTCAGGGTGCCGCCAGCTTGCCGTTAAAAAAATTCGGGCGCATCGGCCTGCGGGTCATTGTTCTCTATATGGCCACATCTTTCTTCGCGGCGTTAATTGGCACTTTATTTGCCCTCGGCATCAACCCCGGGCGCGATGGCATGCAACTTTCAACGGGTGAGGCAGCGGCCGCAGGTATTCCAGCAGTTTCCGCTGCCGGAGCCACTTCTTTGACCGCTGTTTTTATGAGCATGTTCGAGAATCCCTTTAAAGCCCTTGCCGAGGGAAACTTCCTGGCGGTGATCGTCTTTGCGATTCTGGCCGGTCTGGCTCTGCGGGTGCTGCTCGATGCCGCCGATGAAGGCAAAAGAGATGCCGATACCGATGCCCTGACTGCCATGCCGGCAACCGCTTCGGCCATAAATCGCATTTTATTTGTCATGGTTGACTGGATCATGGACTACGCACCGATTGGCATTCTGGCGTTGACGATTGTCAACTTTACACAACACGGCCCTGAGCTGGCTGGCCCGTATCTTAACATCGGTCTTGGCGTCATCTGCGGGATCATAATGATGATCTTGATTGTTTACTCACTGATGATCAAACTTCTGACCAATTCGAGTCCGTTGCGCTTTTTTAAATATGCCCAGGAAGCAATGATAACCGCCTTTGTCACCCGAAGTTCTGGTGCGACTCTGCCGGTAACTCTCAAGGCCGCTGACGCTTTGCAGATCAGGCGCGAACTCGCCGATTTCTCACTGCCGCTCGGCTCGACCGTGAACATGGATGGCGTCTGTATTCACCTGCCAATGTTTGCTATTCTGGCTGCCAATATTTTCGGCATTCAGCTGGGTTTTGGTGACCTGGTTGTTCTGGTGTTCACCACGGTTCTGGCTGCGGTTGGTGCCGGTGGTATTCCGGGTGGCAGCCTGATGCTGCTGTTTATTATTCTTAACAGCATGGGCCTCAATGAAATGCAGGTTTCGCAGGTGGTTGCCTTTGCTCTCGGCATCAACCCGATTCTTGACATGTTTGAAACCATGAACAACGTTACTGGCGATCTGGCCTGTACATACGTGGTTGCCTGCCAGGAAAACATGCTGACCGGTGAATCGTCAGAATAGGGTTACGGTTTGCAAAACTTATCTGTTACAATTGAGGTATTATTGTAGCTGTACACTTGTGATGTATGTCGTCAATGGGAGGGCATTATGAAGATTCGTGGTCGTTATAATTTGCTGATATTCTTTCTGGCTTTCTGGCTGGCATTTGAGCCGTTCGTCATCAATGTGGCTTTTGCTAACGATGATGTTCCGCAGCCGATTCTGAATACTGAAGGCATTGAGGGCATCGAAGATATCAACGAAATTGTCGCGCCCGCTGATTATCTAGAATACATGCTCTCGTTGCGTGGTCGCACCAAAGAAGAGGCTGAGGCCATCGCCTGGGGCGAATGGATGACCAGTATTTCTGGTGCCTACGCCATGATGGACGACGGTTGTACTGACGTGTTCAGTTTCTACAGCACGCTCAGCGACATGTCGCCTCATTTCACCAATACCCCATACTATTTTAAAGCCGTTTGTATGGCTGCTTCAAAAGCGACCATGGCATTTTCGTTTCTGGTTCACTCGCAGCCGGCTCTCAAAGTTCTTGCCGGCATGGAAACCGCTACCCAGGCAGTTGCTAACTCGGGTGTGGCCCGTGGTGCCAAATGGGCCATGCAGAAGGTTTCAACCGCCGCCAAATTCACTGGTGACGCCATCGGAAATACGCGCCTTTACAAAAAAGGCGTTGGCTTCATTCAGCGCAAAGCGAATCTGATGAGCGGTTTCCAGAAGATGGGCGACCTCGCATCCAAAGCCCAGAAAACTTTCAGCGCCAAGAATGTTGGCACTTTCCTCAGTCACATGGCACCTCCATGCGGCTACAAAGCCGGCCCGGGCGAAGGTTTTTATTCATACTGGCGTTGGGTAGCCCGCAAAACCGGTCTCGAAAATGTCGAAACCTATCGCAAAGTTGCTAAAAAAGCCGGTATCAGCACCAATAAAGGCGCTACGGTCATTGGCGACGCCAAGGGTTGGGGCCACACCGTTGGCATCGGCCTGTGTGTTGTCGGTATTGCCCTTGATTCTTATGGCATCATCAAGTCCGAAGACCGCCAGGGCGGTCGCTACAACTCTTATTCACTCGTTAAAAACTATGTCGGCCTCGCGCTTGGTACCGCAACCCTGATCGCCATGTTCTGTATTCCGGTGGTCGGGCAGGTTATCGGTGCCATTGCGCTTGTGTGGGCTCTGGTTACGACCCTTGGTGACCAGCTCGGCAAATACAACAAGCGCTGGAAAGCCGCCTACAAGAATTCATACTGGTATCTCTACGAAAACGACCCTGAATTTAAGTCTTTCTACGATAACCGCGGGCAGCTGAAAGCCGAAGAAAAGGCTGCAGCTCTGCTTGTTACCGAGAACCACTACGGCGATTTCGTGAAGAGTCAGGCCCCTTCAGACGAAGAACAGAAAGCAATTCACGAAAAGAATCTGCGTGTTTATGCCGAACTCGAAAAACAGGGCGTGCTGATGAGCTATTACAGCCGCAAGGGCTTCTCACTGCCCGACTTCGGCATGGAACGCCTACAGGAACTCTGGACCATGAAAGCCGACTACATGTCATGGAAACCGACCGAAGTGGAATCTGAAAAGGCCAAAAACCGCGGTTTCTGGGGCAAAGTTGGTCATGCAATCAACCCGATGACCTATGTCAGCTGGGCAGGCGACAAGATTCAGTCACGTGATTACAAGAAGACTATCGATGAATACAATATTCTCAAAGTGTTCTTTAACCCTGACTACGTTCTGATCAAAAAATATCAGAACTGGATCACCGCCAACAAATATCATGGTGGCATCTTTGACGTAGTTGGTCTGCGCATAGAGCAGTCTCCCTTCAATTACATCCCGCTGGTCGGCATCGACACCGGTGCCTGGAACGAAGACCTTCTTATCCAGGCCTTCAATAGTGATGCCTTCCAGATTGGCGTCAAAGAAATGATGTTCTTCAAAGAACAGATCAAGGCTGCCCGCGAACAGGTCAAGGCCGGTATCAAAGACAGCGACAAAATGGTTGATTTCATCCGCAACGAGCACCTCAAATACTCCCAGAAAATGCGCAAGGCTCTGGGTCGCCTCGTTGAATGCTATAACATTGACCCTGAACGTGAGCACAAAGACCTGATGAAAGATTGCCAGAAAGCTTTCGGCTGGCGCTGGAACAAGGCTAATGGCAAAGAAACCCCGCGAAATATCATCAAGATCTATCTCACCGACATCGAAAAAGCTCTGACCTATGACCCGATCTCGGTTAGCCAGAAAGCCGCCGAAGTGGTTCTCATGGTAGCCACCATCAAGAAAAACCTCGACACTGCCGTGATGATGCGCGAACTTGGCGACGAAAAACGTGCCGCCATGGATGACTTCAGCAAAGAATTCACCAACTATGATATTGCCAAGTTTCTTAAAGAAGGCACTTTCCTTGACGTGAAGGGCAAAACCTTCTTTGACTGGCTCTCAGACCTGTACCCGGCCTATGAAGAACTCGAAAAATTCACCAATCTCTATATGAACGAAGTCGAAGACTTCACTGAAGTCGCCGATGATTCAAATTCTGATACCCGCAAAAAGTTCATCTTCTTCAGCAAAGATGGCTATCATCCGAAAAACCTTCTGAGCGACCTGAACACCGAACTCGAAGGCTACAAAGAAATCATTCTGGCTTTCGAAAAGATCAAAGACGATGTGCAGATGAACATGGGCCTCTCTGAATCTGATAATTCAGAACTATACAACGGCGTTTTCCACCCCTATAGCGTCGAAGAACCCGAAGCCCTCAATCTTGATTCAGCTGTTATTCCGGCTGGTGACTGATTGCTGAGTAACTGTTAAAAAAATCGCCCCGCGCTAACCCGCGGGGCGATTTTTTTGCGTTCGAAGCGCATTACCGCGCCTTGCAGATTAAAGCTTCTGCAGGGCGCTGTTGATTTCTTCGATCACCAGAGGATCAGGGTCTTCACTGGCATCTTGAAGCATGGTCTTGACCCGCTGGCCGAAGGCCTTGAATTCGATGAGAGTTCGCACTGCCAGAACCCTGACTTCTGGGTCAGGGTCATAAAGCAACTCTTCGATCTCGGTCAGCCCTTTTTCTTCGAGCCTCACAAAAAAGCTTGTAGCGGCACTTTTTTCTTCGGGCGTGCCTGCTAACAGCTTGTCAAGCTGGTTTTCGACTTCGGCGGCATCGGCGGTGATACTGGCTGATGCTGATGCGTTGGAGGCCTGAGATACTGAACCAGCAAGTGCGGCAGCAGTTGAGCCAACCGTTGGGTTAGCCACTGCGACGGGCATCGGTCTGGAACCGGGATCTGCTACGGCTGTCTGGGTGGCTGGGGGCTTGACGGGCGACACTTCGGGCATGGGGCGTGGCGGGGCAGTCTCGCCAGCCGGCGCATTTATGGTTGCTGATGCCGGCAGGAGCGGTGATACAGTGCTGGCAACCGATGCAACCACGGGGGGTTTGGATACTGGTTCTTTAGTGGCAGGGCGCGTGGGTGTTTCTGGTGTCGGGTCAGCGGCTGGAACTTTTTTTAACGCTGATGAAGCGGGTGTGACTGTGGGCCGGGTGGCAACAGTTGCCCCGGCTGATACTTTTGCTGTGGGCAGTTTTTCGGCTTTGGCCTGAATGACTTTTTTGTCGCGGGTTTTTGCCGGGGGCTGGTCACCATATTTTGCAACCAGTTCACCAAGTTTTTCGGCGGCCGGCTGGTAGGCGGGGTCGAGTTCGACGGCTTTGCGATAGGCCTTCATGGCGTCAGCGATGCGGTCATTTGCCAGATAGATGTCACCCATGACTTTGCGTGGCATCGGGTTGGCAGGTGAAGCTTCTGCTGCCTTCAACAAAGATTTGTTTGCCAGGCCGATCTGGTTTAGCCCAATATGCGCGTTGGTAAGAATACAGTAATAATAGCAGACCGTGTCGGCATCCATTTCGCGCTCTGCCATTGTCAGGCCGGGTTCAAGCAACTCAATGGCCCGGTCGAAAATGCTCAAATTAACGTACACTTCGCCGAGTTCGAGGTAGGCGAAAGTTTCATTCGGGTCGAGTTCGAGAATTTTCCAGTAGGCTTCAAGAGCGGTCTGAATCTTGCCAGAGTCCACGTTTTTCCGGGCAGATTTAAGCATCGTGTTGATTTTGCGATTCTGCTTGCGCTCAGTGACACTGCCTGCCAGAAGACGTGCTTCTGAAACGATCGGAACACAGAGAAATGCACTGATCGCAGCGGCCAGCAAAGCTCTTTTGATTGTCGAACCCACTTGATTTCTCGAGGGCATCAGCATTCTCCTGAATCTCGATTTTCGACCATTCTAATGCAAAGAATCACAAGAGTCTATGGCTAACTGGGTTTTCCAAAAGGCAAATACATTATTTTATACTGCACAACCGGCGCAAGATTCGCAAGCGGCACAGTCTGCCAGTCGAGTTACCTGATTGCCGGCAGTCGTTGTTGTGAGCGTCGCCACTCTCTGGAAGATAAAATCAGCCCGGCCATGACGGCCGGGCTGAATATTGTATTGATTCTGGGGTTTTATTGCTCCGGGGAGCTACTTTTTTGCCTTCTTTACGGGTGCTGCGCTTTTGGCGGGGGCCTTAGCCGCTTTGACGGCTGGCTTTTCGGCCTTGGCTTTAACGGCTTTTGCAGCGCTGGCTGCCTTCGGGGCGGCTTTGCCGGTGACCTTGGCAGATTTATTGAGTTCTTTCATTGCAGTCAGAACTTTTTCAGCGGTATAAGGAGGCCGGGTGAGCCTGATGCCGACTGCGTTCTTGATGGCATTGCCGATGGCTGGCAGTGCGCCGTTGATGCTGATTTCGCTGACGCTCTTCGCACCGTAGGGGCCGGTCTTTTCATAGGTCGGCACCAGGAAAGTGACGAGTTCAGGCATGTCTTTGGTGCTCCAGATCTTGTAGTTGCCAAAATTCGGGTTCAGCATACGGCCGTTTTCATCGAAGATGTACTCTTCGGTGAGGGCGAAACTGATACCGTTCATGCAGGCGCCTTGAGTCTGGCCGTCAGCAAGCTGTGGGTTGATAGCGGTGCCACAGTCGACGCCGGCTACGTATTTGAGCAATTTGACTTCACCGGTCTCGGTGTCAACTTCGACTTCAGCAAAGTGCGCCGAGAAAGGCGGTGGCGATGCATGACTGATATGACTGCCGATGGCACCAATCTGAAACTGCTTGTGTTCATACATTGCATAATTGCAGACCTGGCCGAAAGTAACCTTGTTCTTGCGCCCTTTTCCGTAGCAGATGCCGTCATCGATGCTTATATCTTCGGATTTTTCGCCCATTATGCTGGCAGCAACCGCAACAATCTGTTCTCGAACCTTTTTAGCACAGTTAATTACTGCACCACCGGTCAGATAAGTGGTTGAAGAGGCATAAGCGCCAACGTCGAATGGGGTCATATCGGTGTCTGAGCTGTAAACCAGCATGTCGGTCAGTTTGCAGCCAATGGTTTCGGCTGCGATCTGGCCTAAGACAGTGTCAGAGCCAGTTCCGAGGTCGGTGGCGCCCAGCAGCATATTGAATGAACCGTCTTCGTTCATTTTAATGAAGACCGCGCCCATATCAATCTCGGGAATCGAACTGCCCTGCATAAGGCAGCACATGCCAAGACCGCGTCGTTTGGTGCCGTTACCAGGTTTGCCGTATTTTTTTGCCCAGTCGATGTGCTTCATGCCTTCGGTTATGCATTTGCTCAGCCCGCAAGAACCAATGGCCATATCGACGCCTTCGCGACCTTCGCCGAGGGCTTTGAAGATCGGTGAAGACTCACCTTCCTTGATGTGGTTCATCTGACGGAACTTGATCGGGTCCATGCCGATTGCTTCGGCCATCTCATCCATCTGGCATTCCATGGCAAAGGCAGCCTGGGTAGCGCCGTAGCCGCGATAGGCTCCGCCGACCGGCAGGTTGGTATAAACTGTGTCGCCGATGAATTCAATGTTGTCAGCGCGGTAGAGAGGCAGAACTTTCGAGCCGCAGTTGCTGAGAACCGTCAGGCCATGGGAACCGTAAGCACCGGTGTTGCTGATGATGCGCATTGAAATGGCGGTAATCGTGCCATTTTTTTTGACGCCGCTCTGAATGGTGACGACCATCGGGTGGCGGGTGCGTGCTGCCATGAATTCTTCGGCGCGGGTCAACGCCCAGACGCATGGTCTTCTGGTTTTGAGAGCCACCAGGCCGCAAACGTCTTCGAGCAAAACTTCCTGCTTCGTGCCGAAACCGCCGCCGATGCGGGGTTTGATTACTCTGATTTTTTTGACCGGGATTCCGAGGGTCTGAGCGGTGATGCGGCGGGCATGAAATGGAACCTGGGTCGAAGTTCGCAGCACCAGACGATCATTCTCGTCGAGGTAACCGATGCAGATGTGTGGTTCAATCGGGCAATGCTGCGCGTAATGGGGGTAGTAGGTTTTTTCGAGTACTACGTCAGCCTGCTTGAAACCCTTCTTAACATCACCGACCGCCGTTTCGACGTGCGAGCAGTGGTTATGTTTCGGATCGTAGAAAATAGGTATGGGAACGCGGCAATCTTTTTCGTCGTGAATGATGGGGGCATCTTTATCACGGGCTTTTTCGGGGTCGAGAACTGCCTTGAGAACCTGATACTGAACTTTGATTTTTGTGCAGGCTTCGCTGGCTGCTTCAGGGGTTTCGGCGGCAACTATCGCCACACGGTCGCCCACAAAACGAACTTTGCTGTCGAGCAGATAGGTGTCATAGGGGGAGGGTTCAGGAAAACCCTGCCCGGCGGTGGTTCGCGGTATTCTCGGAACGTCTTTGTAGGTGAAAACTGCAACAACGCCTGGCATCTTTCTGGCGTCTTCAACGTCGATGCTTTTGATAACGGCGTGAGCGTGGGGGCTGCCCAGAACCTTGATGTGCAGAAGATTGGGCAGGTCGATATCGGCAACATACTTTTGCTGGCCGCAGACCAGACCCATTGAATCAATTTTGGTCAGACTGTGATTGACCTGATTGAATTTTTCGGGTTTTTCAAAAAAGAGTGGAGATTCGGGAATCGGAGACACAGCGGCTACCTTGGCGGCCGGCGCGGCTTTTTTTGGGGTTTCTTTTTTTGCGGTCTTTGCCATTATTTTTTACCTCGGGTGCTCTTGGTAGTCTTTTTGGATTCGGCAGCAGCCTGAAGAACTGCGTCAATTCTCTTGACATAGCCAGTGCAGCGGCACAGATTGCCGTCAAGAGCGTCTTTTACGTCTTCGGCAGTCGGATTCGGGTTTTTGTCGAGCAATGCTTTGGCCGCGATCAGCGAACCCGGGTTGCAGTAACCGCACTGGGTCGAACCAGTGTCTACAAAGGCTTTTTGCAAAACATGCGGATTCTCGGGGTTTCCCATGCCTTCAACGGTCAGGATTTCGGCGCCTTCAGCGCAGCCGGCCAGAGTGATGCATGAATTGCGGGGGCGACCGTCAATCATGACGGCGCATGAGCCGCAACTGCCTTCACCACAGCCAAACTTTACGCTTTTCATGCCTGCCTGGCGAAGGACATCCATGAGTGTGGCATTGGGTTGGATTTCGAGGCAAAAGGCTTTGCCATTAATTTTCGTATTAAGTTTCACTGATGTTCTCCTTACTTGCCGGCTTTTTCGAGAGCTTCGCCGAGAGCCCTGCGAATCATGACTTCACAGACTTCCTTGCGATACTCGCGACTGGCCCTGAAATCTTTGCGGATGGTGAGAGAGTCGGCGGCTTTTTTCGCAGCGGCTGCCAGCAGTTCGGCGCCAGGTTTCTGGCCGGTGAGCATCTTTTCGGCTTCGAGGCAGCGAACCGGCGAAGCGGTGATCGCATTTATTGCGATGCGAACCTGCTCGATCAGGCCGTTTTTAATTGAAAGCCTGGTGGCAACGGTGGCCATTGAATAATCGTTGGCAGTTTTAACCAGCTTGGCAAAAGAAGTGCCGGTGCCTTTGCCGTAACAGGGTATGGCGATTTCGGCGATAATTTCAGCTTTATCAAGAAACTGGGGGGCCTTCTGATCGATAATAGTCTGCACTGGCACTGTGCGTTTCGGCTTGCCTTTGCGACAGACGATCTCGGCATCAAGAGCCATATAAACTAGCGGCATATCTGACCATGGAAAAATGGCGGCAAGGTTGCCACCGGCGGTAATTGAGTTGCGCAGCAGGGTTGAACCAATTTTTCCGGCGGCAGTTTTGAGCAGGTTGCCACTTGGGCCCGTAAGGGCAGCTGATTTGTAGATGTCCTGAACCGGTGTGCCGGCGCCAATTCGAAAAAAGGCTGTGTCTTTGTTGATATAAGCCAGTTCTTTGACCTGAGAAATATCGACCAGTGCTTCGATGCTGTTGTCCTGACGCAGAGCTTCTGAAGTGCCACCGGCGATGATGGCAGTCTTCTGTTCTTTGTTGCCCAGAAACAGACAGGCTTCTTCTATGGTTTTCGGGTGATAGAACTGGGTGAGCTTTTTGAGCATCTCGCCCTCCTTTTCCTTGTGAAAACAGTATTATTGCAAACTCGGTTTTTTATTATACTTGCCCGTCGGCAAATTTGCCAGCATTGCCCGTCGGCTTTCTGGCGAATCAGTCAGTAATTTTTTTTCAGATGCAGAAGTCGCGTCAATTCGGCTTTTGACAATTCAGCCTCTTTTCGGTGATAATGAGAGGGTATTAAACATCGAATTTTCGGAGCAGCAAAGATGATTAAATGCAGATATGCAATTGTTATTGTTCTGATATCGCTTTTGGGCAGCGCCAGAGTTTCGGCCAAAAACGTTCTTGAGCAGTTACTGGGGGTTTATCAGACCTACCAGGAAGTAAACATGAGTCTTTGGCTGGTCGGTGATGTCGGCGCCGAAAAAAGATTTGGCAAGGAACTGCAATTATGGATGGGGCTGACGCAGAAGCCAGTCAAAGACAAAAAAGTAACCGAATATGTCAAAGGCATTTTCAATCGTCTGTTGCCGCATTTTAAAGACCGGGGCATGAAGTATGACGTTCGGGTTATCCAGGATAGCACCGCCAATGCCTTTGTTATTCCCGGCGGGCACGTCTACGTTCATTCAGGAATGCTCGACATGGTAGAATCAGACGATGAACTCGCCGCTGTAATAAGCCACGAACTCGGTCATGCCGAACGCCGGCATTCGCTGCGAAATTTTCGGGCTTCAACCCTTATGGTCGCCGTTTTGAATAAAGCCGTCAAAAACAGGCAGGACCGTGAAACCTGGGGAGCCCTGCTCAGCTATATCACTCTGATGAAATTTTCACGCGAACAGGAAGACGAAGCTGACGATATCGGTCAGATGCGAATTGCCCGCGCCGGCTATAACCCGGCCGCCCAGGTAACCCTCTGGGAAAAGTTTCTGAAAAGGTATGGTGACTCCAAGGGTCTTGAGCAGTATCTCAGTTCTCATCCGCCTTCCAGTCAGCGTATTCAGAATGCCCGTAATAATCTGAGCAAGATGAATGTTGCTCCGGGCGCTGTATTTGCTAATACCCGGCAGATTATGACCATCGAACAGACCAACCTGATCAACAATTACAGCTTTGAAGCGGCTTCGACTTCGGCGGGCCTGCTTCCGGGTTGGCAGATTGCAGAAGGCAAGGCCGGTCTCTCGCAACAGACAGCCGCTTCTGGCCGCAAAGCTCTGCAGATGTGGCCTGAAGAACGCAATTCAGCCACCCGTGTCTTATCTGATTTTATCGCGATTAACGAAGCATCTGACCTGGCCTTTTCGATCGAGGCTCGCTCAGAGAACGGCACTCAAAATGCGGCGATCGGTATCGAACTTTATGACGCCGGCAAACGTCTTCGCAACCGTATCTGGGCGATCAGGCCGATGGCGGTTCTGGGTGGCGAATGGCAGAAAATAGATGCCCGGCTGGTGAACAGCAAAGAAAAGAAGATTTTTGCAGCCAACAACGCCTTTATGCGCATCTTGCTGCAGACCGGGCCATTCTCTCAAGGAAGCGTTCTGTTCGACGACCTCAGTCTGCGCCCCTTCGCGGCAACACCGGTTGCTGCCAATCTTCTGCCTGGCGGTGATTTTGAACGAAACGAAGGTAACGGCGTTCCGACAGGGGTGGTCGGGGCTCCAGAACTTGTCAGCATCGATTATGACAAATTTAATACAGGCTACGCTTCTCTTAAATTTAAGGCGACCCAGGAAGGCGAATCAGGGTTTGCTTTTGCGCCAGTGCCGGTTGATGCATTAAAAGCCGGTCAGCCGCTGGCCTGGTCATTGTTTTTTATGGGTGATCGCCAGCAGAAGGGAATGGTAGTAGTTGAGCTGCTCGACGCTGCAGGCAAGCCCCTGGCCCGCCGTCTGGCCCAGTTTGAATTTGAGGCTCTGCCCGATCGATGGCAGGCAACCTCGCATTCGTGCAAATATGAGCTGCAAAAAGAAGAAGAAGGCCTGGTTAAGGCTGTGCAGGTTCGGGTCGCTGCTAACATGCCCGCCGGTGCGCAACTCTGGTTTGATACCTTTGTTATGCGCTGATACAGGGCGATTATTATTGCTGTTTCAGCTCAGGGCATGCTGAAGATGCTCTAGTTGAGATTTTGAGCAGGCTTTTCGGGCAGACATCGCGGCATTCAAGGCAGCGAAGACATTCTGCCGAATCGACTTCGCGTGGTACGTCAAGGCTGACCGGGCAGGCACGCGAACAGGCGCCACATTCAATACAGCCAGCTTTGTTAAACTCAATCTTGAAGAGGCTGACCCGGTTGAATGGCCCATAAAAAGCACCGAGCGGGCAGACCCAGCGGCAGAAGGGCCGCCTGATAAAAACTGCCGCCAGAAGTATAATGCCAAGCAGAGTGGCTTTCCAGGTAAACAGCCACCCGAGCTGGCTGCGCAGCGACGGTTGCAGTATGGCCAGAGGCACCCCGCCTTCGAGTGTGCCGGCCGGGCAGATGTATTTGCAGAAAGATGGTTCACCACCGTCGTATTCATCGAGCCAGAAAGCTGGCAGCAAAAAAACAAAAACGATCAGAATCACATACTTGAGATATTTAAAAACCTTTGGCCCGTTGAATTTAGGCGTCGGAATGCGGTTCAGCAGTTCCTGAAACCAGCCGAATGGGCATGCCCAGCCACATGCAGCTCGACCCACAATGCTGCCGATCAGGGCTAGAAAACCAATAACCAGAAGTGGCAGAGAGGTCGAAATTGCGGTTAGACGCGCCCCTATTGTGGGCAACGCTGTCAGATCAAGCCCGCCGGCACCGGCTACTGTGACCTGCATGGCACCGATCGGGCAGGCAAAAAGCGCTGCCGGGCAACTGTAGCAGTTGAGTGTCGGAACACAGCCATGCTTCAACACCCCGGTGTAAATATTTCCGGTTTTAAAACCGATCAGATAGGCATTGCTGCTGATGGTTGCCGCAATCTGCGACCAGAATCTGATTTTTAGCCCAGGCCGATGCATTGAGTGCATATCATGACCGCTTTCTGAAAATAGCTGCGATGTTCGCCGTTGCTGAAGCCGATGAATATCAGAATCAACGCCAGCAAAAGCGTGATTATGGTTGAAACCTGAACCTGACCGGCCCGACCTGTTGCTTTAAGCATACTTACCTGACCAGCTCGATCAGCTTTTTGCCAACTGCTTCGATATTCTGAATGCCGGCAAAGTTTTCGGCACCTGGCCCGAACGCAAAAACTGGCACCATAGCCGCCGTATGGTTGTCGCTCGAAAAAGTGGGTTTGCTGATTTTGCCGTTTTCAATGGTGTTCATCGGCAAGGTGATGCCGCCGGTTTCGTGGTCGGCGGTCACCACAACCAGCGTGTTTCCGTCTTTTTCTGCAAAATCCAGGGCGGCTTTTATGGCAGTATCAAAATCGGCGACCTCTGAAATAATGCGCGGCATGTCTTTATCGTGGGCGGCCAGATCGATCTGCGAGCCTTCTACCATGAGTACGAAACCTTCAGGGTCGCGGCTGAGAGCTTCGACAGCTTTATCAGTCAGTTCGCCGAGCGAGTAATTGCGCTTGCCGGCCGGGGGCAGATGACCCATCGCCAGAATGGCTGCCAGTTGCGGCGGTGCTTTAATCTTTCGTAAGGTTTCAATACTAAGAATAACCGGCATTTTTTTGCGCAGTTCGTTGAGCAGGTGTTTATCGTCTTTGCGCCGGCTTCCCGTTACCGATTTGGGGTAATAGTTGCATAGCCCCCCGCCGATCATTACATCAAGACCTGAGTTAATCTGCTGTTCAGAAATTATATCGTAATGGTAGCGCGCCTGGTGATGGGCTGAAAAAGCGGCCGGAGTCGCATGCGGCAGAATGCTGGTTACTGCGATTCCCGTTGCTTTGCCAGCTTCGCGGGCGTATTCCATGAGGTTTTTCAGGGGTCGGCCGTCAGGAGTCTGCCCGACCATGTCGTTGTTGGTTTTGCTCCCAGTCGATAGAGCAGTGCCGGCCGCCGCTGAATCGGTCACATAATTGTCGGCAGAATGGGTCATGCTCATGCCCAGAACCTTGAAGCGCTCAAGTTGCAGTGGCCCTCGTTCGATGCGGGTTGCGGTTATGTGGGCGATTCCCATGCCATCGCCGATCATAAAAATAATATTGCGGGGCTGCACCGGGTTCTGAGCGAAAATTGCAGCTGAAAATGTGATGAGAAAAAGCAGCAAGATGCCGCGAAAATGGCGATTGTTTGAGGTCATGTTTGCTTCCTTTAATTGCATTTGCTGAAAATCTAACCTAAACACCCGGTCAAGGCAAGCAGCAAATGCTAATTAAAATAGCGGCACCGGTCGATAAATTAGTGGTCGTTGTAATAAGTCGGCGGCTAATCATATTCAGACGGAGGGTTATACATGGGTGTACTTGTCCCGTTGTTCAAAACCCGTGAACCAGAAGGCGATCTGCAGCTCAATAATGAAGAAAAGCTGCGGTTGAAGCTCATACAAAATTCTATCGAAGCACTTAAACGCGAAGAAAAGATCGTTGAAAGCGAAATTTCAGAAAAGTGTCGTGAAGAAATCGATCGCTTAAACGTTATTGATCGAAAACTGCGCGAACTAGAGATCGAACTCGAAGAACTCTGCCGCAGCAACCGCCCCGGCCCATGGCCAGGCTTTGTAGACAGGAGCAGGTGATGTTAAGATATTCACTATTTTCTGAATTCTACCTCAGCAGGCGGCAGAACGCTGCATCCCACTCATCGGTAGCCGCCAGTCATGGCTCACTCGCCCTCGCGCCAGCTGGCAACCATGAAAACCAGCTTCCCCTGTGCCGTGCTAATTCACGCACCTGGTGGGAAACAGGCTGGCAGAGACAACGCTGATCGAAATAGCAAGCTTTTACCGGGCAGACGGCTCTATGCTTCTGCCCGGTTTGCTCATTGCCGAAAAGATGCGGGCGTGCTGTTGCATTGAGTTTTCCCAGGTGAAGGTCGCGGCTCTTCTGGCGAGTTCGCCGCCGCATTGCTCGCGGTCGGCAGCGAGTGCTGACCTTATCGCTGCTGCCAGAGAACCCGCGTCAAAAGGTTCGGCATAAAAAGCCGCCGGCCCGCATATTTCAGGCATCGGCCCGGTGCGCATGACAACGACCGGGCAGCCGCAGGCCATCGCTTCAAGCAGAATATTTGGGCAGTTCTCACACCATGAAGTGTAAACCATGGCAGCGGCATGTGCATACCAGCCGGGAAGTTCATGATAGGCGACCGCATCGAGAAAAATGATGCGATTCTCAAGCTTGCTGGCCGCAATCTGCCTGACGATCATCTTATGAAACCCCGGGTCATAAACCTTGCCCGCGATGAATATGCCCGGCAGGTCAGGGTTGGCTGCCATTGCCCGCACCAGATATTCAAGCCCTTTATACACATAGAGATTTGAAACATAAAGCAGGTAAGGTGCGGTGCCGGCAGCGCCGGGCCTCGGGGCCGAAGGGTTGAAAATTTCAGAGATCCCGTGATACAGATACTCCGGGTTGCTTTCGGGCACCCATTCCTTGATCAGCTCGGCCGCAGATTGTGACAGGGCGATGACCTGGCTGGCATGGCGGGCCGAGTAGAGGGTGAGCTTCTGAGCCAGCAGCATCCGGGCATAGCCCGCCGCCGACTCATATGTGCGCATCAGATCAAGAACCCTCGCGGTTAAAGGGGCGACATTCTGCACCATCACCGCCACCGGAACCCCGGGGTTGCGCAATGGCATGAAATTGGCTACGCAGAACAGCAGGTCGGCTTTCCAGCTGTGGCATAAGTCGATAAGGTCAGTGTTTTCCCATAAAAAACGCAGAAAAACATTGCCCGAAGCCTCGGGGATTGTTTGAATTTCAAGATTCGGGTGCGGGGCAATCTGCACCGGCAGTTTGATGGTGGGTAATACGGCTAAAAACTGGTCGTCGGGGCAGAGACGCGGCAAAAACTGCAGCAGGTTGATCAGGTAAGAAACCCCGCCGCCGGCCCTCGCTGAGACCGCATTGATTAATATGCGCATGTTTCAGATTATAACCGCTGCCCGAAAGGGCTGCAAATAAAACCGGCCGCCCCTGATGGAGCGGCCGGTAGTGAGTGACTTGCAGCGATTACTTGCCGAGTTTGGCAATATCTTCGGGCCACATGGCCAGAGATTGTTCTTTATACTGGGCAATGACGTCGGCTTTCTGGTGGTCATAAGGAGCCAGATTGAGAACGGCATTGTATTTGGCAAAGCGCTCATCACCGACAGTCTGCTTGATGATGCTGACCGGATTGCCTGTGAAGAAGCCTTTTTCGTCGCGTGCGGTAACCAGTTTGGCGGCATCGGCTTCGGCAAAACCGATCATTCTGAACATGTCGGCGGTGGCGGTATTCAGGTCGAGCCTGAATTCGTAATATTCGTCTTTTTTGCCGAAGGCGGCGGCGAAATACTTCTTAACGGCGCTGGCTTCTTTTTTGAGCTGGGTCAGGTTGATCTTGCCGGCGAACCACATCTGCGGCCCGACATTGGCAAAAACCTTGTCAGTTTTCATGGCTTCGGCGAACAGACCTTCGGTATAGGCTTTATACTGAGTTTTGGCCTTGTCGTAGTCGGCTTTGTCAATTTTCTTCTGGGTGTAGGCTACCTTGAATTCATAGAAATTCTTGTAACTTTCGGCGGCATTTTCGTGCATGGTAACGTAGTGAGAATTTTCGAGCATGATGCGGTAGACGACTTTTTTATCTTCAGGAAAAAGCTTCACATAGTTTTCGACGAATTCCATGAAGTTCATTGGCGAGGTCAGCATCGTCTGCACGCATTTTTCGTATGGGGCATTAATGGCGCGGCTGGTAAGAATATCGTAGAAGAAACCGGCCAGAACGCCTTCAGTTGACATCAGCTGCAGGCCATTCTTGATTACGCCGGTTTTTTTGCCGGTATTGCTGGCCCAGACATAGCGGTCGCGGCGGATCGGATCCTGGCGGCTGTAAAGGAATTCAGAAATATTGTATTTGGTGCGGTCTTTTTCGGCCAGTTTGGGGTTTGCAGGCCCATAAACGGCTTCGAATGCTTCTGCCCAACCTTCTACATAGGCAAGACCCACGTCAGTGATGATCGGGGCATCGTGACCATTCGAAGAAGTGCGCTGAATCTTTTGAAAAAGTTTGCCATAGAGGTCGAACATGATGGCATGGCCGTTTTCGTGGGCAACCACCAGGTCGAGAGTATCGTTCTTCAGGGCGTCATCGACCGAGAAAATCTTTTTGCCTTCTGATTCGATATCGAGAACACAGATCATTGAAGTTTCAAGGCCAAGGCGCTTGCCAGTCTTGTTTTCGACCATTTCGGCGCCAAGCGGAATCATGCATGGCCCCGGTGACGGCATGAATGACGGCAACGGCGATTTTGACAAAACAACCATGGGTGTGCCGACCGACTGCGACAGAAAATTCAGAACACTCTTCTTTTGTTCGGCATTCAGGGCGTCAGTTTTGCTGATCGCATCTTTCAGGGCCTGAAAGCGAATCTGGCGTGCGGTTCTTCTCAGTTTGAGAGAATCCTGCATTTCTTTGCTGCCCGTAAGGTATGGAAGGGCGGTTACCACATGGTAGCCTTTCGGGTCAGCCGGGCTAACCTGAATGGCATCAGCTGCAAGAGCGAAAACCAGATAACCGGCGTCATCGATTTTAACCTGCTTCGGAATATTGAGGGTCTTGCCAATAAGCCCACCAACGATGTTACCTTTGCCAACGGTGATTGGCTGCATGATTACCATTGAACCATCAACCGGGCTAGGGTCACCCGAGAGATTGGTAACCGGCGCTCTGCCGAAAGCTGCTCCTGAATAGATGGTTCCGGCGGTGAGAAGCACTGCAAAGGCATTTTTAAGGCGAAATTTCACTGTCTGGCCCTCCTGATGAGATTATCTTAGTATTTTACTGATAAAATTAGAAACCGTCAATGGTACCCCGTCGCCCGAAAAATAGCGTCGCTATTTTTCGGGGAACGGGTTTAGATTTTTTGAACCATGGCGCCCATCGGTAATTACTTCCCAGCTAAGGCAGGAGAAGTTCGGGGTAAAATTTAACGCCCTCGTCGGGCAGGTTTTTCCAGCGCTCAGCGCCGAAAAAGCTGCGCAACACTTCGATGGGGTTGCCGCGAAAAAATCCCTGTTTATCGCGAGTTGCCAGAAATTCTGCGATTTGAGGTTTTTCAAACAAGCCTGAGTATTCGAGCAGAAATGCATCGACACTGTTTAGATCGATGTTCAATCTGGCCATGCGGGTTACCCTGCCGTCTTTTCGGGTAAGATTTTCGATGCCGATCCAGAGTTGGGGGGGGAGCGCGGAAAAGGGGTCGGCGCCGGCAAGAGCCTTGGCGAAAGCTTCTTCTTTGGCTTTTAAATATGCCTTTTCGGCAACCAGAGCTTCGCTATTGCTGCCTTCGCGTGTCTGCAGGGCACGGCGCACGCGGTAAAATTCCTGGTAAAGAGCAGTTACCGAAGGATCGAAAGTAGCATACCTGGTATGTTCAAGCACAATACGCAGTATAGTGCGGCGGTCGCCGGGAAAGAGTTCCAGCCAGGCATTGACGAATGCTGCAAAATCTTTGGGGTTGCGCCTGACCATAACGGTGATCGATTTTTCAAAAGGCGAAACCAGAGCCCGGTTCGAGAGAATATCGAAAAACAGTCCGGCGATAACGCCTTCGCTGGCCATCATCTGCGCGGCATTTTTCATCTGCGCGGCCTTATTCGCTTTTCCGGTCAGCCATAGCCAGCGGTCGCGGCGCACTGAATCCTGACGGTCAATGAGAAACGAGGCAATGCCATAATGTGATTCGCCGAGTCGGGTAATCTTGCGGTTGCGTCCGTAAAAAGCCTCAAAAGCTTCGGCCCAGCCTTCAAGCCAGGCTTTTTCGCGGTCGGTGATCAGATTGGCCGTGTGACCGTGAATGCTTGGGCCACGGCCAACCTTGGTGTTATGCGGCCGGCCATAGGCATCGAACATGATGCCATGCGCCATTTCATGACAGACAACCAGATCGAGCGTGTCATTCTCTACGGATCTGGCAACATTGAAGGGCACTTCCTGAGCCGAGTGCCTTTCTGAATCAGCAATTACGATAAAGAACGAGTCAAAAGCGACACACTCGTTTCTATCGTTGTAAACGGCCAGCGGGTGAGGTACTGCATGCGGGCCGGTCGATTCAAGGCCGGGTATAGGAGTTCTCGGCAACAGAGCCAGCGGTTCCTCGACCCACTGCTGAAGAACGGCCTTGGCATCAGGCTTGGCCGCCTTTTCAGACCTGCCCGGGTCACTTGTGAGTTCGCGATTTATTATCCAGCGGGCTTTCTGACGGGCTTTCAGGGCATCTTCTATGGTTTTGCTGCCCTGCAGATATTTGCCGGCAACCTGTCTGAATTTGACCAGATAATCAGGGTCTTTGCCTTCGGCAAAAGCGCTGCGGGCATAAGAAAGCATCTTGCCGTCACCGCCGAACAACTCGACAATCGGATCCTGTGACTCCCGTTTGTAGGGATCCCAGCCGTTTCCGGTTTTTTCGAAGAGTGGGGCAACAACCAGCACTCCGGTAAGCGTCGATGAATGATCGGGTTCGGCCAGTTCCATGCGCTGCCGCGATGCAAATGCATCAGAGCAGAATAAAATCAGGCCGGCAAGCAACAGAAGACCTGTAACTCTTATTTTACAATCTGTTCGTGTCATTAGCATGCGGCAAAACTTCCTGTTCGATAAATATTCCATCGACAGCATCTATTTCAGGGCGTCAAACAACTGATTTTTCGCGGGTAACGTCTTTCAGGTTGTAGAGGCGTTTAACGTTCAGGCTGTCAATCACTTCGCTTTTTTCTTTTCTGACTACCATGCCTGCCAGCAGTTGGCTGACAGCAGGCGCAAGCATCAGACCATGCCCAGAAAAGCCACTGGCCTGAATAAAGTTGTCAACATCAGCGACTGGCCCGAGAATCGGCTGGGCATCTGCTGTCATTTCATACAGCCCCGCCCATTGCCTGACAATGCGCATTTTATCAAGCTTCGGAAACAACTGGGTGAACCGCCGGCTCATTTCATACATGAAGTGCATTGAACTGCCAACCTGGGTGCCAACGGGTTCATTCGGGTCGCCCATCCCCATGACCACCCCGCCGCTCATTTCCTGGCGCGCGTAGAGACCAACACTGAAACTGATGACCATCGGGTCCCAGAGTCGCTCAACCGGTTCGGTGACCAGAATCTCGTGACGATAAGGGTCAACCGGAATATCGACATTCAGCATTTCGCCGATCCCCCGGGAAAACCCGCCGGCGCAATTGAACAGCAGCGGAGTCTGGTAGGTGTTGCCATTTTCGGTCATCACGAAGAAGATATTGCTCTTTTTCATGATGCCGGTGACGTTGGTCCAGAGGTGTATTTCAGCGCCCAGGCGCTTCGCCGCGTTGGCATAGCCCTGAGTCAGCAGAAATGGGTTAATATGACCGTCTTTCGGGCACCAGGTGGCCTTGCGAATTAGTTCGGTATTGAGAAAGGGAACAATCTTGCGAGCTTCGTCAGGATCGACCACGTCAACTTCCAGGCCTAGACGGCGCTGCATGGCAACATTTTTCTCAAACTGCCGCTCTTCTTCTTCGGTGTGCGCGAGAATCAGGTATCCGCCCTGATAGAATTCAGTGCGGTAGCCAAGCTCTTCTTCAAGACCTTCAAGACGCGTTACTGCGGCCATGGCAAGAGTAGTGTTGGCTTCAGTGCTCCACTGCTGCCTGAAACCGCCACCACAGCGACCACTTGACCCGCTGGCCAGATATTTTCTTTCAAGAACGCAGATCTTTGTCATACCGGCGCGTGCCAGTTCATAAGCAGTCGAAACGCCCAGAATGCCGCCCCCAATGATTACTGCGTCAAATGCTCTGTTCATTTGCCTTCTCCGTTTTCCTGATCGTGGGTGGCGAGTTCGGCATTGATCAGCTCAAACGCAACCGGTCGGTTAGGTGGTCTGAAGGTAGGCGGGTAAATTTCGGCTGCGGGGGTTTTGAGCTCGCGGCTGATAATCTGCGAAACCAGGCGGCGACAGGTGCGACCCTGACACGAACCCATGCCGGCCCTCACCAGTCTTCGGATTTCGTCAATGGTAGTTGCGCCCTGTCTAATGGCGGCAATGATTTCGTCTTCGGTTACATCCATACATCTGCAGATGATTTTCATGTTGGCTCTCCCTGTCAAACTCGTATGGCACGGATATCGTTGATCCGGTCGGCGGGAACTTCAATGGTAACAACGGCGGTTCGGTCGTAGGCCGGCGGGTTGATGACCCTGATGACCTTTGCCCGGCAGAGGAACTTGCCTGAACGGTCGAGGGCGTCAACTTCGCTGTCTTTTGCCGGAATGGGCAGCAGTTCGTAGCTCAGCGACAAAGTTGCCATGCCGGCGACTTTATGCTGCATGTTAACGATGAAGATGGCCAGGCCAGGGCATTTGGGCACGCAGGCGCCGCAACCAGTGCATTTATCGAAATTCAGCTGCGGCCGGTCGGTGATTCCAGACTGCATCTGAATAGCATGCACCGGGCATGCTGAAACGCATGGGTCACAGGGGATATCCTGGAGGCACTCTATGATTGCAACCGGGCCTTTTGCCAGTCTTTCGTGGGGTGGCATTACATTTTTTAACTCTTCAGCGGTAGGGATACCGGTATTTTTTAACATGATCCTGCCTCCTTGAGCACCCGTTCGCGGCCCCAGCGAATGCGGTCACCTGTTGAGCCTGACCTGAGGGTGCGTAATTCTTCGCGGGCTTCTTCAACAATGGCTTCTGCTTTAACAGATTTGCCGTGAATGCTTTCGTAGGCTTTGGCTCCGGCTATTCGCCCGGCCAGCATCGCGGTGGTTGCTTCTTCAATGCCCGAGGCATCACCGGCCACAAAAATATCATGGTTGGTTGTGCGCATGGCTGAATCATGCAGCGGAACCAGACCACCAAGTTCGCCGACATGCACCATGCGGCACTGGGCCTGTTGAAACAGGTCGATCAGCGGGGTCAGGCCAACCGCGAGGCAGATACAGTCGCAGTTAACTTCGAATTCAGTATTGGGAACCGCCTGAAATTTTTCGTCAACCCGGCAGAGCACCGCGCCGCCGACGCCCGTCTCGCCTAGGGCTTTCAGGATAGTATGTGAAGTGTAGATTGGCACGCCCAGTCGGCGGATTTTGCTGGCATGCACCAGATAGCCGCCGATGTTTGGCATGCCTTCGACCAGGCCAACAACTTCGACCCCAGCCTGAATCAACTGATAACTGACGATCAAGCCGATGTTACCGCTGCCAACCATGAGAATTTTCTGGCCTGGCTTGATGCCATGGACATTCATCAGGGTTTGCACGCCGCCAGCACCATAAATGCCAGGCAGGTCATTGTTCTCAAAGGCAAGACTGTTCTCGGTAGCCCCGGTACAGACAATGGCTGCCTGATATGATACCCGCTCATAAGCACTTTGAGAAAGTATTCCGGCTTCCTTGTTGGCGTAAAACCCAACGGCAGCAGTGTTCTCGAGAACAGTCAGCCGGTCAGACGCTGATTTAACTTCTTCGCAAAGTTTGTTGGCAATGGTTATGCCGCGAATGCCTGCATCGCGATTGCTGCTGCCGAAGAACCGATGGGTCTGCTTGATCAGCTGACCGCCAAGCCTGGCACTGTCATCGACGAGAAGGGTCTGGGCACCCAGTTCTGCCGCTACTGTTGCGGCAGAAAGGCCGGCCGGGCCACCGCCGATTATAAAAACTTCTGTTTTTCTGCTCATGGGTGAATGACACCGTGCCCTTTCTGCATGCGGATCTTCATGCCTGGTTTCAACGGAGTGATACAGGTCATGATATTTACCTGGCCGTCAACTTCCATTATGCAGCTTGAACAGCGGCCGATGGCACAGAAGAACCCTCGGGCGCGATTCTTCTGAGGGCTGCGGCGCAGGGTCTTAACCCCGGCAGCATGAAGGGCAGCCGCGATTGGTTCGCCTTCATAGCCCTCATACTCACGATCTTCGAAGAAAAACTTAACCAGTTTGCGTTCCGGAAAACTGAGAACCGGGTGTTCCTGAATGCGAAGGGATGTCATCCCTTTCCTCCTTGTGCGTCTGTCGTATCGGTCTATGTTGCTTTGACAAAAGCGGGGATTGAAGTGTACCCGCTCATTTTACCCCCCGCCGGCAAAATTGTCATCCGTTTGTTGAATTTTGGCCGGCACCGCCGAAAAACTAAATCCGGCGACCGTTTCGGGCGTTATCAGCATAGTTGTGGATGCTTTGACCGCTGAATTGTGATAGAGTAAGAATACAAAAAGCAAGGATATTAAATGAGACTGAATGCATTGACCTGGTTAATCTGTCTGATTCTTGGGCTGTTAATATATGGCGGCGATTTCAGATTGATTGACGATGCCGAAAACCGGGTGCTCGACATGCAGTTTCGCTGGCGTGGTGCTGTGACGCCTGATTCCAGAATCGTCATCGCAGGCATAGACCAGGAAACCCTTGCCTGGGCTGGTCGGCCGATGTTTGCCTGGGGCCCGATCTATGCTGCACTGACCAGGGCGGTCAGCCAGGCTTCGGCTTCGGCCCTGCTGCTCGACCTGGTGTTCTCGCCAGGCTCTGAATCGGTTATTCGTGACCACGTGCGCGAAACGGGTGAACGGCTTGGTCTTGATCTGCCCGGCCGCTTTTTTCGCGAAATTGGCTTCGAAAAGCCATTCAGAACTGCTCTGCTTGAGTTTGTCGCTTCAGGGGCATCGTTGATCGCCGGCTACGCCTGGGAAAAAAACCAACCCGTCTTCTCTGACCCGACCCTTCTGCATATTGCCCGAAAAGAAAACACCGGGTATTTCAATCTGGCAACCTCACACGACGGCGTTATCCGCAACGTTCAGCTTTCCGGAACCGGGCCTGCCGGGGCTGTGCATGCCGTAGCCATGGTTGCCGCCATGCGCAGTGGTTATTATAAACAACCGCTATCCGCCAACCCGATTCAGCAGATAAGCTACCGTGGCCCGCGCGGTACGATAAAAACAGTTCCGGTGCGGCGTCTGCTTGAGTCTGCCCGTGCCGGCGGGTCATTAAATAACGATCTTGCCGGGAAAATCGTTTTGCTGGGCTTTACTGATATCACAGATTTCAAAGCGACCCCCTATGACTATATGCCCGGGGTCGAAATACACGCCAATATCCTTGATAACATTCTCAATGACCGCTTTCTGCAACCCATGTCACGGCAGCACGAGATCATGGTGATTGTGGCGCTTCTTATCGGTCTGCTGCTGATTGCCCGCTGGCAACGTAATGCATCGCTTGTCTGCGCGGCGTTGCTCTTTGTTGGCTGGCCGATTATGGCGGTCTTATGGTTCGACCCCCTGGTAATACCGGTGGTGCGCCCGTTGCTGCTTCTCGCCGTCTTCATAACCGCTGAGCGATTTCTCGCCTACCGCGCCATTTATCTCGACCGGCGGCGTGTGCGGGCCATTTTCAGCCGTTATGTCAGTGACTCGGTCGTCAAAGAAATACTCGCCTCAAATGATCGTGATTTTCTGCAGGGCAAGCGCCGAAGATTGTGTATTCTTATCGCTGATATCAGAGGCTTTACCTCATTCAGCGAACAGCGCGATGCCCCCGAAATTGTGCAGTTTCTCAATGCCTACTTTGCCCGTCTGACTGACATTATTATGGCGAACCGCGGCGTAGTAGATAAGTTTCTGGGTGATGGCCTGCTGGCATTTTTCAACGCGCCGGTCGAACATGCCGACTATGCAGATGACGCAGTCAAGGCGGCCCGAGAGATTATTGCTTTCACCGCTTCCCCTGAATTCAAAGCAACCTGCTATGGAGTAGACTTAAAAGTTGGCCTGGCACTGCACGCCGGCAATGTGGTGTTTGGCAATATCGGCTCAGAGCGAAAGGCTGAATTTACGGTTATCGGCGACACGGTTAACGCCTGCTCGCGCATGGAAAGCCTCAACAAAGAATATCAAACTTCTCTGCTCGTCAGCGGAGAAGTGGTAAAATCAACAAAGGCAGAAATTCCCTGGAAATTTCTGGCAAAGACGAGTTTACGTGGTAAAGCCAACGAAGTTGAGCTTTATACCATCAGCAATCTGGAGGCATAAAATGTCGAGAATCACATCCCTGGTGCTGTTGTTTTGCTTTATTCTGCCGGTCAGCATGCTGGCCGCGGCTGAAGTGGCCATGGTCACCGACAAGACCGGCTCTGTTCAGGCAAGCCTGGCAGGCGACAAATGGGAAGTCGAGCTTGCAGAAATTCTGCCCGACGGTGTCGAAATTAAAGTGGCTCCCGATGGCTCGCTCGTGCTGATTCATCTGCCCACCAACCAGGAATATCGCTTCAGCGCCGATGCGACTGCTACCATTTCACTGGCCGCAGTGGTTGGCGGCAATTTTACCTCCAGCGCTGTTGAGCTCGTTTCAAGCGATCTTGCACTCGGGCAGAACATGGCCAACCAGACCGGAGCGGTGAACCCCGAAAGAATCGTGGGAGCTTCAGCAGCTCCTCCGCCACCTGCTCCTGCCAGACAACAAGAATTACGGCCTTCGATTTCTGACGAAGGTTTAAATAAATCAGCTGAAATCGACGAAAAAATCGACAAAGAAATTGGCATGACTCCTGAGATAGCTGTGCCGCAAGCGCCTGACGAACCAATAGCCGATGCTTTTGAAACCGACAAGCCTTCTGAATCAGAATCTATGCCCGACAATGGTGCGATGACTGCCGGTGCTGCGCCCTCTTCATCTGAGGCCGGAAGTTTAAAATCTGAGGAGTCTGACAATGCGAAAGCGGCCCCTGCTCCTGCTGTTGCGCCGCTCTGCTTTGCCATGCCGACCGAAGTATTCACGGGCATCTGTGACGCAGAAAGTAGTTTTGATGTTTCGGGTGCCGGGGTGAGCAGTTTCAGTCTCGGTTCACCTGTTGATGGCTGGTGCGAGTTCTCGGTTGACTATACCGGTGCCGCAACCTCGACATTTAATCTGGGTGGTAATCTTGCTTCTATGACGGTTGCCGTGGTCGTAACCGCCGAAGATTCAATCGTGGCAGCCTGGAAACTCGAAAAGAGTGGTTACCTGTATCAGGCGGCTGCCATGTGGCTGAACATGCAGAAAAACGGTTTGCCCGCTGCGAGGGTGTCTTTGCACCTGAAGCGCATCAAGGCTGCCATGCTCGCCCCGAAGAACTGATTACTGGTTATTCATGCAGCCCTGCTGATTTCAGCAGGGCTGCTTTTTCTTCTACGCTGAGTTCTCTGAGTTCGCCTGCCTTGAGGTTGCCGATGCTCAGCGGCCCGAACCGGGTGCGGTGCAGGCTGAGAACTTTATGCCCAAGGCATGAGAACATCCGTCGAACCTGACGTTTTCGCCCTTCTCGTATCGTAACCGAATAAGTGCCTGGTTCGGCGAGCTTTTTCAGCTGGCAGGGCAGAGTCAAGCCGTCGTCAAGCTGCAACCCGCTGGTAAACATTGCAAATTCGGCTGTAGACAGTTCTGCGCCCGTAATTTTGACGAGATACTCTTTTTCGACTTTGTAAGAAGGGTGCAGCAGACGGTTAGTCAGTTCACCGTGGTCGGTGATGATCAGCAAACCGGTCGAGTCGTAATCGAGGCGGCCAACCGGGTAGAGTCGCTGACCGACTGGCAGGTAATCGGCTATGGTGCGCCGGCCACGCTCGTCTTTGAGAGTCGTAATGACCAGCATCGGCTTATTAAATGCATAAACCCGGCAGACCTTGTCGCGTGGCGGTGTGATCAGCTTGCCATTGATGCGTATTTCAGGGGGATTGTCTGCATCGACAAGGGTCCCTTGCCCTTCGACCGGTATGCCGTCGGTACTGATGGCTTTTTCATCGATCAGTCGCTCAATGGCTCTTCTTGACGCCGCTCCCCAGTTCGCCAGCAGCTTCTGGATTCTTACCAGTTGCATTTGACCGAAAATTCCATAAGCCGGCCGGATGGAGAATCCCGGTAGCTGCCGCGTTCAAAGAATGGGTCTCTGATGCCCGGCGCTCTTTGCAACATCGGAAAAAGCTGGGTAAAAATCAGGCCGCTTTTTAAGGTCTGCCCAAGAACCGAAACCCGGCTCGAAAAATCAGTTTCGACAGCGGTGACCGCCGGCGATTCATTGTTCAGTTCGCCGGTTTTCCAGGGTAGCAGGCCGGGTGTCACCAGCTGCTGAAGCATGGCAAAGCGTTCGGAAGCCGCATTTTTGCTGATGCTGGCCCGCATAATGATTGCGGCTTTTTCGTCTGGCCGGCAACTGATCGAAATATAGGTCGGATACCATTCTTGCATTACCACAAGATTAAGGATGGTTTCGATCTTGTCGAATGGCGCTGAAAAGGTGAATTCGTGAAAACCTTCGAGGTCTCGAATCAGCACTGAACCGAACTGCGGTTCAAGGATGGCAACCACCGGGTTGTCAGTACGGGCAGGGTCTGCAACCACCTGATTGTCATTCTGGGCAAAGCCGACCACATTCAGCAGCAGCATGGCAACCAGCAACCAACCTGTTAATGAGCGCCTGGTGATGATCATGAAGTTATTCCTCTCCTGGCTTATGGATTTTTCTGCCAGACGGGCTTCTCAGCCTGCGGCAGGCAGTTCGACGGTCACCAGGGTGCTGGTGTCCGGGGTACTTCTGATGGTTATTTCGCCGTTCAGCTGTCTGACTAATTTTTGGGCAACGGCCAGACCAAGGCCCAGCGAAGTTTTGCCGTTGGCGACGAATGGTTTGAAAAGATCGCCCTGGCGCTCGACGGGTATGCCTGAGCCACTGTCGAAGATTATGAATTCAACCCGGTCGGTGGTTTTGGGCTTGATGCGTGTCACAACTTTTATTTCGCCGCCTTTTGAACCCAGACCGATCAGGGCATTGATAAAAATATTTGAAGCAATGGTTGCAAATGCCTCAGCATCGATTTTTACATCGGGCAGATTCTCGGGCAGATTTTTAGAAACCTTGAGGTTTTTGCCGATTTCTTTAACACCCGAGAGCAGTCGGGCAGTGATGACATGATTTTTCAGGCCGGCAAAAATTTCTTGTTCGACGAGCTGATTCAGGTGCAGCACCCCGAGTTTTGGCGTGTAGTCAGAAAAATGGCTTATGAGGTTTTTGACGTTGTGTTCCATTTTCTGGCCCTGGGCCATAATGATTGGCAGAGCTTTGTCGGCCTGGTCGGTTTTGGCGGCCTGCGCCCTGATTGCTTCGAGTGGGGCCGCAATATTGCTCTTGAGAATTTCATTGCTGATGGTAGTCATGCCGGTTGTGCCGTGGGTTGCGCCCGAAACTCGTGCAAGCAGGCTGTTAAATTCATGCAGTTCGCGTGACAGATCACCGAGATTGCCCCCGGCAGAGCCAATCGGCAGGTTGAGCTCAACGGGCTTGCCGGCCACGGGTTTGGCTGGTGCAGAAGCTTCGGCCATTTTGGGCTTGGGAGTGCCACCATCTTCTTCGGATTGGCCGCCGGCATCGATGGTGGTGCCGAAGACTTCTTCGACAGAAGTGCTGCCGCAGATCAGCTTGTAAATAGCCGATTCGCGAAGTGACAGCATGCCGTCAATCAGTGCCTGGCGCCGCATGTCTTCGGTGGTTGCTCTGCTTTCGATCAGTTCGCGGAATTTCTGGGTCATGGAAAGAACTTCATAAATGCCCTGTCGCCCCTTGAGGCCGGTGTTGTCGCAGTCTGGGCAACCGCTGCCACGTTTGAACATAACGTTGTCCATGGTGTAACGGTCGTCGAGGTGCAATTTATGCAACAGGCGCTCAGTGATACCAAGAGATTGCAGCAGATCTTTGTCGGGTTTGAATTCAACCCCGCAAGTTTTGCAAACTTTTTTAACCAGGCGTTGTGCCTGAACGATTCGCAGCGAAGAAGCCAGACTGAAGGGTTCGATTCCCATGTTGAGCAGGCGGGCAACCGTTGCCGGAGCATCGTTGGTGTGAAGGGTTGAAATTACCAGATGGCCGGTAAGCGCTGCTTTGATGGCGATATTGGCGGTTTCGAAGTCGCGAATTTCTCCGAGCATGATTACATCTGGGTCCTGGCGCAGAAATGAGCGCAGTGCCGCGTTAAAATCAAGGCCGATATCAGCATGACATTGCACCTGGTTGATGCCCATAAGGTTATACTCAACCGGGTCTTCGGCCGTCATGATATTTATCGATGGGTTGTTGAGCAAAAACAGCGATGAATAAAGGGTTGTGGTTTTGCCTGAGCCGGTTGGGCCAGTTACCAGCACGATGCCGTTCGCGCTTTCGACCCCTTCCATGTATTTTTCAAGCACGAAAGGCTCAAAGCCCAGATCTTTAAGGTCAACTTTAAGGTTGCCCTGGTCGCAGATACGCATGACGACTTTTTCGCCCCAGACGCACGGAATGCAGGAAACACGCAGGTCAATCTTGCGATTCTGCATGTTGAGCTTGATGCGACCATCTTGCGGGCGACGGGTTTCGGCGATGTCAAGACTGGCCATTACCTTGATGCGGCTGATAACACCCGCATGGGCAGCTTTGGCGGGGGTCATGAACACCTTCATCGTGCCATCCTGTCTGAATCTGATGCGCAGCTCATTTTCGTAGATCTCGATGTGAATGTCAGAGACGTTGGTCACGACTGCCTGAGTGAGAATCAGATTAACCAGTTTGATGATCGGGGCATCGTTTTCATCCATGCCGCCAAGTTCGGCCTGATCGTCGCCGCCACTGCCCTGAACGCCGCCGATACCGTCGGCAAGGGCATCGATGTTTTCGCCATATAGATTGCCAAGAGCGGCAATAATCGAAAGTTCAGAGCTGACGACTGGTGAAACGCGCATGCCCGTCATCATTTCGATATGGTCGATGGTAATGATGTCGGTCGGGTCGGTCATTGCGAGAACGAGTTTGTTGTTCTCACGTTTGACCGGGCAGAGAATCTGTTCGTGGCAGAGCTTTTTCGGCAGCAGCGTCGCCAGAACCGGGTCAACCAGGCTTTCGTCGAGATCGATAAATGGAATATTGTACTGTTTGGAAAGCGCAATGGATAACTGCTTGTTAGATAGGATGCCGTGCTTGACCAGATAGGCACCCATGCGCAGTTTTTCTTCCTTGGCACCTTTAAGGGCTTTGTCGAGTTGTTCGGCTGTGCAGTATTTTGATTCGACCAGAATATCGCCAAGACGCTTCTTCTGGCCTTTGCCACCTTTATTGCCGGTTTTTTCGCCGGCCAGTTGCGCAATTTTGGTGTCGAGGGAGTCGCCGAGCACTTTGGCAGGTTTAAGCGACAGGGTGGCGTGGGCGCCCACCAGTAGCGCGGTATCTGCCGGGGCAACCGTTCCGACCACCAGTTCTGGCCCGTTGATTTTGATTGGAATGATGCGCTTCTCTTTGATCAGCTTGATATCAAGCAGTTTGAAAGCATCCTGGGAAATCTGAATTTCATCGAGTTTGATAAAGGGAATGTTGAGAATACTGGCTTCGCTGTTGGCCAAAACGTCAGGGGTGATTTTGTCACTGGCGGCTATGGCGGCAACGAAAGCAACCGGGTCAATATATTTCTGGCGGGTTTCTTCCCAGAATTGGGAGGTGACGATGTTTTCGTTGATCAGCAGGCGGCCAAGTTTCTCGAGAGACTCGCTGTCAGTCGGAAAAGCCGGAAAAGAGAGTTTAAAGGCTGCCTGGTCCATACGGTTTGTGGTTATTTCTGCTCTTTGAGAATTCTATCGGCTATTCTAGCAAAAGATGGTCTCAAATTCAATGATAAAGCCTTCTCAAAAAAAGCGCGAGCCTTCTTTTTGGCTCTGGATCGCAGCAGCAGACCCATTTGAAAGTGGGCGTCAGCATAATCAGAATTGAGTTCGATAGCTTTTTCGAGGCACTCGCGGGCGCGGCTGATTTTGTTCTGCTGTATCAGGGTCAGTGCTACCCAGTAAAAGGCGTCGGGGTAAGTATCATTGATTTTGACGGCTTCTTCAAAATGGCGAAGCGCGTCGTTCCAGAGGCATTCCTCGAAATATTTAATACCGAGATTGATGCGGCTTGATGCGAGATCGAGTTCGATAATGGCAATTTTTTTGAGTTCGGCGAGTGCTTCGGTGAAGAACCCTTGTTTTTTAAGGCTTTCATGATTCAAAAATTCGGGGGAACCTGATTTGCCGCTTTTGACAACCATTTCACGGAAGCATTCAAGCGCCATTTCAGGGTCATCAGAAACTTCGTGGATGGTAGCCAGATAGAACCAGGCTGCCAGCAGCCCGGGGTTCTTCTTGATGAGACCGCGCAGCGTGCTGCGTGCTTCTGAGTAATACCCTCTGAAAAACAGCGTTTTGCCAAGCGCCAGGCCGATATCGAGATAGTTCGGGTGTGCCTGAAACTCGGCACGCAGTTTCTCGACTTCTTCGTCAAGGGCCTGCATGCGCCGCTGCAGATTCAGCAGGTTCTTGCTGAGAATAACCCAGTTGGGCCGTATTTTAAGAGCTTTGCGGAACAGTCGTTCGGCGTCGTCGAGGTTATTAGTCTGCATGCGCAGGGCGCCGAGGTTGTTCAGAATTCGTGGTTCTTCGGGTGAAAGACGCATGGCGGCACGAAACATTTCTTCGGCTTCGGGATACATGCTGCGGGCCAGATAGACGTTGCCAAGATTGTTCATTATTTCACTGTCGTCAGGGCATGCATGCATGGCTTTTATCATGGTTTTTTCGGCATCTTCGAGCATGCCGAGGCGCCGCAGTGTATTGCCAAGCAGCAGCAGCAATGGCCTTGAGTCGGGAATGATCATTTCGGCCTGCCGCAGCTTTTTTAAAGCTTCGTTGAAATTGCCACGCTTGAGAAGAGCCTGTACTTCAGGGCCAAGGTAAGATGAGTTTTCGACGGTCAGCTCATCTGAAAGCGACCTGATTTCTTCGTCAAAATTTTCTTCGATAAAATTGCTGAGCTGACCGGCAACTTCAAGATTTTTTTTGTGGGCAGCTTCAATGATAAAATCAATGTTGGGGTAGTCTGGGGCCAGAATTTTAACCTGGTGGAATTCACTCAGGGCTGATGAATAAAAACCGGCTCTGAAATAATTAATTCCTCTGTCAAAAAGCTCTTCAGCCTCTTTCGAGTTTATTATCATTTTACAGGTATTGCCTTGGAGTTGGGTTAGTGATACAATAGCTATACCCCATCGTGCATTAGCTTGTCAATGGGAAAAACGTACCCTCAGGAGGGTTCTCATGGATTCCACGCCCGGAATCAAGATGAAGTTCTGTGAATCTCTAGACCGCTTTGTCGCAATAAGATCGTTCACGCCAGAGCAGAAGCAGCAGCTTTTTAAAAACATCAAGATAACCGACAAGAAGTCTTACAAGCGGTTGATAATCAACGCTTCGGTTGTTAACTATCTCGATGAGATCGCCCCTCTGGTTTTTGGCAACAATGAATATCCGCTGCTCGGTGAAATCATTGAACAGGAACTCTATAACCTCTGTGTCAAGGTCAACCCGACGCTTGATATAAAAGAAGTTACCATTCAGGTTGATGAACAGGCCGCCAAAGGCGGTGCAATCACCATGCTTGGCTCTGAAAACGAAGAAGCAAAAACTTCGCAACAGCGTTACATGGAAATTGAAAATCACCTGCGCAAGCGTATCATCGGCCAGGATGAAGCGGTTACCGCCGTTGCCCAGGCCATCAGAAAAGCTCGCGTTGGCCTTAAAAACCCGAAACGCCCGGTTGGCAGTTTTATTTTTGTTGGCCAGACCGGGGTCGGCAAAACCGAACTGGCTAAGGCCCTTTGCGAATTCATGACCGGCAGCGAAAACGACCTGGTGCGTATCGACTGCTCTGAATTTGCCATGAGCCACGAGTATGCCAAACTGATCGGGGCGCCCCCCGGTTACATCGGCCACAACGAAGGTGGTTATCTCACTGAATCGGTTAAAAACAAGCCAAACGGCGTTGTTGTTTTTGACGAAATCGAAAAAGCGCACGAAAAAGTGCATAACCTTTTGCTGCAGCTCCTCGATGAAGGTATTCTCACCGACAGCAAAGGCGAAACCGTCAGCTTCAGAGAATCAGTCATCATTCTGACCACCAACGTCGGGGTTGCCGACATCACCACCGAAGAAAGCAAGCCTGGCTTCAGAGTTGAAGACAACACTGCCAAAGTCACGCAAAAGCTCGACGATCTCTCACATGACAAAAAAGTCAAAATCACCCGTAAGAGCCTCGAAAAGAAGTTCCCACCTGAATTTCTTAATCGTATCGATGACGTCATAGTCTTCAGGGCGCTCGACAAGGGCGATAATCTCGAAATCCTCAAGATTCTCCTCCAGGAAGTCTCAGACCGCGTTTCAGGCCTCAGCATGCGTCTGAACTTCACTGATGAACTGAAGAGCTTTCTCGTCGACAAAGGGACCGATCTGAAATACGGCGCCCGCCCTCTGCGCCGCACCATTCAGCGCTATATCGAGAACCCTCTTGCCGAGCAGATCCTCAGAAGCGCCTTCAACAAGGGCGATGATATCGCAGCCGAAACTGGCATTGACGACGACAAAGAACCCTGCGCGGTTTTCAAGATCGTCGGCAAGGTTGAGATCAAAGAACCCGAACCTTCAAAGGCCCCGCTGCCGACTCTGCCGAAGTTCATTGATTCTCCGACCAAGCTCGAAGAAGAAGAATAAGCAATAAAAAAATCCCCCCGAAGCCTCGGGGGGATTTTTTTATTGCTTTCAGCGCCTAGAACGACGACTGGTATTTTGGGTCACCGCGCACGGGTCTTTGCCCTGACGCTTCATATAAAGCTCATAAGAGATCTGCCCGGCAATCGCCGAAGCCTTGGTGCCTGAATGATTCGGTTGGCCTGAGAGAGTTACGATGCACAGATCGCGACCCGTGGCTTTGGTGAACCCGCCAAACCATGTAAACAGATAATTGGGCGAAGCTCCGGTAAGGGTGCCGGTTTTGCCGCCGCATATCTTGGCAAGATCAGGGCAACTGCGATAGCCGCCAAACCCCTTTTTGCCGGTGCCAATCGCTGTGGTGCCATACATCATGCGATACAGGTCGCGGGCTGTTCCGGGTTTGATCGGCTGCGCCAGCTGAAAAGGCTTGCGCCTGAAGATTACCTTGTTTTTGCGCACTACATAATCGACCAGGTAGGGTTTCATGGTTTTGCCACGGTTCAGCACCGTTGAAACAATGCTGGCAACGTGCAGCGGGCTGACGAGAAAGTCACGGTTGAGCCCGGCTGCGGCCTGGCCAAGCTTGACCTGGTCGTTAGGCAGTGCAGCCAGAGACTTGCCAACCGGCAGGTCAAAGAAAAAGGTCTTGTTGAAGCCAAACGCCGAAGTATACTGTTCGAGAACATCACGGCCAATTTTGCGGGCAATTCGCCCGAAAACGCCATTGTGTGAGTTGGCAAAGGCTTTCCAGACGGTCATGTAGCTCTTGCCCCAAGCCAGAAAACTGCTTTCGGTAGTAATTTTGCCAGTGTCGAGGGCAGCGGCCCCAGTAATGATCTTAAAAATCGAGGCAACCGGAAAAGTCGGCTTCATTGCCCAGTTGTCTGTTTTATATTCTTCGCTGTCAATAGAAGTGACGATACCGCGGTGACTGCTGGTCATGGCAAGAATTTCGCCCGTCGCCGGGTCTTGAATTATTCCGGCACCAATGCGGTTTGAATACCGGCCGAAAATGTCTTCGAGCATCTTCTGCAGTGCCGGCCTGATCGTAAGAACAACATAGGTTTCGGCATCGTAACGCACGATATAACGATCAAGCAGTGTGGCGTATTCCCAAGGATTCTTGTTGATTGAATTGATATAAGTCAGAGCCGAAGCGCCGGTGGGGTTGGCAGGCGTTGCAACCGGAACGGCTTTGCCGCCCAGGGTGGGCAGGGCTTCAAATTTGGCCGGCTCTTTTCCTTCGGCCGCATTAACCGCCGTTTGATTAAAAGCAACTTCAAAGGCCGGGTTAGCGTCGGCACGAGCGCTGGCGGCTTCAGTGGTAACCATATCGACCGAAGTCACCGGCAACTGGCCGTCGGCGGGCAGGCAGTTGAAGGTTGCAGATTCGCTGGCCGGTGCTGTGTCTGCTGCAAGATCAGGTGTTTCGCCGGGGTTTTCATCTGGAGTCACCGGGCTGACCGCTTCGCTGCGGTAGCGAATGGCAACTACGGGCTTGAGGTCGCCGCTCCTGGCAACTGTTGTCTTTTCAACTTTCCCTGAGACGTAGACCGGTTTGTTATCCTGTTCGCTGACAAAGAGAACCAGTGCATCAACTACTTTCGAATCAAGAGCGACACCCATGAAAACAATATATAGAAAGATGCAGAGAATGTTCAGGGGTTTGAAGTAGCTTGAGACCATGATTTTATGCTGCTTTCCTAGTTTGTCCTGATCGAATCCAGCAGACCGGCGCGCGGCATTTTCAGGCTGGCGCCAAGTTTGAGGTTGCGTTCATCGTTGATGCGATTAAGTCTGACGATTGACTGAACCATCTGGTGATTGCCATAAAGCCGCCGGGCAATTTTGTCGAGGGTGTCACCAGACTGAATGGTGTATTCAACAAAACGGCCGCCTTCGGCTTGTCTGACACTGTTTTTGTCGAGGTTTTCAGTTGAATGCTGTTCTGCGCCGGTGTCGATTTTTGCTATTGGGCGTGTCTTTTCGTGAAAATCTCGGGAAGCAGGCGCAAAGGCGCCTTCAGGTGCAACTTTTATTGGAGTCTTGAGGCGGCTTTCACTGATAAGGCTGTCGATACGGCCAACCAGAACTGGCGAGGCCGGCCGTTCAATGCCCGGAATTACGCTTGTATGAGGCCCGATGTCACCATGAATTGTAAATGCGAAAGCAATCTGCAGCACGAACAAGCCGCCTAAAAAGAACAGGAAAAGACCGAACTGGGTCTTGGATTTGCCTTGAGTTTTCTGATATTTCATGCCCGACCTCCTGTGGTTCTTCCAGAATTATCGGCATGTTTTCAGACAATTATTAGGAGCTTGGTGATTCAGGTGATGCAAAAACTTCAGTTTCACCTTTTTCGAGTTCAGCGAATTTTAGATTCTCGATGGTTAAAACGGTCAAACCGGCAGCCAGAATATAAAAGTAGCCAACTGAATGCGAAACCAGGCCAAAAGTCGCGGCGTGTTCAGGAGAATGCTGAAGCATGCCATTCAATACCAGAACGCAGCAGAATTCGTAGACCCCGATCATGCCAGGGCTTGCCGGAACCATCGAGCCGATAGAAAGAACCGAGATTAACAGCACGGTTTCAGCCGCACCGGCATTGAAACTGAACATTTCAAGGCACAGCCACAGGGTTAGCATCGATAACCCCCAGCTCAAAAACGACAGCAGCACCGCCTTGAAGAAAATTGCCGGCCGGCTGATAAGCCCCAGGCCGTCTATGAACGAATCACGCGCCCGGCGCAGCAGGTCGGCTGCCCGTTCCGGAAGTATGCCAAATATGCTGTTGCTTATTCTCTCAAAAGTACTGCGCCTGAATACCATAAAGCCAATTGCCAGCAAAACCAGACAATAAAACAGCACCGCCGAAAAACTGGCCTTGCGAATCAGCGGTGTGGCAGTAAAATGCATCAGCGAAAATATGATCATGCTGACAATGACAACGCCGTCAAGAAAACGTTCTACCACCACCGATCCGAAGGCTTCACCCGCCGGGGCGATGTTTTTCTTTTTGAGGTAAAAAGCCCTGAGAAACTCTCCGGCCCTGGCCGGTAAAAGGTTGTTGAAGAGATAACCGAGAACCAGCCCGAAATAAGAATGCTTGAGGCTCAGAGACCGGTGGGCCAGAATAAGTTGCCAACGCCGGGCCCTGGCGAGATGCTCACAGGTAAGCGACAGACACATCAGAATGATGAACTGATACCTCAGCCCGGCCATAATTGTTGGAATCTGCTTCAGATCAACTTTTTGCAGTGCCAGCCACAAGAAGAAAAAACTTGCAGCTATTCCCCACAATTTCTTGGATTTTAACATAGCAGGCATGGTACCATGTGGCCGGAACATTCACAAGATTGTTTGTTGCCCGTCAGTTCTGGAATTAATGATTGTTCCGAGGTGCTATAAATGGCGTTGGTTTTGCAAGTGGGCGTTTGTCTGGTATTTCTGGTGCTGGCAGCTTTCTGGGCCGGCAAAAAGCTTGGTCAACGTCGCTTTTTTAAGATGGAAGAAGAACTCAAGGCCCTCGAACTTTCATTCAAGCATCTGGCTGAAGATATCGAAATGGTCGCCAGTCACAATATCAAGGCCCTTGACGGGCAGTGTAAAGATTTAAAAGAATTGCTCACGATTGCCGATAAAAAGTGCCTCTATGCCAACGACCTTCTCAAAGAAGTCGATGAAGGCGTTGAAGCCTTG
>Ga0116170_10000613_pt1 | contig 37641 bp, 57 predicted proteins | sample AD_JPNHW1_MetaG_FD_89797 | JGI IMG/M metagenome (GOLD analysis project Ga0116170, IMG submission 89797) | Active sludge microbial communities of municipal wastewater-treating anaerobic digesters from Japan - AD_JPNHW1_MetaG | ecosystem: Engineered > Bioreactor > Anaerobic > Digestate | place... | reverse complement strand
TTGCCCTTGTCCTTTTCCGGGCGGGAGAGCTGCTGCAGCGCTATGACGGTGATACCATGCGCCTGGGCAAGCGTGTGCAGGCCCATGGAAATGTTGGTCACTATCTCGTAGCGCGATTTGCCGCCGGCGGCGATGATCCCCAGATAGTCCGCAAAAATCACGTCGTAGCGATGGCTCAGCGCATCAGCCTGGATATCGCCGACAGACCATCCGCTGGCGCGGACGATCTCCAGCGGCAGATCGTAAAGCTCCTTGCAGGCATCGCCCGCGCGCCGCCACTCCTCCGGCGTCATTTCGTGGCGCTTGATCTTTGCCATCGGGATGTGCCCCATGCTGGAGATCAGCCGATCCCGGATTTTTTTTGCGCCGGTCTCCAGCGAGTAATACGCCACGCGGTGGCCGTCCTTTGCCAGACGCCGGGCAAACTGCAGGGACAGCAGCGTCTTGCCGGCGCTGGGATATCCGCCGATCACCACAAAATCACCGGGCTCCACAAACAGCCCCTTGTCCAGCGCGTCTATACCCCAGCTAAGGTACTTCGGGGCCACGTCGTAATTTTGAGCCGCCATAAACTCGTTGGCGGCGTCCTGGGCGGTCAGCCGTTCCGCGCCCCGGCGGCTGACGAAAAGCCCGTTGAGCTTATCCGTCTCCTTTGCCGCGGCCTCAATATTTTCGGTGCCTAGGATCTCGCCGGCCGCCGCGTGGATCAGCACGAGCCGCCGGTAATCCCGCAGCGCGTCGCAGTAGTACAGCACGTCGCTGGTCTGGTGACTAAGCGCCTCGTCAATGGCGACGCCGTAGTCCTCCCCGGCCTGCTTGCGCACGGTCAGCGGGTCGATGGGCGACCCGGCGAGATACAGGACGGACAGCGCGTTATACAGCGTCCGGGTGATGTCTGCGTCAAAGAGCTCCGCCGAGAGTTTTGCCATTGCCTCGCCGATGTGCGTCGGATCCCGGATCAGCGTGCCCAGCACGGTGAGCTGCATGGATATGTAATTGTCGCGGTCGTACACTCAGATCACCTCGCTATCCTCGGCCCAGCCGCCCCCGCCGGTCTGCCCGGTATCCAGGGGCTCATCCACTGGATCTTCCCAACGCCGGTTTTTGATCCACCGGCAGGGGTACGGGATGCCGATGCCGCGCTGCCAGTCCTCGGAGTGCATCTGCTTAGAGAGGGCAATGGCCATCTGGTTGATAAGCTCATCGGACGGATGCAGCTTGTCCCATTCCTTGATGGCGTCCGGTTTGTCCCTGCGTCTTTCCGCAGGGTAGAACGTCCAAAACCGTGCAAATCTCTCTGGTCTCCACGCCGGGGACGACTTTGCCTCACGCCGGCCCCCCTCTTGGGGGGCTTTAGGGGGATTAGTACTTGGTCTATTAGTACTTGGTTGTGTCTGATTTCCCGTCAACGTGTTTTCCGTCGACGCAAAATCGGCTAACGGTACCGTTGACCGATTTTCGGTCAACGGTGTAGCCTCCCCTGGCGGACACTCGTAGATGACGTACTCGTTGCCGGCAAAAGCGCCGGACTCGTCGTGCGTCTGGTGCCGGACTATGTACCCTGCGGCCTCCAGCTCCTCAATGGCCTTGCCGATCGCGGCCTTGCCCTCCTGGCAAATCCGGGTAAGCCCGCCGATCGTGTAATCCCAGTCATCCGGCAGCCGCAGCATCAGCGACAGCAGCCCTTTGGCCTTGAGACTGAGCCGCTTGTCGTCCAGATGATAATTGGCCATGACGGTGTAATTTTTGGTGCGCTCCACGCGGCATACAGCCATTGTCTACACCTCCGCCATACACACGGCTACGGTCTCGACGGCCAGCAGCGCCCAGATCAACAGATGTCCGATCATACCGCCACCCGGCTTCCCCAGATCGCGTTACGGAGCAGCTGCAGCGTCGCGCACAGCTCGGCGTCCGAAAAATCACTGATTTTCATATTTCCGCCTCTCGATCAAACACCATCAAACGGGTTCACGCAGCACCACCAGATGTCATAATGCTGCTTAAGCTGGGCGGGATCGTCACTCCCCCAGTTTCCCTCGTGCCACCAGAGCTTTTTACTTGTGCTGCGAGGGTCAGGCTGAAGGTGTCCGATTTTATATCTCGCACCAGTGCCGCAGACAAGCCCGGTCTTTGGCACCATCCGAAGCGCCACTAGTTCGTCAGGCCCCGGGTGTTCGGACTTGGTAGTCAGGTCAAGTCGTTTCCATTTGCTCATGACTTTAGCTCCTTTACAGTCAAAATGTGGAAGCGAAAAACTTCCTCGTCTGCTGGCGCTCCCCACTTCGGTACGCCGAATCCAACGTCCCAGAATCCGTAAACTAGCAGCGTTGGCCTGTCCTTTCCGTAGCCGTTGCGCAGATGCTCATAGACGTACTTTTTTCCCGCGTAGGGGATCAGCGGCTCGATGCGCTTCTGCCAATACGGTTTGATTGCCCGGTATTCTTCAGTTTTAATCCCGGTGCGGATCATGTTGTACCATTTACCACTGATTGGCAGTATCATCCCGCCACCCGGCTTTCCCAGATCGCGTCGCGGATCTCGCTGATTCCATCGGCCAGATCGTCGTCAGTGACGGCGGCGCGGCCCTCGTAGTACAATCCCTTGAGCACGTCCAGCATCAGATCAACGGTATGCTCCGGGAGGCAAACGTAATTTTCCATCGTTCACACCACCTTCATCCCGGGATAGTATCCGCTGGCGCTGATGGCCGCGGGCCTCCCCCGCCTTTTGGCATCCGGCGGCAGAGCCGGCGCGGGCGCGTGGACGGTCTGACGCGACTGGCGGCAGCTCAGAATGTAGATGTCCACGTCGCTCTGGAGCAGCCTCCACTGCCCGCTGATGCGGTAGGCGGTGATCTGGTGCTCGTTAATTAGCCGGTACAGCGTGTCGTCGCTGATCAGCAGCTGCTCGGCCACCTCGGCCGGCTTAAGCAGCCGTTCAGTCATCGTAATACTCCTCCTTCGCGTATTTGAGTTCTATGGCGGCCTTGATGACGCCTTCCAGCTCGCCGTAGATCGCGTTGAACAGCTCGTGCTCATCGTCGTCGATATGCCCGTCACTGGCGATCTTCAGCAGGTCATCGGTGCGGTGCTTGGCCGAAAAATCACAAATCCGGTGCACCAGTGTACATACGGCTTGGGTAAAGGTGCGCTCGCTGACCTGCGGCAACAGGGTCGCGGCAAGGCTGCTCTTGGCGCGCATATAGGTCACGCAAAGAGACTGCATCCCGCTGATGTCGGCCATGTGGATCACGATGTCGTCACTGGGCAAACCGCGGCCAGACTCATAGAGCCGGACGCTGTCCACGCTGCAGCCGATAGCCTCGGCCCAGCGTTCCTGGGTCATGCCCGCAGCACGCCTCGCGTTTTCATAGATATTTCTGTATTTGGACTCCATTGCCTTTCCTCCATTTCTGCGCAAAAATTACTGTATCAGGCCGACACATCGGCAAAAAGTGCATCGATCGTGCAGTCGTATAGCTTTGCAAGCTTTGGGGCAATAATCCATTGCGGAAACCCTTCACCGCGCTCCCATTTGCCGACTGCCTGCGCTGAAACGCCGACCGCGTTTCCAACGTCAGCTTGGGACATCTGTTTTTGCTCCCTGAGCTGTTTCAAGTTATTCACAATTGCATCACCTCCGGTGCAACCTTAGGTTGTGCTTAACAGTATATCGCTACTTTTAGTTGTTGTCAACAACAATTTTGGTCCGTTTCGTTGACCGGCGCAACCGTAAGTTGTATTCTTAATACAAAAAAGAGGTGATCGTATGTTTGGTGAACAACTTAAACGCCTGAGGGGCCAGGCTGGTTTATCTCAAAATGACCTTGGCAAAAAATTATTTGTCAGCGCGCAGGCTGTAGGTAAATGGGAACGTGACGAAGCAACACCAAACCCAGAAACGATCTCCAAAATTGCGATGATATTTGGCGTGTCGGCGGATGTATTGCTGGATAATAAGGCACCAAAATCCACATCTGCTGCTCCTATATTTAATCCCAACGACAAGATCGGCCAGGAGATGGCGCATCTCCGTGCTGCCCTCAATGATGACGGGCTGGACCAGTGGCTTAATTACGGCCAATACCTTACGGGCAAGCCGGAACTCCAGCGTAAGGATGGCGACAATATTCTTGATCTGCCGAAGATCCGCAAATATCTCACCGGTCCGGCCGCTGGCAAGGCCTCCCCGATCCAGGGCGAGGATTATGAGGACATCCCTTACCCGGAGGACGCGCCCCGCGGCGCGGACTTCTGCGTCGATGTCCGCGGCAACAGCATGGAGCCGTATATCAAGGATGGCAGCACGGTCTATGTTCGGCGTGGCGTCAGCCTGCAGCAGTTTGATGTCGGCGTCTTTTTCTACTCCGGCGACGTGTACGTCAAGCAGATCTGCGCCGATTATTCTGGCGGTGTCAATCTGCTCTCGGCAAATCCGCGCCGGGAGGATGCCAATATTCGCATTGAGCCGTCCGATGCTTCCTATCTCGTCTGCTTTGGCAAGGTGCTGCTGCCGCATCGGTTGCCGGAGCCAAACTATCACGTTGATGGGTCCCGGAGATAAAGCAGGCCGGACACAGCCGAAGCTGCGCCCGGGCGAAAAAGTGTTTAGTACATGGCTTGGAAGGTCGTCTGTAGGCAAGCGTGACGTCTCTACGGCGATCACCATAACGGATCAGCGGCTGCTGATCAGCACTATCAACGGCGTCGGCGTAAAAACGTGGACGCAATTCCCGTATGTCAACTGTGTCGGCTTTGACGGAGTCAATGGCCGCGCTGACCAATGCGATCTGTCCCTGTCCTGCGACGGCCAGCGTATTACGCTCCTGGGTCCGCAGGCAGAGCTGCAGCAACTCCTCGACGCCGTCCTTGATGCCATTTGCGAATACACGCCGTTGCCGGATTGATTGGAGGGATTACAATGCCCAGATGGCTCCGCATCATCTTTTTTGTGCTAGGATGTATTTTTGCCGTTTTCGGTCTGCTGCTCGCCGCATCTCAGACTTGGGACGGTATGACCTTCGGGTTTGTTATGGCGGCCGTCAACTTCGGACTATCCTGCATCCGGAGAAATAATGAACGTCTTTTCCCAAAGCGCAAACGAGTGACCGTGCCGCCGACAAGAAGGCATTTTGCGCCTGTCGTCGAGCCCGTAATCCCTGAACCCGCGGCCGATGCTGCCATTGAGCAGCCGCCAGAGCCCTCAGAGGCCGAATGGTATGCTGCAGATTCGGAGCCTGGCGCAGCCCCCGATCCCGATATGCCGGTCGGCGGCATGGATATCACGCCAAAGCCTGGCAGCATAGCGGATAAACTTGCGGACGCCATAGCGGCGATGCCCGCGGCCACACCGCGTAAACCAACCAGCGCCAAGAAAATTCTCGTCGCGGATCGCAAGGCCGAAGCTCGCGCCGCTGGCTTCGCCTGCTGTCCCCGTTGCGGATCCACGTCTCTCTCCGGGCAAAAGCACGGATATGGCGTAGGGAAAGCCGCAGCCGGCGTACTCCTGGTGGGCGGTATTGGGCTCGTCGCAGGGGGCATTGGGGCCAACAAAGTCAAAGTGACTTGCCTCAACTGTGGCTATCAGTTTCGCCCTGGGCAGAAATAAGGTGTCCAGATTGGACACCAGGAGGTAATCAATGCCCCGAAAAGACGCCCCGGAATTTTCCTATGACGAAATGACCGGGCTTTACTGTAAAAAAGCAAAAAATCCAACTACAGGAAAATGGGTAAAAATCTATGGCCATACCAAAGCCGAGGTCAAGGATAAAAAAAAGGACCGAGAAAAACAATGGGGGCTGGATGCCTCTGCCGCTGGCTGCCCTTACGTCCATCAATACGCGGCAACCTGGTATCGGCTAAACACCGTCGGACTCAGCGCAAAGCGGCTAGCCGATTACAAAAGCGCAATAAATAATCACATCTGCCCCGTGATCGGCGATATGCTCATGCGCGACGTTACATCCGATGACGCGCTCTCTGTGCTGGAGGATGCCTCCGAGCTATCTAAATCTGCACAGTCGAAGATCGTCACTACGATGAAACGAATATTCGAAGCAGCTGAGGACGCTGGCGTGATCCAGCGCTCCCCATGCCGCAAACTTAAAGCCGGCGGCGCGGCCTCGGCAGAAAAGCATCCGCTAACTGTGGAACAGCAGACGGCGCTGATCATGGCCGTCAAAGATACTCCGGCCTATACCTTTGTCATGCTTGGACTATATTCCGGCCTTCGGCGCGAGGAAATCCTTGCCCTGCAATGGGATCAGGTGCATTTGGATGATGATCCGCCATATCTCTCTGTGCGACGGGCTATGCGCTGGGAGAAAAATCAACCCATCGTAACGGATGAGCTGAAAAGCAAAGCGGCAAAACGCGATATTCCGCTTCCGGCGCCGTTGGCCGAATGCCTGGCGGAGGCAGCCCTGAGATCCACAAGCGACTATGTTATTGCCGACACAAAAGGCAATGCCATGTCGATGATCTCCTATCGGCGCCGCATTCTGGATCCGATCACTGTCCGCACAGCCAGGATGACCACCCGTATCGGACCGGATGGGCAGCCGCACGAAGTGGCGCTTAAGGTCGGCGACAAGGTCCGAAATCATCCCATCACAATCTCGTTGGATTTTCACGTCACGCCGCACCTGCTGCGACACACCTATATCACGCGCTTGATCCTTGCCGGCGTAAATATCAAGACCGTGCAGTACCTCGCCGGTCATGCCACCGTGCAGCTCACGCTGAATATCTATACGCATCTCATGGAAAACCAGCCCCGAGACACGGCTGGAGCCGTTGAAAAAGCATTTGCGTAAAGCTCAGGGCCGAAAATAGGGCCTAATTGAAAATTGGAATTCTGCTCAAATGCAGTAATACCGGGCGTCTTAAGGCCGTAGGCCGTCACTCTTTTAAGCAGGGTGTCGGGGGTTCGAATCCCCCCTGGAGCACCACAAGGAAAGGCCCGCAAAGCCTTGATATTAAAGGCCTTGCGGGTCTTTGCATCTTCCCAAAAATTCCGAAATATGCGCTTGCGAATTGCAAAATTTAGGCCCAAATTAGGGCCCATTCCATACCTCTGGGCCTAAAAATGGGCCCAAAAACTAGCCCGGCGAGGTCTCCCCCGCCGGGCAAACTTATTACTACCTTATTGGCCGGATCACCGGGTCCATCTCATCCTCAGCGTTGACAGGTATCGGCGGCAGCCAGTGCACCACAAGCACCCGATCCCCGTCGAGGGGGCCACTCCAGAAGTGATGCCAATGTGCCCGCCTGATATGGGGTACAGGCGAGGCATGGCTGCCGTGCTCCTGCGTCTCCTGCCGCGGAGCCGCCGCGGCCTTGCGCATAGCCGCGCCGATTCGGGTCCCGACATCCAGCGTCGCCGCGCGCCGGGGTATGCCGTCGGGGTTATACGTTCGCCGCGCGCGCAGCTCGCCCTCGGCCGGGATGTCCGGCTCCGCCGAGCACAAATACAACACAAGGTTGATAGACGCCGTGACGTCCTCCTCGCTGGGGACGCAGTCGGGCCCAACGCCCGGTTGATCAACCGAGAGATGCGCCCGCTGCGCCGCCGACGCTTTGAGCGCGCCGATACTGTCCTGCAGCGTGCCGCCAGGCAGCAGTACCGGCATTGACACGGTATCGCCATCCTGCAGCAAATACAGCAGGCGCAGCTCCGGCACGCGGGACGGAACGTCAAACTCCATCCACGCGTAAAAGCCCAGCGCGGCGTACCCGTCAAGCGCAAATTTGCGCTCAACAAAAACGCAGAAAAACGGCATCCGGTAAAGCGCCTCGCGCGGAAGATCCCCGTCCAGAGGCTGCTCGGCCAGCGCCTGCGCGACGATGGGGTCATAGCGGTATATGATCTTGGACTTGCGCCAAAGCAGCGCGGCCGTCAGCTCCGGCAGCTGAGTGACGCCGCCGGGCAGTCCGGACATGACCTCATTAGCCTTATCCACCGGAGCGCCGTGCGTAAGGATCGCATATACCGCCGCCATCGGCAGGCCGCACCAGTCCGGCCAGTCGCCGCCAAAATCGGCCTTGCCCCTCAAAAATATCTGCTCATTTTCCAGCGCGTCCGGCGTCCGGGCGAGCACCCGCCGGGTAAAAGCCTCGGCGGGATGCAGCTTGTCGCTGCTCATAGTAGGTCACGGGCATCAACGCCCAGCGCGTCGGCCAACGAGAGCCCGTTCCGCAGCGATATATTCTCGGCCTTAATCGTACCGGCCTCAAGCTTTTGCACTTGGGATATATTGAGCCCGGCGGCGTCGGCGAGGGCTTGTTGCGTTAACCCTTTTGATTGGCGCAATTCCTTGAGCCTCCCTCCTAGGGGATCGGACTGTAATTGATTTTCAGATTTCATATTCTTTCACTTCCATGTTTCCAAAAAGAACAATGTCTCCCCGCCTTTAGCCGGGCGGGGGCGGCATATTGTCAATCAGGTGTCCGGGGTCTGAGATGCGGCAAGTTTCTCGGCATCCTTCAGCGCATCGGCGTAAGTTTGGCAGGAATGGATATCTCCAGAGCCCTTAAGATAATAATAGCTGGAAACATTGAGTACCTCCCCGGTAAGAATGTCAACAATCATCGAGCTTTCTGCAATTACCGGCTGTTGAGTGCCAGAAAATTCTTTGCTGACGATAGTGCGTGATTCGGTTTCGTTGAAATCCTTAATAATATCACCAAATACATTTGTCATCGTTATTTCCTCCCGGCCAGTGGCCTTTTGTTTTCCTCTTTGTGATTCTAATATACTCCAATATTGGAGCATTGTCAATAGTTTTTCACTCCAATATTGGAGTAAATGTGTACAAAGATACCCGCGCGCAATTGTGCGTAATGCCGGCAAAAAGGCACCCGGCGAAACCGCTCGCCGGGTGCCTCTCGATAAAATTTATGCGAAGATCTTTGCCGTGTCGGCCTCGCTGGGCGCGTTTACGACCTTGCTCATGCCGCACAGCTTGTCGATCATCTTGCCCACGGCGTCGATATCCACGTCGTAATTAAGCTCCTTGGCGGATGCCTGCACCATGGCGAGCACCCACTCTTTTCGGGTCGCGCCGTCGGCAAACTTTGTCTCGGCCGTCGCCATGTACTTCATGACGAGCTCCAGCAGCCGCGTCCAGTTTTTTTCCTTCACGGCCTGGGTCACGTACTGCACCAGCTTCACCGCCAGCGGCAGGCACACGGCCAGCCCCGCCAGCACGCTCACGATCAGATTTAACCATTTCATTCTTGCTCCTCCTATAGATCCCTTTCAAAATTTTTTGCCTTCGCGGCCTCGTATACAATCCCGTTGGCAGTGTTCTCCGCCCGTGATTTGTCGGTGTCCTTGTTAAGCACCGTGGCCACGGCGCCGTCGAATACTCCCACCATGCCGGTGATCCACGGCAGCGACCCACTAAACGCCTCATGCACGGCATAGAACGCCAAAGCAAAGCCCGCGATGTTGACGAACGTCCAGACGATCAGCACCCACCGGACCTTATACTCCGACTTAGTCATTGCGGTTTAGCCCCTTGGCCTCCAACGCCGAATCGTAGATCCCGGCGGCGTAGTTAAAAGCCAGCAGCCGGACCATGTCCTGGGACAGGTCGATCTTGTCGCCGTTGCCGGTCTTGTCGCTGCCGTCCCCGGCGATCACGCCGGCGGTCATCAGCTTGTCCACCATGTCCCGCGCCCCCCAGTCGTTGGGGATGTCTTTCAGATGTGCGTATCTCACTTCATCCTCGCTTTCCGTCAGCCCGAAGGCCGACACCACGCCGCCGGCGATGGCCTGCGCCACCGCCTGGCGGCTTTTTGTGTAGATTTTCATGTCGTCCGCGTCGTCCAGAAAGCAGATTTCCAGCAGGTTTGCTTTGCACCCCATGTTATGCGCTGTGTTGATCACGGCGAAAGTTCCGGCCTGCTCTCCCCTGTTTTTCAGACCCAGCGCGGCGAGTCCCCGCATGATTGCGTCTTCCGCGCCGCTGGATCTGCCTCTGGACGGATAGAAGATCTCAGCGCCGGTCGTCTGGCCGTTGCCTATGTAGTCGCCCACGCAGGCGTTGAAGTGGATCTCCAGCACGTAATCCCAGCCCTTGAGCTTTGCGGCTAGCGTCCCGGCTTTGGCGTCCCTGAAAGCGTCCCGCGCCTCGTCGTAGACGCCGACCTTGGCATAGGGCTCCAGCAACGGTTTCAGCAGATCAACCACCTTGATTGTCTCCTCGGCTTCCTTGTAGGTGACACCCTTCATTGTGGCAACGCAGCCGGGGTCCCCGGCGCCGTGCCCGGATACAAGCATTATTTTCATTCCGTCACCTCCCGGTGTCCAATTTGGACACCGCCTCCAAATCCTTGATGCGGTTGTTGGCGACCTTGATCTGCTCCTCGATCACCGGAATTTTCTGCGCAAAACCATTATGCGCCCGCACCTCCCGGGTCAGCTCCTCAAGCTTGGTATCGGTCACGGCTTGGGCCGTCTGCAAACTGGCCTGGGTTTTGTTATAGACCGCCCGGTTGCTCAGCACCACGCCCAGCAGCGACAGCCCCCCGGTGATCAGCGCCACAATGATAGCCTCTTTCATTGCTGCCTCCTTAGACTGCGGCAGATCCGGTCAGCAGACCGGTCAACTCCGTGTACTGCGCTTCCGTGATTTTGTTGGCCGCGTAGAATACGTCCAGCTTCTCCGCTATTCCGTCGGTCAGGCCTTTTTCGATCATGCGTTTCAGCGTGCGATACAGCATTATGATTCACCTCCTTTGGTGGAAGATGTCTCGTCCGTGACGCCCAGCTCCAGCAGGGTCAACCGGTACTCGTGATCCACGAGCATGGCGTCGGTGTCATCCTGCTCAGTTGCCTCCGGCGTCACCGGCGTGTCTGGATGCTCGTTGTTCCATGCGTCAAGCAATGCCTGGTCCCCCGTAAAGATCCCGTCGGCAATGTCGCCGAATCCATGGAATGCGCGATAGGCGTCAATTTGATCCTCGTTCATGGCGACGGCTCCGGGAAAAGGTGCTGCTTGCGGGCACATATAGGCCCCGTCGCATTTCTCGTGCAGGTAGTATAATCCCACTGTTAATACCTCCTATATAATAAGGTGAAAGGATATACGACAATGATCTATGGTTACATCCGTGTCAGCACCGACGTGCAGACGGTAGAAAATCAGCGTTACGAGATTAATCAATTTTGCGCCCGGGAGGGCCTGTCCGTGGATAGCTGGATTGAAGAAACGATTTCCGGCACTAAGACCCCGGACAAGCGCCAGCTGGGGCAGCTCCTCGCTCGTGCCGGCGACGGGGATCTCATCATCTGCTCCGAGCTATCCAGGCTCGGCCGCAGCCTGTATATGATTATGGAGATCCTCGCCCTGTGCATGGATAAGGGCTGCCGGGTCTGGACGATCAAGGACGGTTTCCGCCTGGGCGACGATATTCAGAGCAAGGTGCTGGCCTTCGCTTTCGGGCTCTCCGCAGAGATTGAGCGTAACCTGATCTCGCAGCGCACCAAGGAGGCGCTGGAGCGCAAACGCTCCGAGGGTGTCAAGCTTGGCCGCCCCCGCGGTGCCGTCGGCAAGCACACCAAGCTCTCCGGCCGGGAGGATGTGATTCGGGTACTGCTGGAGCAGGGCGCCAGTTATGCCGAGATCGCCCGGATCTTCCACGTCGACCGCAGCACGCTTGTCCGGTTTTGTCGTGGCCGTGCGCTTTACAGGCCCATAGATTGCACGGCAAAAACGGTCGTTTGATGATGTAGGCGGGATAGATACCGTTTTCCTGCACGATTTTGGGCTTTCCAGGTTCCGACACATCGGCCGCTCCTGGGATGGTGCAGGATTTCAAACGTTCCCTTTTGTGCCGAAGATTGTAATATGGCAAATCAACCCAACAAGCACTGAATGCATTTTTTGTTTTCCATCCCAATTCACAACAAGTTTTCAGAATCACGTCAAAAATTGTTGGCACATTAAGCTTGCGTCGGCAGAACCAGAAATACAGGCAAAAGTATCCTCAGATGGGAAAACAATAAGCTGGTACGCCTTATATTACGGGGATACAAGAGATATCGGATTCCAACTAAACGAAAGTGGAACGATTTATCCATATATTTACATCTGGTAACCAATATGTCTAGCCGATGGCAACATAGTCATAATTTCGGTTCATTACGTTTAACTGTTGGTCCGCGTTTTGTGTTCCGTACCAAGTAACAGATTGGTCAATTGACAATACTGAATTGGTGAACATTGCATTGTACGTGCTACCGGAAGACCAGAGGCAAAGGGTATCTGTGCTGCTACCTACCTCAAAGCCAAATCCTCGCCCAGCCGCTGGGAGCAAAATTGCGCAAGCCGGGTACCTTGTGGCCCCCGTCATTTCAACATATAGTATCTTTGGTGGAAAATTGAACGTTTACCCGAGAGCTATATAGTGGTAATCCCAAGGATTGTTGAGTTGGTATGCTGCGTTCCATGACCACCATGACACCGCAAAATCATCCCAAGACACTGTGGTGTCGGAAACTGAAACAGGTGTGTTTGTTGTCCAATATTTGGTGAATGTTTTTGTATCGTTATAAAAAAACAGAGCCGTATATTCATAAACCGGAGTGGAAATATAATCGCTTGCAATCAGTACCAGTTTAGGCTTAAAAGGGAACGTTTACCCGATTGCATAATACGTGTATACAGCACCTGAATTATTAGTCTGCATGTCTGCACTGTAGTCGGAACGCCAATAAAGCGTTTTGCCTATAATTTTTGCCATAGTACTGTTCCAAGTTCTGAAGTAATCGTCTGCATAAGCACCGCTCGAATAGTCGCTTGAATACATTTGCGGAAAGAACAGCTTGATATTTGCCCCGTTACTAGTTCGGTCGAGAATGAAAACAAGAGCAGGTACAAAAGGGAACGTTAGGCTGCACGGGTACGAACTGCCGTAAAGCCCATTGCCCGTGTAGCTGCCCGTGGCAATTTTCGCCCCTCCGGCCACAGCGGTGGCCAGTGCTGAGAGCGCCGCGTTGGGCGTCGCTGGGTTGCTACTCAGCCCCGCCAGTGTCTTGAGGGTAGTCGCCACGGTATCGTCCAGCAGGTTGGCCTTATTCAGCGGCGTCGGCTGTGTCGACCACCCCGCGCTGTTGAAGCTGATATCAATGGGCAGCGTCCCCGCGACCAGCGCGGACACAAAGTCGCTGTATGTAGGATAGGACGCCAGAAAGCTGGAGATTGCCTTAAGCAGATATCCGCTGCCGGCGGCATACGGTACTCCGTCAATCATGATTTTTCCTCCTATAGTATGTGATCGCCGGCGGCCGACACCCCGCACAGCCACACGGTACCCTTGACCATGTTGGTATAGTAGGTCTCGATCTCCTCCAGCAGCTTCTCAATTCTGTTGGCGCCTTCGGCGGTCAGATAGGCCATGCTGTCCGGCAGCGCGCCGGTGCCGTAAAAGGCGGCCTTTACCGCCCGTACCTGCGCGAGATAGTCCTCCATGGCCGATGGCGTCGGATAGCCCTGATCCGTCCATGTCATGTTTGGCGATACCTCGCACGCATACCCGGCCGCCTGCAGCTGTGCGGCAATGTAGGCCACCGCCGCGCCCACGCGGTTGAGGTCTTTGGCATTGTAATAGTCGCTCGCCGTCCAGTCCGTTTTAAGGTGCAGGCCCTCGTAGCCTGTGGTCGTCACTGACAGCTGATTACCCGCGGTGTCGATGGCCGTCAGCGCGATGACGTATGCGCCGTCAGCCGACCTGGGGACGCCGGAGGCGCTCCAGATGTGGTCTCCGGTCATCGTCCAGGTATACGCGGTGCCGTTGACCGTGCCGTTGACATAGGCAATATTGCCCGCGATATAGACACTCTCGGTTATGGTATCCGCCATCGTCCGTCACCTCACTCGATTGTGACGCTCACGGTCAGCGTGTCGCCCGCGTCGGCCGGGTTGGGCGCGATCGTGACCGCTTTTATGCTGGGTGCCGTGGTGTCCAGCGTCACCGTCCGGGACACGGAGGTGGTCTGTGCGGCCGCGTCGGTCGCGATTACAATGATGGTATTGGCGCCCTCGGTCAGGGTTACTGTTTTGGACCAGGCGCCGGAGGACACGTTTACCGCTCCCTGATCCGTCCCGTTGAGCTTTACCGCGATGGTTACCGGCGTGCTGGTGGCGTCGTTGGTCGTACCGGCTACGGCGAGGCTCGCGTTATTGGTGATAAGGTCAGGCGCAGGGCTCGTCACATTCAGCGTCGGCGGCACTGTGTCGACGGTGTAGGTCGTGGACTTTCCCGTGGCTGCGTTGCCGTCGTAATCGTTTACAGCGGCGGTCACGGTGTGGCTGCCGTCTGCCAGGGCGCTTGCCGGCGTGTAGGTTACGCTGTATCCGTTGGTGATGGCCGTGGTTGACAATGTCGCCGCAGCCACGGCGGTGCCGTCAAGTTTTACCACAAGGCTGCTCAAGTCGATGCCCGAGCCGCCGGATTCGTCCACCAGCGTACACGCGACAGGCTGCTGGGCGTTGGAGACATACGCGCCGGTGCTGGGGCTCGTGATGGTGATCACCGGGGCCACCGTTTCCTTGACGCGCAGCTTCAGCGCGGCCAGCGTCGAGCCGTTCACGGTCGTGCTTGTGCCCGCGGTGTTCGTGGCTGTTACGCTGCAGTTGTAGACGTGGTCGGCCAGATTGTAGCTCGTGGCCCCCGGCGCCGTGATACTTGCCTCCCACTTGCCTGACGTGCCGTTGTAAGCCAGGGCATAGTCCGTCCCGTTGATGGTGATTTTTGCGCTCGCAATACTCATATCGGCCCTCCGCAGCGGCTCGCGCCGCACAGTTTGTAGGGATAAATCGTCCTCGTGGAGTCCGTCACGGTGATGGACACGGTCACGCTGCCGTTGATACTCGCCGGATTCGGCGCCAGGGTCGCCGCCGTGATTATCGGCTCAGATACGGTCACGCTGCCATCTGCGTTTGCGCTCATGCCCGCCTCCTTATTCCGCGTCGCACAGGATTTCCATCTCGGCGGCCTGATTCGCGGAGATCTTCCAGTCCACGGACACGATGTTGCCGGTCAGCGTTTTCCCCGTTGCTGCATCCACGGTCACGCGCTGTCCGGGATAGTTGCCGTTTGTAACAAATTTACCCTTGACGGTCCGCACCCGCAGATAGTAATCGTACAGCGCCGCCAGCCGTTCCGCCGCGTCATTGGGCGAGATCAGCGTCATGTTCTCCGCCTTCCGGGGATTTTCCGTGTCGCTGGCCGTGCGCAGCGGATTGCTCTTACTGATCACGCTGGTGGTGTGGATATACTTATAGCCCGTCAGCGTCACGGTGCCGCCGGTGCCTGTGATCACGGCGTAGTTGGCCCCGCTGCTGCCGATCGTGCCGCCGGAGATCGTCAGGCCGCTGTGGGGCTCGGAAAACTCCACGCGCTCCGTGCCGGTCAGCGTGCCGGAAAAAAGCTGCTCGGTCTCGCTGCTCACGGCATAGCGATGCACGGTCAGATATACGGTCGTCACCATGGACGACGTGCTGATCTTCCCCTTTTCGTAAGCTCTCGGGCCGGTCAGCGCGTCCGTGGCGGATCCGGTCTCCGGCGGTCGGATGCTGATATAATCGTGCCGGCTGTCGTCCACGATGGCGCCCAGCCGGAAAGCGAGCTGCAGCAGGTTATCCCGGGGCGACGCGATAGGCAGCCAGCCATACACAGGGACGTCCCGCAGCGAGCTGTCCAGCACATAAGGGATACTGCCCAAGATGTCCGCGCAGACCACGCTGGCGGCCGTCCCATTATAGATGCCGCCCATATGATTGCTCTGCCGGTCCAACAGCCCCTTCAGCCCGATGGCTGTGATATCGTAGGCGTTGACGCCGGTCTCGTCGTGGGTATCGATGTACCACACGCCGATGAGCTCCGTGCCCTCGGCCACGCTCAGGGGCTGCTTGGCCTGGAACAGGTAGTCACAGCCGTCGTTCCCCGGCCGCAGCGTCACGGTCATGGGGTTATCCTCCACAGTGTCGCTGATCGGGTCGGCCAACTGCTTCATGGCGAGGTCCTTATACTCCTGCGGCTGGAATACCTTCACCCGGCCGAAAACGACGCGGGACAGCCGCAGCCGCCGGTTGGCGGCCGCCATGGCGGGAAAGATCAGCACGATCTTGTTGTAGCTTGCCACGGTCTGCCGGCAGAAATAGACATCGCTGTCCGGCACGTAGTCCGCGCTGGCCAGCTGGGTTGAATCCCGGAACCAGGTCACTTTGACGGTAGCCGGCCGGGCGTCGCTGTTGGGGTCAAAAAACAGCGTGATACCGGTGCCCGAAAAATTCGCGCTCAGGACGATATCCACTTCCTGCGCCGCGGCAAAAGCCCCGCCGCTGCCGCTGAGCGCCGCGCTCCAGATGCCGAGGGCCGCGGCGGCGGGCGTTTCCGGGAATAGCGGCCAGCTGCCGTCCAGCTGCCACAGATCGTCCTCCAGCGTGGCAAACCTGGGGATGTCGGCGCCGCCGAACAGATCCGCAGGGTCGCAGAAACTCTCCGCGCCGGCCGACGTGCCCGTCGCGGCCTCGGCCGCGCCCACGGCGTAATCCTTGTAGGTTATCGTTACTTTGGGCATGGATACCTCCCGGTGTCCAAATTGGACACGCTCACGACGGTTCGATGTTTGGCGCCATGGGAGTGAACGTCACCTTCAATCCGCTCCAGCGCCTCACGCCGCCGATAATGCCTTTGTATTCATACTCCACCTTGGTGATGTAGGCGTCGAAGGTGATATCCGTGTCCAGATCCGGGACGGTCATGCTGACATACTTCGCCGGCTGCCGCAGCTTGCGCACGAGCGTGGAAAACTCCGTCAGATCGTACTGTTTCATCTCGAACTCGATGACATACGAGAGATAGGTGCCGATGATGTCCCGGATCATAATGCCGTTGGTACTGCGGCCGGCGTTATCGCCGTCGGTGATGTTTGCCGTCGGCTTCAGGCTGGTAATGGCTAGGTTGTAATAGATACCGTCGATACCCACGAGATTCTGCATCATGCGCCTCCCGTCACGGCGTGCGGACCTACCCGGTGTGCCTCCGCCTCAAGATAGGGATTCAGCAGCCGCGCCAGCGGCGCCAGCTGCCCGCTGAATACCACTTTTGCGTTCACATCCACGTTTCCGCCGTCATAGCCCTGCAGCGCCATCATCATGGCGTCCACAATGGTGGTAAGCGGGCTCTCAATGTTGGTCTGGCCAGCCGGCTGATCGTTGACGATGGCCGCGAAGGGTGCGCCGCCGGAGAGTACCGCGCCGGCGGCCAGGCGCGGCAGCGCCACATGGGCGACCGTGGGGAGGTTAAACCCGACAACGCTGCCGCCGATACCCGGCACCCACTTCGGGACCGTGAAGTGCAGGCTGTTCAGCGCGCCCACCAGTACATTCACGGCGTCCACGCCTTTGTTGGCGAGGCCTTCGAAAAATCCAATCACGCCGTTGATACAGGCTTTAAAACCATTTGTCAGCGGCGTCGTCACATATTTTTCAAACCAGTCTTTTACCGTGCCGAAAACTTCCTTGATGCCATTGACAGCGGTCGCCGCGTTTTCCTTGACGCGGTCTGTGACGGCCGTCCAGGCCTCGCTGATCCGGTCGCCTACGCCGCGAAAGTAATCCCCGGCCGCGTTCCAGGCGTCCTTGATGCTCTCCCAGCAGCCGACGGCGAAAGACTTGATCTCATCCCAGTGCGCGATGCACAGGATGATGACGGCGATCAGCGCCGCGACAGCAGCCGTCACGAGGCCGACGGGGCTCGTCAGAAACGCGATGGCAGCGCCGATGCCCTTCACGATGCCGGTCACGGCCAGAATTGTCTGGCCGATCCCCATGGCTACCGACATAAAGATCTTCCCGGCATTGGCCGCCGTCAGAAACAGCGCCGCGGTGATCGCCAGAATCTGTGCCACCTCCGGATGGGCGCTTACCCAGTCGCTTACGTCCTTCAGCGCGCCGGCCAGCCATTTCAGCACATCCACGATCACGCCGCCCGTCCAACTCGCGATGGGCCGCAGGATGTTGTCCCACAGCCAGGAGAAGATCGGGGCGATTGCCGTGATAACGCTGTTCAGCAGGGATAGCGCCCCGGATAGAGCATCCAGAAACGCCGGCAGAGCGTCGGAGATCGTCCACTGCGCCAGCGGCTCCAGAATATTGTCGTAAATCCAGCTCAGCCCGGCGCCGATTCCGGCGTTAAATCCTGCCAGTGCCGCCTTGAACCCCGCGAACGCGGTGTTGAGCTTGGAGAAGTTCAGGCTGTCCGCCGTCTGCTTCAGCCGGCTCAGAACCTTTTCCAGCCCCGTCAGGCTCTCGCTGGCGGCGTCGGCTGCGGTGCCGGCGTCGGTAAGCCCGCTGCCGCTGGTGGAAACGTCGCTGCCGCCGCCCGAGCCGCTGCTCGCGGTACTGGACATCTTCTGCAGCGTGTCGAAGCCAAAAGTGCTGAGATTTTTCGCCGCGGAGCCTGCCGCATTGGTAGAATCCGTCAATCCGTCAACGGCGTCGCTCGCCGCCCCGCCGTAACTCACCACGGCGGCAGAGCTTTTTGCGGTTTTGCCAAACACATTTGCGATAGACTGTGCAACCATATTTGCCAGGGTCGCCATATTGGCCAACACCCGGCAAATGCCGTTCAGCGCCGGCAAGAACGCGGTCAGGCTTGTCGTCACGGCCTGGCCGAACTGCTCCTTGATGTCGCCCAGGACGTTGCTCACCTGTTTCAGCCGGCCGGAGGGCGTCGCCGCCATGGCCGTGTTCATCTGGCCCACGTTGTTTGTGATGATCTGCGCCAGCACGGCGGCCCGCTGTTCCTCGTCGCCGTACTTGATGGCAGCGGCCTCGGCGTCGGAAAAGGTGATGCCCACGCGCCGCAGCGCCGTCACCTGGCCCTGCATGGCTTTGCCCATCAGGTTGCCAACAGTCGTGGCATTTTCTGTGGTGGCGTTCAGGCCGTTCTGCTGCACGATGAGATTGTTCATCACGGGGATCAGGGTTTGCAGCGACTTCGTCTGATTGAGAAACGTCGCCAGCTGCTGTGCCCCGGCCAGCTGCACCTCGTCGCCCACCACGCCCAGCTTCTGCTGGGCGCTGGTGAGCGCAAAGATACTTTTTACCTCCGAGGCGCTGGCGTTCATGCGCTGCCCCATTATGGTGGCCAATTTGGTCTCGCCCTCCACTTGGGTCTCGTAGGCCTTTTTGGCGGATTTGGCAAACGCCACGATCGCGGCGGCCGACAGCGTTACGCCCAGGGTACCCAGCACCCGGTTGAGCTTCATCGTCGTCGCCTGCATCGCGCTGCAGGAGCCAGCGAGCGATGCTCTCATGCCCGCCATACTGGTCTTCGCCTTGCTCGCCTGCTTTGTGATGGCAGAAAAGTCCGCGCCAGCGCGGACCATGATATTTTTCAATGCGGGCAATCAGTCCACCTCCTCGCCGCCGAGCAGCGCGTTCAGCGCCTTGACCTGCGCGTACATCTGCTCATCGGTCATTTTTTCCGCCTTTTCACCGCCGTAGGCATCCTCATAGTCCGGCGCCCTCTTGTTCCAAACCATGGCCCGGATCAGCAGGCTCAGGTTGTAGATATTACGCTGGGCGATCTGCTGATCGTCCCGGCGCTTCGCCATCCAGGCGGAAATGCAGGCGCCAAATTCACTCGGGGTGAGCCTCTCCCATTCGGAGGGGCTCATCCCGATCACGACGGCCAGACTCAGGCTGTCTTGCCAGTTCCAGCCGCCGCGTCGGCGTTTTTTTCGTCGCCCTCCTCTGCCGCCGGTGATGGCGCCGCGTCGGCGTAGGCCAGTTCCAGCGCCTTGCCGGCTGCGCCGATCAGTGCGCCGGGCGTCATGGTGTCCATTAAGGCTTCCATATCGGTCACCTTCAACGGCTCGCCGTTTTCCTTGGCGTCGGCCAGCAGCATGGAGTAATACAGTGCCTCCAGCTTTACGGGGTCCTGGATCGCGTCCTCCATGTCCTCCAGCTTGCAGGCCGTGAGTTTGGAAAAGGTCTTCATGGCGCTGTGGGTCAGACGCAGCGCGCGCGGTTTGTCCATGTTGACAATGACCTCACCGGCCTCGCCGACTCGCCACTGTTCTCTTTTATCCATCGGCTCTCACCTCTTAGCCCGCGGCGGTCGCCGCCAGCACGGGCTGACCGGAGATCTTCAGTTTTGCGTCGAAGGTGATGGCGTCGGACACGTCCACGCCGGTCTTGAACTCGGTTACCGCGGCCTTAAAGGTCCATGTTTTTCCGATGGCTGCGGGAAACTTGATGCTGCAATCTGCGATTGCGCCGCTGTTCAGCAGCGTATACATCTCATTTTGGCCGGCGTCTTCGCCGTCCATATAGCCGGAAACGGACACTTCGCCGGGATCCTTGAAGCCGGCCACGAACTCCTTGTAGCCGGTGTTGTTGGCGAGGTCGGTTACCTCGACAGAATCGGCGTTGACGTCGATGCCGTCGATGGACTTCAGGCCGCCCACAGCCATGGTATTTACCGTCAGCGTAGTACCGACAGATGCGGATTTTCCCATGGGGTTACCTCCTTAATTAATCAGATAATCCAGATGCAGGTACAGCGGCTTACGCCAGAGCCCCACACCGGACTCATAAAAATTTGGCTGGGTTTGACGGCACTCCGCCGCCTGGATCGTGATCTCGTCATGCGCTGTACCCTCCAGCGCCTGGAGTGCCGCCATCACGGCGCCGCCCAGCGTCTGCATCGACAGATGGGTGCCGGCCACTACATGGACCTGGTAATCCGCGCCTTTCAGCCCTGTCAGCCCGTCCAGGGCGCGCTCCTCATCGCCGGCCTCCTGCAGGTAAAAACAGAACGGCGCGGCGGCGTCCTTCAGCGCCTCGTGGGGATAGACCTTGCCGGAAAGCGAAGCCACGCCGCTCACAGCGGAAACGATGATTGCGTCTATAGATGTCGCCATATGAACACCTCACTTACCCCAGGTCTTGTCGAGCTCCGCGATCAGCGTCTGGGTCATGGTTTCCTTGGCCGCCGCGCTGCTCTCCTCCGCGCCCTGGCGCATAAAATGATAACCGGGCACATAGCTCAGCCCGCCGCCCTTGGAACGCGTTAAAAATCCAAACTCCATGCTGGCCGGATAATAGGCATGACCGTTTTTAGTGGCCTTACTCCCTGCCGCGCCCGGGTTTTTCACGGGCTTCTGCAGCAGCTCATTCATTCCGGGATCGAAGTAAACGTCATAGACTTTTTTCCCGCGGAGCCTGCTGCGTTCGCCGTGGCGGATGATGCTGCGCTTCAGATTGCCGGTCTCCCCGACAGGGACTTCGCCCTTCACCGCCTTGCGCGTCACATTGGCACCTTTGCCGGCCGCCTTTGTCACGGCCTTCTGGGGTAGCTGCCCCGTGGCGGCTAGGCGGTCGATCACGGCCTTTGTTCCGGTTTCCTTAAACCAGACACCGGCGCCGCTCATGGCACCTGCTCCGTAACGCTGAGGACCAGGAACGGGGTGCGTTCGTCGGTAGCTACCGGCGGGATAATATCAAAGACGCGACTACCCAGGGCGATGCGCATAGCGGCCGTGATGTCGCTGCGCCGCCGGATCAGGATGGTATGGGTCGCCTCGCTCTGCTCCTGGCCCATGGCGTAGTAATTGCGGCCCTTGACAGGCTTCACGCTGGCCCAGACCGTCACATAGTCGTTCCAGTGGTCCGCGGGCTCGCCGTCGGCTGCCTGACCGTCCGCCCGGGACTGAAATGTAATGCGCTTGTCCATGTTGCCAACCGGCAAATAGATCGCCTCCATTCTTCTCTTGGCCCCCTGTCAACGGGGGCTGCTGCAGCAGGCGACTGAGGGATTCCCTATCGTCTTTACGTGCTCGCCGTCAGCACCGCGGCATTTTTTCCGCAGAACTTACGCTGATTAATGGTATCCCGCAAACCAACAGGCATCGCAACCGGCTCGTCACGCTTATCGTGATACCATAGTGTCAGTCCCTTGACCATCAGGGAATACTGAGGGTCAAGGGATGGTTCCTCCGGTTCTTTTATACCGGAATTTGCAAGGTACTGCTTTGCGCTGAGGATCAAGCCGATGATGTCATCATCGTCCTCATCATCATCAAACTTGCAGTAGGTTTTTACGGCGGCGAGCTCAGTATCTGGTACCGTGGTCGTCATAACTTATCAGCCCGCGGCCGGAATGGTGGCGACGATGAAACTGTTATCCACAACCAGGTTGCCGCCCACCATGACGTCACCCAGGATGGTCAGCAAACGCTCTCCGGCCTTGTAGCTCTCGTCGACGCGAATGGTGTAGCCGCCGAACAGGCCCAGCTCATAGGCCAACGGGTTGCCGTAGCACATGGTCTGGATGGCGGAGGCGCCCGCGACTGCGCCCGTCACGGCGGTCAGATCGCTGCAGAGGGTGTAGGGGACGATCACGCCGCCGTCCACCAGCACGCCGCTGTTGGGGTTGCCGGTAGTCGGGGTAACGTCAATCAGGCGCTTTTTCTCGTTGGTGCCGCGCAGCTCACCGAAAGCAGCCAGGTCGGGTTTGGCCAGGTACAGTCGGGCGTCGCCTGCCAGCTCGTTATCAGTACCCAAGGCGAAATACAGATCCTGCAGTGTGGTCACGGAGATACCGCTGGCGGCGATAGCCTTGATGGCGTATAGTGCCTCGGCGTCGGTGTTTTTTGCGGACTTGATACCAAACATGGTGGGGGTAGCCTGTCCGTCACCGTTAAAAATCAGGGCGGCCACTTTGCGCCGCATTGCCTGCATGGCCATGCTCTGAATTTTTTCCATATAGCGGGCCTGGGACAGTTTCACAAGGTTCTTATCTACGTAGGTGGTCACGTTCACTTCGTAGGGCTTGATGGCCGCTTTCCGCGGCGTGGGGTCAGAGGGAGTGCGGGTAGTGCCGGCCAGGGTAGCCACGGCACCGGCCTGCGCTTCCTGTGCGGCCTTGAAGTAGGGTTCCTCAATCCCACCAGTACCGGTCAGGTCAACCACGCTCACCTGGTCGACAACGGAGCTGACAGGGCTAATCCGATCGCGTACATCGGTGCCAGCCTGAGTGGGCTCAACGATATTACCGGTGCCCAGAGTAAAGGCATCCTGCACTTCATCCACGTCAAAGGTCACCTCCGCGCCGCGCAGCAGTGCCTGCACACGCTCAGTGGCGCGGTCCTCCGCCTCGGTGGTCTTGTGGATGATCGCGGGAGCCGCCGGTACGGCAGCCTTCGCCGCGATCAGGCTGTTGACCTGCGCGATGCGCGTGTCCAGATTGGACACTTCCTGCATGGCCGCGGCATAAGCGGCCTGGTCATTGCCGGCGAGAGCCGTTTCGGCGGCGGTAAGCTGGTCGGCGCGCTGGCCGGCGAGTTCGTTCAGCAATTTTTCGAGTTCCATTGATATTTCCTCCTGTCAAATTTTAAGCTTTGCGACGGCGATCCGGGCTCCGTACCGCCAGTCGTCCTTCATGGCCGGCTCCCCGGCCTCTGGGTTATCAGATGCGGCTCCAACGGAAACCGGTGCCGGCTCATCACCGCCGCTGCCTCCGCCCTCGCCGCTTGTCTGTGCCTTCGCCGCCGTTTCTGCGTTGTACCGCGCCCGCAGCGTTTCATAATCTGGCAGCCCGCCCATGCCGGCCAAACACCGTATGCCGGCGCCTACGCTGGCCACCATGCTCATGGGGTCAGTTTCATCGTCGCTGTCGTAGCGGATAATCTCATCGGCCAGCCCGATATCCACGGCGCGCTGCGCCGTGATAAAGGTCTGCGACCGACACAGCGTTTCCAGCTCGGCGCGGGAAGTCTTGCCGCCGCACTTGGCCTCGTAGGCGTTAAGGATGCTCTCCAGGCCCGCCTGCAGCATTTGCAAACTGCGGCCATGTTCCACCTCGTCGCCTTCGGTGTCGGTGGCGGGCAGGTGCACCATGATCTGTGCTACAGGGCTGATGCGCACGGTGTCGCATCCGGCGCAAAAGATGCTGGCGGCGCTGGCCGCGATGCTCTGGATTTCGGCGGTAACAGCCAGGCACCGGACACGCGCTGCGTCCATCAGCGCCGTCCACATCTCCAGTCCGCAGAACATACTGCCGCCTGGAGAGTTGACCTCAAAGATCAGCCCTTCCTCGTCCGGTTCCGCGGCAAAGGCATCCACAGCGTCGGTCACATCGCGCGCGCAGCAGGCGTCAAAGCCAAAATACTGATAGATGCGCGCCATTGAGGAGCTCATCACAGTTCCGCTCAACTTCACTCTCATTTGTTTTTTCCTCCCGACTTTGCCGAGCTGATCTCGCGGAACATATCCAGCGGGGCAAAATTCTTATTTCCATAATAAATGTCGCCGCCTTTGTCATGGCCGAGGGCTTCCTCGTCCTCCTTGGCGCGGATATCGTCGGCGGAGTAAGCTCCGGTCTCGCGCATGGCCTTATACCAGACACCACGGGATGCGCTGTCGCCTTTGAGTTCTGCCATCATGTTGATTTTCAGCCGCAGGCCCTGGCGGATCTCCGAATCGGTAAGCAGCTTGTAGGTCTGCTCCTCCTCATACTGGGTCACAATGGGATGCAGCGTGGATACAACATAGTCAATGGAGTTCTGCTCGTTGGAGTTGTAAGCCTGTTTCCCGGCATAAAGCTTGCTGAGAGGCACGCCGAAAAACCGGGCGATATCCTCCACGGTGATCTCTTTGCTTTCCACAAACTGCGCGTCGCTGTTCGTCATGGTGATGGGCTTGTACTCCATTCCAAAGTCCAGCACGGCGGTGCGGAAAGCATTTTTCGGGCCGGCGTGGGTTTTCTCCCACTCTTCGCGGATAATGTCCCTGTGCGTTACCGTCTCGGTGGTGCCGTCGGATTTTGTTCTGGTCACCTCTCCGCAGAGATCACCGGCGGCCACCAGCACACCGCTGGGCGTACCGCTGTTCTCGTAGTAGCTGCGCTCGTAGTCCTGCGCGGATCGCGCCGCCGCGATAACCTCGCTGGCCCGGCCGAGAACGCTCATACCCCTGAAGCCGTCGTGCGAATAGCCCTTGAAATGCTCCACGTCCGTGCAGCTCAAGCGCATCAGTTCCCCGCTGTACGGGTGCGTCACGGTGTACCAGGGCCGGCCCGTGGTGTCTTTCCAGGGCTGCACCAGTTCCCAGGGCAGCGGAATCAGCTCCCTTGGGCGCCGGGAAATCGGGTCGCGGAGGACCCATACATAACCGTTTCCGCCGGAGAGACGGTTGCCCTCCACCATAGCCTTTAAAACTGCCGGGGTCATGGCCTCGTTTGGTCGCACATTCAGCAGCGTCAGCAGTGGGTGCCCCATGCGCTTGTTAGTGTTCTCATCCACGCAATAGCTGGGCAGCTTTGCCATGGATCCGCTGAGGATTTCCATCGCCCGCGTCACCGCGCTGAGTTTCATGGCGTCGGCCTCCGTGCCGGTGTAGCTGCCCACCGCGCTCATCACCACGCCCCCGGCGCTTGCCGTCACGGCGTTCTGGACCCGGCCTGGGGAAAATGCGGAGAGGATGCCGCGCTCAAGTCTTGTCATGCTCGTTGCTCTCACCCCTTATCATCATCACGGCGCCCACGATGAGCAGCGCGCCGGCCGCTATATACCCCGCCGGCTCGAAGATCAGCCAAACACCGACGGCGATTGCCGCGGCGCCCGCAAGCAGCAGCAGCACCGGCAGCAGATCATGCAATGATTTGAGCATTTTCATAGTTTCCTCCTACATGGCCCACTGCCCGGCCGCGATCCGGTCCTGCAGGCTCGGATTGTTCCGCCGGGTGATGGCCAGCACCAGCGCGTCCATGGCTGCGGCCACGGGATCCACGCGGGTGGTGTCGTCCTTGTACTTTTTCGAGATCCGGCTCTCATCGTTGCCATTGGAATATTCCACGGCGTTGGCGAACCATTTCACCGCCGCCGGCGAATATTTGATGATGACCTTGCCGCTGCGCAGCAGATCCCGGAAACCCTTCACGGCCACGTTCTGGGTGCCGCAGCCCTGGTAGACCTCTACGCACAGATCCTCGTCGCCGCGCTCCTGGGCGATGGCGATCGCCAGATCAGAGGCGTTGTGCCCGTCATAGGCGATTTTGGCGGCCTTCCAGCCGTGCCGTTTCTCGTTTTGGGTAAACCACTCGGCCACAAAGCGGTTTTCCGTCACCGCGCCGGGCGTGGCCGTGCAATAGTGATCCCGGCACCATTCCCGATACGGATAACGGTCGGTGTGCTCATGCCGCCCGATTCCGTCCTCAGGCATAAACCCGTGCAGCTCGATGGCCACATAACCGTCGTCCAACAGAAAAACAGCCGCGGCACCGGTCAGGTCAATCTTTTTGCCCAGGTCAAAACCGCCGTAATATTCGCGGCCGTTGGTCAGAGCGCCAAACCATGCAGGACCCACCATGGCCTCCTGCAGCCGCTTCATGTCCAGCTCGTCCAGATAGCGGTTGACACTGCCGGTCTGCCACATGCACAGGCGCCGGGTCAGAAACTTGCGGATCTTCTCCGCGTCGTTGCTGCCATAGGCTGCCGTGTATTCGGCTTCGATCTGCTCCAGCAGGTACCGGCTGTAATCGTTGGGATAGCGTAGGCAGGGATTGGCTTTTGCCCAGTTTGCGCGGGCGTGGGGGTCGTCCCCCTCGTCGCATTCGCGGATCATGACAAAATAGGTGTCGTCGCAAACGCTGGGGTCGTCCAGCACCCGCTTGGCGTATTCCTCCTCGGTAAAACAGGGTTTATTTTCGGCGTCGTCGCCGGCGGTGGTGATCACCAGCATGAGGGACTGCGGCCGCTTACCGAAGGAATTAAGACCCAGGTCGTAGATGTCACTGGTGGTGTGGGCGTGGTATTCGTCGAGGATAAAACAACTCGGCGCGCCGGAGTCCTTGTTTTTGGTGTCCTTCGAGAGCGCCCGCATAAAGCCGCCCCGCGTCCGGTGCTTTACGGGGTTGGCCTTGGGAATGATCAGCCGCCGGGCGATATTGGGCGAGGCCTGGGCGATGGCCTTGGCATCCCCAAACACGCGCATGGCCTGTCCGCGGTCCACGGCCGCGCATTCCACCTCCGGCTGCATCTCAAACCTTGCTTCCTCCGGGCAATACGGCGGGTAGATCACGTCGCCGCACATATGGTAGAGGCCCTGACCGGATTTTTCGGTGGATTTGAAATTGCCCCGGGCGCGCTTTTCATAGGTGCGCTTGAAGCGCCGGGCGCCGGTGTCCTTGTGCACCCAACCGTAAACCACGGAAAGGTCGAAGATTTGCCAGGGTTCCAGTTTAATAGGTTCGCCCTGCTCTACGCCGCGCACCTGGCGGCACTCGTTAAACCAGCGCAGGATCCGGTCGGCCCGGGTCACGTCGAATACGTAAGGAAAATCCGGATCGCCCTGATGCTTGAGATCGTCCAGGTGCCGCTGGCAGGCGAGAATCTCATATTTGCAGCACAGGGGCATCAGCTTGCCCTGCGTCACCTGCTTGGCATAGATCGCGGACGGATGATGCAGCCCGCTGCTTTTTCTCACGGGCATTGATTCACCTCCAAAGAAAAACGCCGGACCCGGTGTCCAAATTGGACACACGGCTCTGGCGTTAAACGCTCTGGCCATAATGCGGGATACTGTCACATCGCTTTTCGCCGTTTTTGCCTCCCTTGTCAAAGGGAGGGGGACCGCAAAACGCGGTGGAGGGATTTGTTCCGCACACAGACGGCAGTCTTGACGGCTGCCGCCCGTGCCCAGAAAAGAAAGGAAGAAGAGTCCGAGGGTTGCTCAGGCCCTCGGCACAGGACTGCGGGTCATGGGGCGGCTCGTCGCCGCCCTCGGCCCGTCGTCTTGCCGCCCTTTCGGGTCGGCTGACGTCCCGCAGCCCTGTGTCCGGAGTCTGCCCCGGAACGCAGGCGCCTTTCGGCGCCCGCGCCCACAAAAGAAAGGAGGGATACAGCCGGAGGCCTGCCCGAGCCCCCGGCGAGAAGCTGGACCGCGCAGCCAGCCTGTGCCGCGCCCGGAGTACCGGCCTGACCGCTAAGACAGTCCCGGCTCTCGCGGTTGTTCAGCCCCTCGCCCGGGGCTTGTCAGTCACCGAACAGCGCACCGTCGCCGGTGTCGTCGTCCGGCAGCGGCAGGCGGATCCCGTTCCGCGCCCTGGCGTTCAGCCCCAGATCGGACGCACCGGCCCGGAGCTGCTTGAAATACCGGTCCTGCATCGCCGTCCAGCGGTCCGCCGCTGTGGTGTCGCCCGCCGAAATGGCGCTCGTCACCCGATTGGTGCAGCGCAGATAGTTATACTCAGCAATGAGATACCGTGCCAGCGTGTCGGCGTCGACCTGGGTCAGCGTGCCCATGGGGATCAGCACCGCCGCCAGCTCGTCGAACTTTTTCCGCAGGCTCACCGGCAGGTAATCCGGCGGCCTTACCTTTGCGGCGGCGGGTGCCTTGGGCTCTCCGGCCTCGCGGGTGTCCAGCTCCTCCTTGGTATAATGGCGACTGGTCGCCTTCAGCTCCGCCGCGCTCTTCCTCGGCCTGCTCACAGCAGCACCGCCTTTGCGCCCGTCAAAGTTTCCCACCGCCGGATGATCACGTCAACGTAGCGCGGATCCAGTTCCATGCAGTACGCCACGCGCCCGGCCTGTTCGCAGGCTGCCAGGGTCGTGCCGCTGCCGGCGAAGAAATCGCCCACCAGAGCGCCCGGGCGGCTGGAATTGCGGAGCTGCCAGTCGAACAACCGCACCGGTTTCATGGTCGGGTGGTCGGCGCTTTTTGTCGGCCGGTCGAACTCCACCACGGTGGTCTGTTTCCGGTCGCCGTACCAGCGGTGGCCGGCGCCGTCCGTCCAGCCGTACAGCGAGGACAGGTGGTCGAGATCCCGCTGCCCGTCGTCGGCGGCCTCGTCGTCCTTTTCGCCGTGCAGGCAGGGCTCATGCTGCCAGTGATAGTCCTGGCGGCTGAGCGTGGCGCTCTGCTTTACCCAGATCAGACACTGCCGCACCTGCCAGCCGGCGGCCGCGCAGGCCTCGCGAAAGTTGAGCCCCGTGGCACCGTCCGCGTGCCAGATGTAATAGGGTGCGCCGGGCCTCATCACGGCATCCGCCGCGCGGAACGCCCTGGTCAGAAAATCAGTAAAATCAGCGCCGGCCTTGAAGTCGTCGTTGAGGATCTGCAGGTGATCGGCGGTACCGCCGGTAATGTCCACGTTGTACGGCGGGTCCGTCAGCAGCAGGTCCAGCTTCGCGCCGGCCATGAGTTTGGCCACGTCCGTACAATCCGTGGCGTCGCCGCACATCAGTCTGTGGCGGCCGAGCTGCCAGATGTCGCCGCGCTTGGCCGTTGGCACCGCCGGCGGCGTCGGGTCAAAGTCGTCCTCAAAGGCGTCGTCCGGCTCGGCCAGAAGGATGTCCTCATCGGAAAAGCCGGTCAGCGTAATGTCGGCGCCGGCATCCTTCAGCGCCTGCAGCTCCTCGCTCACCAGCGCGTCGTCCCAGCTCGCCATGTCGCTCAGGCGGTTATCCGCCAGGATGTAGGCCCGGAGCTGCATGGGGCTCAGATGATCCACGATTACGCAGGGGACCTCGGGCCAACCCTCGGCAATGGCGGCCGCAAGCCTCCCGTGGCCGACGATGACGCGCCTGTCCATATCGATCACCATGGGCGCGATAAAGCCATACTCCCGCAGCGAGCGCCGCAGGGCGGCGATCTGCTCCGCCGAATGGACCCGGGCGTTCTTGTCGTAGGGGATCAGATCTCCCGGCGGGATCATTTTAAACTGTGTCACGCTGCGTTTCAGATCCATGTCAGTCTCCAAACAGGTCGTCGTTTTTCTCGCTGGCCTCCGCCTGGCTTTTTTTTCTGGCCATGCCAATGCGGGAAGCCGGCGTCAGGCCAAGCTTTTCAGCATAGCGCAGGATCCCGCTCTCCAGGGAGGACAGCTTCGCGGCCAGCCCGTCCAGGGCGTCCGTAGCCTTCAGCTGCTCCGCAAGGGTCAGGTCCTCCCGGGTGGAACCATCCACCAGCTTGCTGCACAGGTCGTTCAGCCGGTCCCGCCGGGAGAGCATGGTGCAGTAGGTTGCCAGAGTTTCCGTGTCCAGGTCGTCCAGGATCTCCACGTCGCCGGTTTTCATGCGGTGCAGCGTGGCGCGCCAATACTTCACGGCCAGCCTGTCCCCGCGGATCCGAGCCGGCAGCGTAATAGTTACCTGCGTGCGCGTAGGCAGCGTCACGGCCTCCGCCGTGCTCCTGGCCACGACTTCGGATTTGGTCAGGTGCTTTGTCTGGTTCTCCAGCCTCTTGCTTTTCGCCATGTCAAAACCTCCTGCCCTCCCGCCTCCGGCCCCTCGGCGGAGCCTTGGGAATAAGCCGGCGCCCACGCGGTTTGTCCCGCGCTTGATGCCGCTTGCCGGCGGCGGCTTTCGCCGCACGGCATCCGGCCGCCAGCCTATTCCCAGGGCTCCGCGCCCGCCGCTCTGCCCGTTCCGCCCGTTTCCGATTTCCGTTTGGGGAATTTTTCTCACGTCATAGAGGTTGCAGGGTATCCAGGGCGGGGCCGCAAAAATTTGGAGGGGCGGGGGGAGGGGTCCGAGCGTGCGAGTGACCATGTGCGCCGGCGTGTGTACGTAGCTTTGGGCGCTCACTTGCGGGCAAAACCGCCAGCCTTTGCCCACCGTTCGGCTGCCGTCTTGCGGTCGTGGTGAAACTTGCATAGGCTCTGCAAGTTTGTCGGGTCGGAGAACAGTTTCCAGTCGCCCTCATGTGGGATGACGTGGTCGACCACCGTCGCCCGGACTCTGTTGCCTGCCTTCGCGCATTCCCGGCAGAACGGCTCGGCCAGCAGCTGCGCCGGCTGCAGGTCATCCGTCCAGACCGGCAGCAGGTACCATCCGTGATACTCCGCGCTGCGGCCTCGCTTGTATTTTGGCTTGTGCTTCGGGCACCAGCCGTCCCTGGTGAGCTCAGTGCATCCCGGATGTCGGCATGGTCTCAGCGGAGCTTGCGCCATGGGCTATCACCTCCAGGACAAAACAAAAACGCCAGAACCAACAAGCAACTACTCGGTCGCTTATCAGCTCTGGCGTTGGACGCACTGGCCATCGACGATATCCACGATGTACTCGGTCTTGCAATACCGGCAGAACAGCGCCGTGCTTTGGCACTGCTCGCCTGGGGTTAGGTGGTGGATCCGCTTGCTCATGCCATACTGCTGGCAGATCGGGCAGATCACATAACCGCCCTTTACTGGAAATATAATATCACGATTTCCGGGCGTTTGCAATATGTTCAGCTCCTTTTTGCGAGTTATTCAACTACTTTACAAGGAATACAATACATTAATTTATAAGTCAATAAACCAGGCATATCGGTACTGCCCAAAGGTGTTGGCCGTGGTATATACCCCAGAGGCCCTTACGACGACCGGCATCGGAATCCAGCCGCTGTCCGAAACAAACAGCTCTATCGGCGGCAGCTGCCGGTTGAGTGATGGGCTCGCCACCCACTGCCTGGCGCTGATCGGGATCACAATGCCGTCCGTCGCCTCCTTGTTAAAGTATCGAGCCGTGCGTCGGTAGGTATCCCTCGGGCCGCAGAGCAGCGGCTCCGGCTGCAGCACCCGGCCGAAGCGCCAGCACGCTGCGACTTCGATGTCCGAAAAGTCCGAGGTGCGCAGCACCAGATGGACGTGATAGCGGTGATCGCCATGCCGGCCCTCTATGAGATACACATAGTCAATTGGGTGTCCGGCCTTCTGTTTCAGCCGCCGGAGGAATGACCTCCAGCTTTTTCGGGCATCCGGAAAGGTTGCCGGGTCATGCTCGGGATCAAAGGTCAGGCAGTAAACCCGACCTTCGGTCCCAAACAGTGCAAGCCGCAACTCCAGCCGATCAACCCGATTGCGGCAGACAGAACTGTCACCCGGCGGCCGCAAGATCTTGTTTTTCTCGGTGCGATCCCATGCCGTATCATCCGCCGAGAGCCTCGGCCGGATTGCCCTGCATTCTTTTGTCAGCGGACCGGCCCGCTGACGAACACAATACCAGGATTGCTTATCGGCCACAGAGGCCGCCTCCCTTGCGGCCTCTGTGGGCTCATGCTGTAATCAGTCAGATGTATCGGCCTTCGGCAATGTCAAAGACTCTTCCAGCGTCAAGCCGGGCGAACAGCAAATGGATGCGTATAAACTCCTCTTTACCGTCAACTGACGGTTCCCAGTAGGCACCTTCCCGGAGTGGCTTCTCGCGGAAGCAAAATACCTGTCCTGTCATATCCTTCGCCAAATACCGATAGTTGGATCCCAACGCGGCCATCATGGACGCCTGCTCCTCGGCGGTGAAGTCGCTTTCCTCCAAATCACCGTAGGGCGGGTTTGCCGTCACAGGACATAATAGCTGCTCCAGCCGGTCAAGCTCGGCGGCGGCATCAACGGTGCTAACCGTCACAGGGTCACCATACAAATAGATGTTTAGCGCCTCAGAGGCAAGCAGCTCTATGTGGGATATTGCCCCCTCATCAAATAGATGATTGCCGATCCGGATCATACTGCCACCTCCCGCGGCCGCTGCACCTTCCGCGCCTCGTACTCTGTCATCTTCCGCCAGTGGTTGATCCCGCCGAGCCGGTGCAGCCTTATGTTGGCGTACTCCACGGTATCGTAAGGGCGCTCCCCGGGCAGCTGGCACCACATTTTTCCGCCCGGCATCCAGACCGACAGCACCCAGGCAACGCGCCGATCCGGCTCGCTAAAAAGTGTGCGTCTCGCGGTATAGATCGCGCCGCGGTCATTGATGTAATAGTCAGCCACGCTTGCGGCCTCCCCTCTTCGGCAGCCGATTATAATCGGACCGCCGCAAATAAGTGTATCCCAGCCCCTGCTTCCCGCAGATGCTGCAGGTGCCTCGGTATGGATATTCGGCCGGCGGATAACGGACGGACACGCCGTTCTGCTCATGCACCCCTCCGCAGCTGAGGCAGAGAAAAAATAACTTTGAGTCACTCATTTAAGGCCTCCTTTACTTTTTGCTGTTTTGGTTTAAACTAAATCTGAGGTGATAATGTGGAAATCATAGAGACTATTGAAGACTGGAATGACCTCGCTAAAACGCTGAAAGAATTTGACTACTCGCTAGTCCAAATGCAGTACGGGATCGAGTACCCAGAGGGATTTCATGTGTGGTTCTCCGTTCCCGGCACCTTTTCCCGGCTTGAAGTCGTAACGCATAGCGAGAAAGTTGCAATGGCAATCATGGAATATCGACCTGACTGGAAGTGAATCCAACGCCCTTCTGCCACCATTCGGCGGATGTGTAGTTGAACGCCAGCAAAGATAGATCGATCATTTTCGCATCATATTCAGTCGATGCAGCCAATTCTTCCTGCGTGAATCCGGCATCCAGCAAAATCTGTGCATTTTCCGGCGTGTTGTCAGCTAAAACTGACTCACACTCACCGTCTGAGCAAAAGAAGTCAACGACCTTTAATGAGTTAAGTGCGATTATCTTGCCGTTTAATGGGCCGACGATTTCGACGAAGTCTTTTGGCAGCGTCCACGTCCCATCCGGGCAATAATCGCCACAGTCATAATCATGGTCAAACTGCTCGCGCTGGTCGATGTAACAGCCCATCATCGGGTCCTGTTCCATCAAATAGGCAACCTCTTTGCCCTTAGCCTCGTCAAATAATCCCATGTAGTTGTATTCGTCGGGGCTGGATAACGATGGTGCGACAAAGGTTCTCTGCCCGTCCATAGCTTCAAGGACTTTGAGATAGCCCGCTATTTCCTCGTCGGTCACGTCGCCGAATTTTTCTCGCAGTTGTTCGGCGGTCTTCCCGCCGGTATGCAAAATAGCCTCAAATAATTTGATTTTCATTCTACCTCTCCTTTCTGGCCTCCTGAGGGCCGCGCCACTTTGGACTGCAATACGGAGACTCCGCACAATCGCCATTGGCGCAAAAATGACAAGACCCCTTCTCACAAATCCTCATCATTTTTTCTATATCCGCCACCGCCGCCTGTTCCCGCCGCTTGGAGGCGGCAAGCTGATTTTTCAGATCAATCTTCTCCGCCAGCAGTGCATCGCACTGTTTGGTGCAATCCACGTTGTACTGCTGGAGTTCTGCGTACTTGGCTTTTTCGGCCGCGAGCTGGACCTCGGCCCGCTGGCGCCGATCCGGCGCGATTTTGCTTTGGCTCTGGTCAAAGTCATTTAGTCGGGTAATCATGTCCGCGGCGTCCCGCAGAATTGCGCATCCATGTGTGCTGCAGTTATGCTCATGCCCGCAGCCGAGGCAGGCAAGGCTCCCAGTCTCCACGGAGAGCCGGCGCAGGGCCCGCACGATCTTGTCAGCAGTCTTTTCCATCGTGTGCCTCCCTCCTCTCGGGCACAGGATACCAGGCAACGATGTCGATGTCCTCAATGGGCGCCGATGTCCGGGCAAACCTCCAGCAATAACTGCTCCGGTAGAGCAGCTGCATCACGGGCTCTGCACCTTCTGACATCTGCACCTGGGCGACGCACCAGCCCGGCGTGTAGTCCGTATCCGTCCGCCAATCAGGTGCCGTGGTCTCGGTCTTAATAACCGCGTCCACTTTTTTCACCAACTTGTCCGGCGGGTCTGGGATATCGGTGAGACAGAGCAAGAAATCAGCGGAACACCCGCAGGCACCGGCCAGGCCACACAGCATATCAAGGTACTCGCGACTTATTGGGGCGCTGCTTGGCGTAAACTTTTCCGGGGGATTAAGCACTCCCTTATAGTAATAGCGCCCCATTGCCTCACAGGCCGCCTTTTCGTTCAGGCCCCCGCGATCCATCGCCTGCTGCATCCGGCGGAATAGCTTTTCGCAGCGGTTGGCTTTTTGCTTTTCCTCATCTCTGATCTTGGCATTTTCGGCCTTTATCTTCGCACGTGCGGCGGCCTTTTTATCCTTGATTTTATCTGCCAACTTGGGGCAAGCGGCCTTGCAGGTAGTCAGCTTATCGCACCCTTTGCAGCAGCAATTTTTGCCGTATTCGCAGGGCATATAATCGTAATAATCATTTTTGGCCATCCAGTGGAACATGTTGCCGGCGTTCTCGCAAGGGGCACCTTCACACTCCGCGCATGGCATTATAGACTCGATGTTGTCTATGTACGAGGACAGCCTTGCAGGGGAGCCGGTCCACATGCTTTGATTTTCCACTTTGATCATCTTCTGACGGTATTCCGGCAACTGCGCCAGCTCATATGCCACGGACTCATTAATGGCCCTGGGGCCGCCCTTTTCATATTCGGCATAGTATTCCGGGATGAGCTTCTCCCGGATCACCTTCAGCCGGGCGAGTTTTGACGCGCTGACCTTGCAGCACTCGGCGACGTAGTCGCGCATTTTCCCCGGAAAGCTGTAGCCCTGCTCCTTCAGCCCGTAAAGCAGTAGCTCCACGCGCTCGGCCTGTTTGGAGATCTCCGCCGACGTCAGCACGCGGGTGTCCGAGTTTGCGCGGATCAGCGCCAGCTCCGCCTCCAGATCTGAGCTGTAATGATTGACAAAGCACGGGATGCGCCCGGCGTTGATATCCGCCGCAAACAGCTTGCCGTCCGGAATTTTGTCGCCGGCGGCGAGGATCTGCTGCAGCGCCTTAAAACGACGGTGGCCGGAGATAATTACATAGTCGCCCTCGCCGCGCTGGTTGACTACCAGCGGCGACTGCAGACCGTCCAGCAGGATGGCATCCAAAAGAGTGTCTACATTGGACACGTCGTAAAAGTTTTTATCATTGGCGTGGATCTGTTCCGCCGGCAGGGCGGCCACGCCCCCGGACGTTACGGCGGTGTCCAATTTGGACACGTCGCCCAGGATGGACGAAAGGTCAAAGCCCTTTTTGTCAGCCATTGCCCACGCCTCCTCCCAGGTACTCGGCGACAAACCGGCGGTAATCCACGCCGGCGGCGGAGCGCGGGGAAAACTGCGGAAGGGGCTGCTTGGCAAAGGTCATGCCGTCCACCATGTCGCTCCAGCGTATGGCCTGGGCGAAAACCGGCAGGCCCATGCCCCGGAGCTGCCGTTCGGCGTCCGCCGTGGTCTCGCTCCTGCCGCGCATTGTGATGAGGCAGCCGGCCACGCGCAGCGCGGGATTGATCTGCCGCATGGACATCACCTGCTGCATGAGGTTGGCCATGCCCCGCAGGCTAAAGGCATCGAGCTTGATCGGGATCACAACATCATCCGTCGCCAGCAGGGCTGCGGTGGCCGAAGCCGTGAACGCCGGCGGCAGATCAATAATGACGTAATCATAGGCATCATCCTCGATGAGCGCGTCCCGGAGATCCCGCAGCGCCTTAACGTGGACGGTCTTGTCCTCCACCTTGCTGAGGTCGAGCGTCATAAGCTCCGAGCTTGCGGTGATGATGTCGACGCCGGGGATGTTGGTCGTCGCCACCCAGTCGGGGTAGTAATCGGCCTCCCCGGTCAAAAAGTAATACAGGCCGCCGTCGTCGGCTCCCGCGCCGAGAAAATCCGTGCTGTTGCATTGGCTGTCAGCGTCGATGAGCAGGACGCGCTTTTTGTAGTCGAGGGCGAGGATCGCCGCCATGTTGATGGCCGTGACGGTCTTACCCACGCCGCCCTTGAGATTAACGATTGAGACAACTTTCATAACTTTCTTCCTTTCATGCCGACACCCCAGCACTCAATCGAGCTTTTTTAGATATGCATCCCCGCCGGGAATTGGCTTAAGCCCATAACTGGACCTAAATTGGTTAATTGTACATTTGCCGCTTTTTATCCGCTTGAGGTCACGTTCACCTCTCGCGGATATTTTTTTGTTTCTCATATAGTGTTTCCTTTCACCTGCCGTCAACGTTCCGCGCGTCGGCGGCCTAAAAAATGACACTCGACAAAACTCATCCCGACGGGAAAAAATGTATACCTGGCCCGGTAGTATCGGCGCTCCGGGTGGATGTAGATCACCTCGGAGCTGTATGTGCTGGTGCCGAACATCCGGCTCTCCCCGAAGGACGGCTTGTCCGGGGCCTTGTCACCTATCTGCATTGGTCATCTCCCTTTCCGCGCAGTGGGCCGCGAAGGCCAGCGCCAGATAAAGCTCCCCATATTCCGGCACGTCCGGCCGCAGGCGGGCAAGGCCCTCATAGCGCAGCGCCTCACAGCGCACAAGCTCCGCATAGCGCGTCGTAAATTTATGCTCCAGCATGGTGCCTCCTAAAACGGCAGCTCGCCCGGGCTGCCAGGCGGAAGATCCTCAAAATTCACCTGCAGCGACTGATCTTCACGCGCCTGCTGATGCAGCTCCGCCTTTGCGGCGCGCCCCTCGGCAGAGAGCTTGCGCATGATCTCTTTGCCCTCGTCCTGCGGCTTTGGGGTCATGGTCTGGCACGGGCCGTCAAATGCCAATGTCAGAGATAATTTATCTCCGTCCTTGTTTTTTGAGACTTTGAGCATGCGGTCACTGTGGTTGTCGTTGGGGTCGGAGGGATAGAGCAGCATGGCCACATCGGCGTCCTGCTCGATCTGCCCGGACTCGCGAAAATCTGACAGCGTCGGCGGCCGGGGCTTGCCCTTGTCCTTTTCCGGGCGGGAGAGCTGCTGCAGCGCTATGACGGTGATACCATGCGCCTGGGCAAGCGTGTGCAGGCCCATGGAAATGTTGGTCACTATCTCGTAGCGCGATTTGCCG
>Ga0116170_10000612_pt1 | contig 37647 bp, 27 predicted proteins | sample AD_JPNHW1_MetaG_FD_89797 | JGI IMG/M metagenome (GOLD analysis project Ga0116170, IMG submission 89797) | Active sludge microbial communities of municipal wastewater-treating anaerobic digesters from Japan - AD_JPNHW1_MetaG | ecosystem: Engineered > Bioreactor > Anaerobic > Digestate | place... | reverse complement strand
TGTCGCCGTACCCTGTCACAACCCCGACGGCACCGAGATCACTTTCGGCAGCGGGGTATTGTCGCCGCTCGACCGCTCGGCATTGGCCGAAATATGCGGCGGCGATCCCGCGATTTTCAACTGCAACCTCAACGGCGTCGACCTCAATCACAATTTTGACGCGGGCTGGCCGGAGCTTCGGCGGCTTGAAAAAGACTGCGGCATCGACGGGCCGTCTCCGCGTCGATTCGGCGGCCCGTTTCCCGAGAGCGAGCCCGAGACCCGCGCGATTGTCAGCCTCTGTCACGAATTCAATCCCCGCCAAGCCGTTTCACTTCACAGTCAGGGCGAGGAGATCTATTGGCGCTATGGCGATACACTCCCCAAACACGCCGAAGTCATGGCGCATATCCTCGCCATTTCCTGTAATTATACGCTCGCCGAGCCCGAGGGGATCGCTTCTCACGGAGGATTCAAGGACTGGTTCATCCGCGAATTCGACCGCCCCGCGTTCACCTTCGAAATCGGCAAGGGTAAAAACCCGCTTCCGGTCACCGAGACCCCGATCTTGTTAAAACGCCTCTCCGACACCCTCTTAATCGCGGCTTTAATGTAACGGAATCAACACCTCAGGGAGCGGCACGGTTTTGATCGTGCCGTCTTCTTTTTGCAGCAACAGCGGTGACGCTGTGTCTTCGGAATTGATATACAACCAACCGTCTAAATCGTTGATATAATTGCCAATCTGTTTATATTTTTCGCTGACCCGCTTCCCATCCTTATCGACCAGCCAGCAACCCGCTTCCTTACAGCCGATTTCTACTTCCGAATTCGGCCCGAAACTCTGTGCGATTCCGATATATCCGTCCTTCGCCACCAAATAGGTGATCGAGTTATATTGCGTATTGATCATATTTCCGTTGGCATCAGCCAGCGACGCTGACCTCTCTGTACCGCTCTGGTTATTACCGATAAATAGCACCACCCGATCCTCAAACGGCATTTCGATCCGGCAATATTTTTGTTCATAAATCGTTTTGCCGGTTTTGTCAAGGAGTCCGTACCGGACATTACCATCGTACCAGGAAATGTACCATATCGTCAGCTGATACTTGTCATATAACGTCTTAATGACACCGGCTTCTTTTTTCTCGGTGATGTTTCCGCCCTTATCGAGAACATAATAAGAACCGTCCTTCGTGGCTGCCGCCCCGTCTTCAAACAGTTCCATCGAATCATAACTCTCACCGAGCGGTTGAAAAATTTCGTCCAATAACCAATATTTCTCGGCTCCGTCCGCATAATCGTTGTTTGCCTTATATGGTGCAATCGGTTTTCCGCCATAATATGATGCTTCATAATATGCGTCTATACCGTTTTCATTCACCGCTTGACAGCTTATGTAACTGTACCTGCCAACCTCATTCCCATCCGGCCCGATAATGATATAGACATCCCCGTGAAATTGACGAACGTCCGGTTTACACAGAATAAAGTATCTGTTTTCAGTCACGCCGATGCCGCGGTATTCGATATTAAAAATAACTTTACCGTTTTTATCGGCAAGTCCGACGAGCGTGGTATAGTAATCGAAAATCGGTGTGCTGTGAATCAGATGGTATTCATCGGTATATGGCAGTGAAGTCGTATAATAATTCTTCGATGTCTGTTTGCTGTCAGTCACCATACTTCCCACACTGCTTTTCACCGGTTCGGAGACCGTCGATACAATGCTTCCTTTTTCATTTGCTCCGCATCCGAACAGCCCAAATGTCAATAACATCGTTAATACTGCGATTAAAATCCGCTTTGAATGCTTTTTTGCCTGATTTTTGGGCATATCCATATCTCTGCCTCCGTTTGTTCTTTGTTTATCTTATAGTAATTTTTACTGTATGTCAATTTTACCTGAGATACCCATTGTTTTCTATACTCAATTTTTTTTAAAATACGCTCTCGCTCTTTGCAAATCGCAAAATTTGTTGTATAATGTCCGTATCTCGTTTTGGGAGTGACTTTTTTGCAGGAATTAATCAACGGACTTTTCTCATCTTTTTCGCAGGTGTCCGGCGAACAGTGGGCCAAGATGATCGCCATGTGGGTCATCGGCGGCATTTTGATCTATCTGGCCATCAACAAAGACATGGAACCGGCGCTTCTGCTTCCGATGGGTTTCGGCGCAATTTTGGTCAACCTGCCGCTTTCCGGCGTCATCGACCAGCTCGATGCCAACGGAAGCGTTGTCACGGGCGCCATTCAGCGGTTATTTAATATCGGCATCGAAATCGGAGAACTCATGCCGCTGCTTCTGTTCATCGGCATCGGCGCGATGATGGACTTCGGCCCGCTGCTCTCCAACCCCAAACTGTTTTTATTCGGCGGCGCTGCCCAGTTCGGCATCTTCGCCACAATCACGGTCGCCTCGCTCTTCTTCCCGCTCAAAGACGCTGCGGCCATCGGCATCATCGGCGCGGCGGACGGCCCCACTTCCATTTATGTCGCGCAGTATTTTAAATCGCAGTTTACCGGCCCGATTATGGTCGCCGCTTATTCCTATATGGCGCTTGTTCCGATCATACAACCGCCGGTCATCCGCCTCTGCACCACCCGCAAAGAGCGTCTGATCCGGATGCACTATGAAAAGAAGTCGGTCTCCAAGGCCGTCCGCATCATCTTCCCGATCGCAGTCACCATCGTCGCCGGCATCATCGCCCCGACCTCTGTCGCGCTCGTCGGATTTTTGATGTTCGGCAACCTGATCCGCGAATGCGGCGTGCTCGGCTCGCTTTCCGATACGGCGCAGAAGGATTTCGCCAATATCATCACGCTTTTGCTCGGCATCACGGTCGCTTTCAAAATGCAGGCGGAGGCCTTCCTCGCGTGGAAGACGCTGCTCATCATGGGCCTCGGCCTTGTCGCCTTTATCTTCGATTCCGCCGCGGGCGTGTTCTTCGCCAAATTCCTCAACCTGTTCATGAAGAACAAAGTCAACCCGATGATCGGCGCTGCAGGCATTTCGGCCTTCCCGATGTCTTCACGCGTCATCCATAAGATGGGCCTCAAGGAAGACCCGCAGAACTTCCTGCTGATGCACGCCGCCGGCGCAAACGCCTCCGGCCAGATCGCCTCGGTCATCGCCGGCGGACTGGTCATCAAGCTGGTCAGCGCCTTAGTCAAGTGAACGGAAGGAAGGTAAGAAAAGAATATGCATAACTTTTTTATCGCTCAAAGTGTCGCCCAAAGCATCGTTCAAAGCGTTGAGACCGCCGCTCAAACTGCAACGGCTGCCGCTCAGCCCATCGACGCCGCCCAAAACCTCGGCATATCCCTGCGCGTCATGGGGTACGGGATGCTCGGAATCTTCTGCATCATCGGCATCATCATTTTCCTGACCTGGCTGCTGCAGAAACTGTTCCCCGTCAAAAAGGAAGAGGATTGACATGCCGAAAGAGACCGTCGACACCGCCGTCATCGTCCGCCATTACGAAGAGGCAAAGGGCTGCCCGCACTGCAGTTTCGAGCGCGAAGCCGATGCCTATGAGGTGGACCGGCTGCTCGACGGCAACATGATGGTCGAATGCATCCGAATGGAAACCGACGCACGCGGTTTCTGCGCCGACCACTATTCAAAGCTCATCAATGCCCGAAGCCGCTTTTCGGTTGCGGTGATGCTCGAAAGCCACCTGCGTGAAATTCAAAACGTCTATCTCGAAAAAAACAACCCTAAAAAGGGCAAGGGTTCTCTTGCGACTAAAATGACCGAACTCGACGCAGACTGCTTTATCTGCCGCCGCATGTCGGGCCATATGGAAAATTTCGAAGCGGGCGTCGCAGTGCTTTGGAAACGGCGTGAGGATTTCCGGGAGCTGTTTTCGAAAAAGGGCAGCCTCTGCATGCACCATTATGCCCGCCAACTCGCCGCCTGCGAAAAGGAACTCGACAACAACACCTATCGCGACATGAGCGACGCGATGTTTCAAAACGTCCGGAGGACGCTCGATAAACTCGCCGATGAGACCAAGTTCTATGTCAGCCGCTTCGATTACCGGGTGACGGGAGCGGACAAAAACTTCGGCACCTGTGCCGACGTGCTCGAGCGGGTCGGAGAATTTTTACACGGAAAAAGCCCATGCAAAGACAACCTCAAAAAATGACATAACGCGACAGCCGATTTCGACAGCTTTCGATGTATAAATGTTACCGAATTCTGTATATTAAAAACTTTCCACATCCCTATGTGGAAAGTTTTTTTGGCTTTATATCGCGGTTTATCTGCTCCGTTTCCTAAACACCGATATACACCGCCTGTTTCATTTCCGAAACATGACCGCATAACAAAGCCATTTTCCGTGTTTTTTCCGATTTGTATTATACACCGGTTTACATAATTATCGACTTGGTTTACATAATAATTTTACATGCCCGAAAACCCGCATGTCTTCGTCTTTTTTAAATAATTTTCAAAACATTCAAAAAGTTTTCCACATCAATTATGTAAACCTGATAAACAAAAACATACGAACTGTATTATCAGCTTTACACCTTTTTGTAACATATATACGGAATTCACACATTCTTGGAAATCTTCCAAAGCGCCGAAGCCGTTTTGCTGACTTGCTCGCGGTCGTTGAAGACGCCGAAACTGATGCGAACCGCGCCGTCGGGCAGTGTCCCGAGCACTTCATGCGCGCTCGGCGCGCAGTGCAGGCCCGCGCGCACGGCGATGTCCTCTTTTTCGAGTTCTGCCGCCGTCCGCTCACAGCACATGCCTTCGAAATTGAACAGATAGATTCCCGAAGACCTGGTCGGCTCATAAATTTTCAATCCCGAAAGCCCTTCGGTTTTTTCGACGAGTTCTTTGCGCAGTTGACGTTCGTGTTCGCCGATATTTCCCGCGCCGAGTTCGTTGACGAACCGCAGGCCCTCACCGAGCCCGAGGATCGAATTGACGGCCATCGTCCCGCTCTCGAGCGCCTCAGGCAGCTGCATCGGCTGCTTTTTTAACATCGAGTCGGTCCCGGTACCGCCCTCTGTCAGCGTCCGAACCGGCGCCCGGTCCCGGATGAGCAGCACGCCGCACCCCGTAGGCCCGTACAGGCCTTTATGCCCAGGCATGCAAAGCAGATCGATCCCGTCCGCGGCCATATCGATTACCGCGTTTCCTGCGGCCTGTGCGGCATCCACGATGAACAGCATCCCGAATTTCACGGCAAGCCTCCCGATCTCGGCGATCGGCATCACCTGCCCGTCGACGTTTGAGGTGTGAACGCACAGCAGTGCGGCGGTATTCTGAGTGATTTTCCGGGCGAAATACGCGGCTGCGTTCGGCACATCCCGGCCAATGTTGGCGATGCTGTAGGTTATCAGTCCTTCGGCCTGCATCGCCTCCAGAGGGCGCATGACCGCGTTGTGCTCCCGGTCGGAGATCACGATGTGCGCGCCGCGGGGCAAAAAGCACTTCATCGCAAGATTGAGCGCATGCGTGCAGTTCTGGGTGAATACCACCCGTTCGGGCGCTCCGCAGCGAAAGGTCTTCGACAAATTTTCACGGACACGAAAAATTTTTTCCGCGGTGTCCATTGACATCCGGTAGCCGCCCCGGCCGGGATTTGCCCCATATTGTAAAAATGACTCCCGGACCGCGTTGACCACACTGTACGGCTTCGGATAAGTCGTAGCCGCATTGTCAAGATATATCATATGTATGTACTCCCTTATAACGATATTTGGGCAAAGGGGATCACGCAGCGTCGATGCCGCGCCGTCAACGCTGCATCATATGCGGCACAACCCGCGGGACAGGGGTCATTGGCAGGGTTGGATGTATTCCTCCGAGGGCGTATAATTTCCTTTCACCTGAATGCCTTCCGATTCAAGCACCGCTACGGCGGTCTGTTCGTCACAATAAACCCGAAGGCCGTATCCGCAGCCGCAGCCGGTGACGCTCGCGGGCAATTTCTCGCATAGGGCTTTGATGTGATATCGTAAAAGAATCTCTTTTGCCCGGATCGCATAAGTGACCGAGGTCAGGATGATTCCGCTGGTTTGTTTTTTCATCGTTATGGCCATCCTTTTGCTGAAGTTCCGGATTCAAACCGGCTCGGCGATGCCGATTTGCCACAGTATATGAAACGCAGGGCAAAGGAGTACTTGTGCGCAGCGGGCTTTTATGTTACAATAATGCCCGCTGTCAGATTGAAGGCGGACCGCGGCTTTTTTGTCCGTAATCTGAAAATTTTCCGTCTGTCGGCAGTGCAATGATCCTGTTCAATCACACGTCTCGGAGGATTTCGTATTGCGTTATTGGGAAATACTCATTTTGGCCCTCGGCCTTGCGATGGATGCTTTTGCGGTCTCTGTTCTGAACGGTCTGACCGCGAAGCCGTCGGTGAAACAGAATTTTGCAATGGCGGGTTCTTACGGCGTGGCTCAGATGGTCTTTCCTTTGATCGGGCTTCTGCTCGGAACGGCGTTTTATAATCTCATCAGCGGCATCGACCATTGGATCGCATTTGCGCTGCTTTCAGCGCTCGGCGTCAAAATGCTCGTTGACGCAAGGAAAAACCCGGACGCCTGCGAAGTCAGGCTATCGGCTAAAATCATTTTCATTCAGGCGGTTGCGACGGCGATTGATGCGTTGGCTGTAGGTATCGGCCTTGCAGCGATGACAGATAATATCCTATTGACCGTGGCGACCATCGGCGTCGTGACCTTTTTGCTCTCACTCGCGGGCGCGTTCGGCGGCAAGCTGCTCGGAAAACGCATCTGCCGCGGCGCCCGAATCCTCGGCGGCCTGATTTTAGTCGCAATCGGCGCCAAAATCTTCATTGAACACCTGTTTCTTTGATGTTCTCCAACAACGGGCGTAAAGTTTATATTAAAATGCAATGTAAATCCCGCGGTTCAGTTAAACCGATATCGGGAAATAACGAATGAGTGCATGGGTAAAAAAATCCGAAAGAAATTACTCAATTTGCAAAAATACTTGTAATTGTGGGAACACTATGATAAAATACTCTTTAGAAGGAGGGGTTGTTCATGAAAGAAAAAAATCGTTCCGGCCTGGTTTTCGGCCTTGTCGCAGCGCTTTTGGCCGCAATAGGCATCATCGCGCTGATGGCAAAGGTGATCCGGGATTTTTCGGCTAAGCTCAACACCACCGAAGGCGACTCCTATATCCCGGATTGGAGTGACGAGGATTCGTTCGACATCGACCTGAACGAGGATTTGTCCTCTCCCGATTCCGACAGCTGAAAACAAATAAGACAAACGAAACCCTCGGCAGAAGACCTGTCGGGGGATTTTCTTTTCAATTTAAAGAATTGCAGGGCGGGCTGCCCACAACCGCTGGCGTTCTTCTTAGAATAATAATATTTTTATAAAGCGAAGTGACATTTCATTGGCACAAATTCGCCGCTTGAAATGTCACTTTTTATTATTAACTGCTAACTGTTACTAAGTATTCAAAACTTAATCTGCTCGTGAATATATCTCGCTAATTCCGCAATCGGAATTCTCTTCTGCGCCATCGTGTCGCGGTCACGGACGGTCACGCAGCCGTCGGTCTCACTCTCGAAATCATAAGTCACGCAGACCGGAGTGCCGATCTCGTCCTGACGGCGGTAGCGCTTGCCGATGGAGCCGGCGTCGTCGTAATCGCAGTTGAACTCGTCGCGCAGGTCGTCGAAAATCTTTCCTGCGGGCTCTGCCAGTTTCTTTGAAAGCGGCAAGACGGCTGCTTTGAACGGCGCGAGCGCGGGCGCGAGCCGCATGACCACACGGGTCTCGCCCTTCTCGTCGGTCTCCTCGTCATAGGCGTCGCACACCACCGCAAGGAAGGTGCGCTCGACACCGAGCGACGGCTCGATGACATAAGGCACGACTTTTTCGTTGGTCTCGGGGTCGAAGTATTCGAGCGTCTTTCCGCTGTGTTCGGAATGGCGTGATAAATCATAATCGGTGCGGTCGGCGATACCCCAGAGTTCGCCCCAGCCGAACGGATATAAAAACTCGATATCGGTGGTCGCCTTGGAATAGAAGCAGAGTTCCTTCGGATCGTGGTCGCGCAGACGCAGATTCTCGATTTTCAGACCGATGGCAAGCAGCCAGTCGCGGCAAAATGCCCGCCAGTACGTGAACCAGTCGAGATCGGTGCCCGGTTTGCAGAAAAATTCGAGTTCCATCTGCTCGAATTCACGCACGCGGAAAATGAAGTTGCCCGGCGTGATCTCGTTGCGGAACGATTTTCCGATCTGTCCGACGCCGAACGGCAGCTTTTTGCGGCAGGTTCTGGCGATATTGGCGAAATTGACGAAGATGCCCTGCGCGGTCTCGGGGCGCAAATAAATCTCGCTCTTGCTGTCTTCGGTGACGCCCTGAAAGGTTTTGAACATCAAATTAAACTTGCGGATGTCGGTGAAATCGCATGCGCCGCAGGAAGGGCAGGCGATTTTATGTTCGCGGATGTAGTCCATGATCTGTTTGTCGTCCCAGCCCGCGGGAATGACGCCGGTATCCTCGATCAATTTATCGGCACGGTGGCGGGTCTTGCAGGCCTTGCAGTCGATGAGCGGATCGGAGAAGCCGCCGACATGGCCGGTCGCGACCCACACCTCCGGATTCATCAAAATCGCGCTGTCCAAACCGACGTTATATTCGCTGCGGCTGACAAATTTCTTCCACCAGGCGTTTTTGATGTTGTTTTTCAGCTCGACGCCGAGAGGGCCGTAGTCCCAGGTGTTCGAAAGCCCGCCGTAAATCTCCGAGCCCGCGTAGACAAAACCGCGTCCCTTGCACAGGGCGACGATTTTATCCATGGTCTTTTCCGAGTTGTTCATATTGTTCTTTCCTTTCATCTCTGAGGGATTTATACCGGTCTGAAAAACCTTTCTTTAAAAGGGAAAAATTCGTTATATGACGTAGATATAGTATCTTGTATTGGCGCCGTTTTGCACAAACAGGCAGGTGCTTGTGACGCCGGCGCTTGAAATCAGTGAAGCAAACTCGCTTTTACCGATCGAAAAGTCCACCGCGACCGCATAACCGGAGCCGGCCTGCGCGCCTGAGAGGGTCTGCGTCATCCATCCGGAGAGTTCGTTTTTATCCGAAAATCGGGGTAAAACGTTTTTTGTAACCGCCGAGCTGTCTACGGCGTCCTCCGGATACGACTCTGACTTAAAGACGTGATTGACGCTCATTTCGGCACGGGTCAGGTTAAAATAGAGCATGGTTGCCGCATCGGGTAATGTGGTAAGGGTAACGGGGTTATCGGGATTGATCATCACATTCTTATCTTCGCCGTAATAGCGGCTCTCCGCGTCGTCGACGGTCGGATCGCAGTAATAGACCTTTCCGTCGATTTTTACGCCGTTCCAGGCGTGGGAAGTTCCCTCAAAATACCCGCTCTCGGTCCATGCCTCGATCCCGCCGTAATTACATAAAAGCGCGAACGCCTTTGCATAACCGTCGCAGACCGCCTTGCCGGCGACGAGAGTCCCGTAAGCCGTGTGTGTATTCAGGTCGATATTGAGTAAATCAGCCTGCTTGTAATCATACTTTGCTGCGAATATCGTTTTTTCATAGAAAAACCGTTCTCTCTGCAGAGGATCGGTTATGGAAACGGAATCGGCCAAAATCTTGTTGACCGCATCATAGAACGCCTGCCGCCTCGCAGCAGCTTTGCCCGGGTCGCTTTCGATATAGTTCAGCTGGCACAAAACGCTCCTGACCTTGCCGCTGCTTGTCTGTTCGCGCACAATTTTATAGGTCAGGGACGGTTCGAAGAACTGCGGGTAATCATCGGAGACGGCATCGTAAACAGCCGAGGCTTCATCGTCGGTCAGATCGCCGGGAATCGCAGGCGTCTCGGCCGCTTGATCTTTGATTGCAAGCAGCATGGCTTTATACATCAGCCGCTGATTCTCGCTTTTCAGCACCTTGTATCTTTGCTGCGGGAGCACAGGGCTGAAAGTCGTGACGATGTTCTCGTCGGCAAAGGGCAGGGAAAACGCCTCGATCTCTTTCGGAATCTTCGCTCCGCAGCCGGAAAACACCAGCAGCGCGGCGAAAAAAAGCGCCAAAAGTCCGCTAATCTCCGTTTTGTTCATTCGCCTCACTTCTCTCTTCCTCGCTGACGGTCTTATCCGCCTCTTCGTCTTCGGTCGGTTCATTGGTCTCTTCTTTCGGTGCTGTCGTGATGGTGACGACCTTGCAGCCCTCATCGACCCGCATCACGGTCACACCGCCGCCGTAACGGCTCTGCGTACTGATCTGTTCGGCGGACGTGCGTAAAATCACCCCGCTGTCGGTGATCATGATCACATCGTCGGAGTCGTCCACCATTTTGATGCCGGTGACGAGGCCCCTCGTGTCAATTTGTTTGTAGTTTGTGACGCCCTTTCCGCCGCGGCGGATCAGGCGATATTCATCCGGATCGGTTCTGCGGCCGTAGCCCGATTCGGTCAGGGTCAGCAACGACGCGCCTTCTCGGATCTTTTCGAGTCCGACGATCTCGTCGTCCTGGTCCAGCGTCATCGCTTTGACGCCTCTGGCGTCTCGGCCCATCGCGCGCACATCGGTCTCTTTGAAGCGGATGGCCATGCCCTTGCGGGTCGCAACGATAAATTCGTCGTCGCCGCGGCTCACCGAGGCCCAGGCCAGCGCGTCGCCCTCGTCGATCGAAAGCGCGATGATGCCGCTGCGCCGGACGTTGGCGAATTCGGAGAGCGCCGTGCGCTTGATAATACCTTTCCGCGTGACAAAGACGAAATGCAGCCCCTCTTCTTCCTCGGGCACCATCAGCATCGCGGCGACTTTTTCGTCCGTCTTCAGCTGAAGCAGGTTGATCGCATTCGTCCCTTTTGAATTGCGCGAGGTCTCGGGGATTTCGAAGCATTTCAGCTTAAAGATGCGGCCCCGGTCGGTGACAAACGCCAGCTTGTCATGGCTTGAGGCCACAAACAGTTCGTTGGCATAGTCCTCCTCGCGCCGCGTCATACCGGAAATTCCGCGTCCGCCGCGGTTCTGGCTGCGGTAGGTATCGACCGGAAGCCGCTTGACATACCCGAATAATGTCCGCGTGACGACGCAGTCCTCGACCGGAATCAACGATTCCACATCGACTTCGCCCGAGACATTTTCGATGGCGGTGCGGCGTTCGTCGCCGAATTTGGCCTTGATCGCGCCGAGCTCCTCTTTGATGATGCCCGTTACGCGGTTGTGATTGGCCAGTATGTCCTTATAATCGGCAATCTTAACTTCAAGCTCGCCGGTCTCGTCGAGAATTTTACTGCGTTCAAGGCCTGTCAGCTGTCCGAAGCGCATCGCGACAATCGCGTCCGCCTGGACGTCGTCGAATTCAAACCGCTCCATCAAACGCTGTTTGCCTTCGGGGATATTCCTCGAAGCACGCAAAATGGCGATGACCTCGTCGATAAAATCAAGCGCTTTGAGCAGCCCTTTTAAGATGTGGATGCGCTCTTCGGCCTTGCGCAGGTCATATTGCGTGCGCCGGGTGATGATCTCGATCTGGAAATCGAGATAGTTTTCCAGCATCTGTTTTAACGTCAAAATACGCGGGACGCCGTTTACAAGCGCCAGCATGATCACGCCGACCGTGTCCTGCAATTGGCTGTAGGAATACAGCCGGTTCAGAACGACTTCGGCGGAGGCGTCGCGCTTGACGTCGATGATGATCTTCATGCCCTTTTTATCCGATGCGTCGACAAGGCCCGAAAGCCCCTCGATGCGCTTGGTCTTGTGCAGCTCGGCGATGCTCTCGACCAGGCGGCTCTTGTTGACCATATACGGAATCTCGGTAATGATGATCTGGTTCTTGTTGCCCTTTTCGACGATCTCGGCCTTGCCGCGCAGCGTGATCTTGCCGCGTCCGGTCGCATAGGCCTGACGGATACCGGAACGGCCCATGATGATGCCCCCTGTCGGGAAATCCGGGCCCTTGATGTGTTTCGTCAAATCGTCCATCTCGGCTTCGGGGTGATCGATCAGATAGTCAATCGCGTCGATGACCTCGCCGAGATTATGCGGCGGGATGTTGGTCGCCATGCCGACCGCGATGCCGACCGACCCGTTCACGAGCAAATTCGGGAACCGGGAGGGCAGGCAGGAGGGTTCTTCTTTGGAGCCGTCGAAGTTCGGGACAAAATCCACGGTTTCTTTTTCAATGTTTTCAAGCATTTGATTCGACAGCTTGGCCATTCTGGCTTCGGTATAACGCATCGCCGCGGGCGGGTCGCCGTCCACGGAGCCGAAGTTGCCGTGCCCGTCGATCAGCGGATAGCGCAGCGAAAAATCCTGCGCCATGCGCACCAGTGTGTCATAGACCCCGACGTCGCCGTGCGGATGGTAATATTTCAACACTTCGCCGACCGTCGCGACCGATTTGGAATAGGGGTGGTCGGAGGTCAGATGCGTGTCGTACATTGCATACAAAACGCGCCTGTGCACCGGTTTCAAGCCGTCTCGCACATCGGGGAGCGCACGGGCCACGATGACCGACATCGAATAGTCCAAAAAGGACTGCTTCATCTCGGATTGGAGCTCAACCGGAATGGTTCTCGCCGCATGCATGATCTCACCGTCGGCGGTCACAATCTCATCCTGCTCGGGCAGATCTTTGTTTTCGTTGTTAATATTGTTATTATTCTCGTTATTATTGTTATTTTCCATAACCGTTCTTTACGCTCCTTTCCCTAAATGTCCAGATTCTTGACGTACTTCGCGTTCTTCTCGATAAAATCACGCCTCGGCTCTACGTTTTCGCCCATCAGCATCGAAAACACCTGATCGGCGGAGATTGCGTCCGCAAGTTCAACTTTCAAAATCGTCCGGGTCGCGGGGTCCATGGTCGTCTCCCAGAGTTGGTGCGCGTCCATCTCGCCGAGACCTTTATAGCGCTGGACGTCCGTCTTGCCGGTCTTGACTTCATCGTCCATCTCTTTCATAATCCGGTCGCGTTCCTCGTCGGAGAAGGCATACTTGACCCGCTTGCCCTTTTGCACCCGGAATAACGGAGGCTGCGCGATATAGACATGCCCCGCGTCAATCAACGGCCTCATATATCGGAACAAGAAGGTTAATAACAAGGTTCGGATATGGCTTCCGTCGACATCGGCATCGGCCATCAAAATAACCTTGCCGTAACGGAGTTTCAGCAGATCGAAATCGGAGCCGACGCCGGTTCCGAGCGCCGTGACGATGGGCATCAGCTTCTCGTTTCCGTAGACCCGGTCGATGCGCGCCTTCTCGACGTTCAGCATCTTGCCCCACAGCGGCAGAATCGCCTGCGTGTAGGCGTCGCGCCCCTGCTTGGCCGAGCCTCCTGCCGAATCGCCCTCGACAATGAACACCTCGGTGTTCTCGCTGTCGCGGTTGATGCAGTCTGTCAGCTTGCCGGGCAGCGCAGCGCCGTCAAGCGCAGTCTTGCGCCGTTCGGCCTCGCGCGCCTTACGAGCGGCTTCCCTGGCCCTGGCCGCCATCAGCGACTTTGAAAATACGGCTTTCGCGACCGCCGGGTTTTCCTCAAAGTAGGTCATCAGCTTATTATAAGTCAAATTGCTGACGAGCGCAGCGATCTCGGTGTTGCCGAGTTTTTGCTTGGTCTGGCCCTCGAACTGGGCCTCCTTGACCTTGACGCTGACGACCGCGGTGATGCCCTCGCGCACATCCTCGCCCGACAGGTTTTTATCGGCCTCTTTTAAAAGCCCGTATTTGCGGCCGTAGTCGTTGAACGCGCGGGTCAGGGCCGCTTTGAAACCGTTTTCATGGGTGCCGCCCTCGGGCGTGTGAATGTCGTTCGCAAAGGACAGAATGGTCTCGTTGTAGCTGTCCGTATACTGCATCGCGATCTCGGCCTGGTTGCCGTTCTCCTCACAGCAGAAATAGACCACGTCGGGGTGGGTCAGTTCGGAATTTTTTAAGCTGTTCAAATGCGCGACGAAGCTCTTGATTCCGCCCTCGTAGTGCAGCGTCTCGGTGCGGGTGTTCCCGGGGTCTCGTTCATCGGTAAAGACAACGCGTACGCCCGCATTCAAAAAGGCCTGTTCGCGGAACCGGTTCAGTAAAATTTCATAATCATATTCAAGCGTTTCGAAAACTTGTCCGTCCGCTTTGAAAACCTGCTTGGTTCCGGTGCAGTCGCTGTTCCCGATCTCTTTGAGCGCCTCAACCGGGGTGCCGCGTTCAAACCGCTGAAAATACTTCTTTCCATCGACGCAGACCTCGAGCTCAAACCACTCGGAAAGGGCATTGACGACCGAGGCGCCGACGCCGTGCAGACCGCCGGAGAACCCATACCCGCCGCCGCCGAACTTGCCGCCCGCATGCAGCACCGTAAAGACGACCGTGGCCGCCGAGATGCCGAGCTTCGGCTGAATTCCGACCGGGATTCCGCGCCCGTTGTCGACGACGCTGATGATGTTTCCGGGCAAAATTTTGACGTCGATCTGAGTGCAGTAGCCGCCGAGGACTTCATCAATCGAGTTGTCTACGATCTCATAGACCAAATGGTGCAGGCCGCGCGGGCCCGTCGACCCGATGTACATGCCCGGGCGTTTCCGGACGGCCTCAAGCCCCTCCAGAACCTCAATTTGTTCCGCGCCGTATTTTTCTTCGCGCTTTATATTGTTTCCGTTTTGCAGTTCTTCCATATAATTTATTAACCATCCGTTCGCATATTGGGAGCTGTTTGTTCCAATGACTTTTATTTAAAAACGGTCTCGCCGCGCTTATAGATCGTCGCCGCGGAGATCGGCGAAACAAACAGCTGAACGTCGCTTCCGCTCTCATCATCGGCCAAAATCACCGACCGCGGCAAGTCGGAGCTGACGGACAGCACCCGTCCGCTTTTTTGCATTTTTTCGAGGAAGAGCTTCGTCCCCTTGCCGTAGGAGGCCGTGTCTATGTCGAAGACGCCGATGATCCGGCTGGTTTTAACGTTGACGTCGTTTCCGATGTGCGTGAACATGTCTCTTTTCCTCTTTCCGCTCTTTTGTGAATATTTCCGTTTTTCACCTTGAAAACCGCACCTTTCGGGAGCCGCCTTGCAAGCGAAGCTCCGTCGCATCCGGTGATAAAGAGCTGGTTTTCGCCGAGGTTTGATAAGATATAGTTTTGACGGTTTTTATCAAGTTCCGACATCACGTCGTCGAGCAAAAAAACCGGCTTCTGCCCGATAGCCCGTTCCAAAATCCGCCCCTCGGCCAGCTTCAGGCAAAGCGCCGCACTCTTGCATTGCCCCTGCGAGGCATACTGTCTGGCTCTCTGCCTGTTGATTGCCAGTTCCATGTCCTCCCGGTGCGGGCCTGCGCCGGTAAATCCGTTTTTGATATCCTCGTCGACACTCTTGCAAAGCGCATCATATAACGCGGCTCCGTAGTTTTCGCCGCTCTCGGAAAAGCTCTTATAGGTGATCATCAATTCTTCTCCGCCCGAGATGCTTTGATAAATCGGCGGCGCTTCTTCGGCAAGCCGGGCGGTGTAGCGGCTTCGGGCGGCATAGACCCTTGCGCCGATCTGGGCAAGCCGTTTGGTATAGGCCTCAAGCGTGTCGGCAAGCTCGGAATTGTATCCGGCCTGTAACCGCTTGAGCAGGTAATTTCGCTGATAAAGCACTCCGTCATATTCTCTCAAAACAGCAGCAAACGCCGGTTTGGTCGAGATGACGGCACTGTCTAAGAACGCCCGCCTTGCCTCGGGCGCTTCCCGAATCAGTTCTATATGAACCGGCGAGAAGACCACCGCCGCGAATTTCTCGCCCAAATTCGAAATCTTGTCGGTGTGAATTCCGTTCAGAGCGGCGCTCCGCCTTGTTGTCAGCGTCAGCGTGAACCGGTTGGTTCTCTCCCCGGAATAAATATCGGCTTCGAGGACCGCTCGCTTTTTCCCGAACGCGACCGTCTCAACCTCTTTTGCCTGCCTGAAACTGCGCTGGCCGCAGAGCAGCCAGACAGCTTCAAGAAAATTGGTCTTGCCCTGTCCGTTTGCTCCGACAATCAAATTGGTCCCCGGATGGGGGAATACCGCGGTATTTTCAAGGTTTCGAAAATCCGTGAATGCGATCTTTTCAACCCGCACCGCCGGCCACCTCGATTGTCCGACCGCCGTACACAACGGTGTCTCCCGGGTGAATCTTCTTTCCTTTGATGAGACAGATCTCGCCGTTTACCGAGACCTTTCCGCTCTCAATCGCGTTTTTGGCCTCGCCGCCGGTCGGGCTTGCACCGGAGAATTTCAGCAGGTCGCACAGTCGGATGAACTCGCCTCGGATTTGAATCTGTTCAGTCCTCATTTTTGGTTCTCACAGGCATCACAAGGAAAGAAAAGCTGTCGCCTTCGGGCGGGACGATTTTAATCGCGGCAAATGTCGTGGTAAGGCGAAGCACAATCTCGTCGCATTCGGCGGCCCGCAGCGCGTCGAGGATATAACTGTTATTGATGCCGACCTCTATATCGTTTCCGGTGATCTCGCAGGAGATCCGGTCCTGCGCTTTTCCGGCCATCGTCACGCATCCGAGCGCGGTCACATTATCGGCAAACCGAACCACAATGGAGTTTTTGGCCCTCTTCGTCGCCTGGGTCTCCACGAGCAGCGAAACCTTTTCGACGCTGTCGATCAGAGCCCTCGTATTGATCTTGACCGCGGTGTTGTAAGTCGTCGGTATAATCGATTTATAATTGATGAATTCACCCTGTGTGATCAGGCGGGTATAGATTTTGCAGCCGTTGATGAGAAAAGAGGCATGGGTCTTTCCGACAGAGAGCGAGACGACGTCGCTGTCTCCGAGAAGCCGTAAAATTTCATTGAGCGTCTTTCCCGGAATGATGAATTTTCCGTTCTTGTGATACCCGATATTCTCCTTACTGATCGCCATTCGAAATCCGTCAAGCGCCGCAAGGGTCAATATCCCGTTTTCAAGTTCGAACATCACGCCCTGCATCACCGGTCTCGCTTCGGTCAGAGAGACCGCAAAAACGGTCTGCCGGATCAAACGGCGTAAAATCGACTGGGGAAGCTCGAAGTTGAATTCATCCGAGAAAATCGGAAGCTCCGGATATCCGTCTGAGGGGAGCCCGAAAAGATCGAATTTCGTGAATCCGCTCTCGATCAGAATCATATTGTCCTCTCCGACCGAAATCGTGATTTCCTCTCCGTTCAGGCGCCGTACAATCTCCAAAAACGGCGGCGGAATGATCACGCTGCCCTCTTCGGCGACATTGCCTTCGATGTCGCAGACAATCCCGAACGAAAGGTCGTACCCGGTCAGGGTGACGGTGTCTTTTTTCCCCGAAACCAGCACGCCGGTCGTCTCTTTGATCGCGGACTGCGCGGGAACCGCCCGCGAGACCTTAGAGAGGGCCTCCAGCAGAACATCCTTGTTGCAGATAATTTTCACCTTATTTGACCATCCTTTCACAATCGGGTATTAAAATATTATTTCAAGAATTCATTCAATATTTCGGGCTGCCTCTCTTTAAAACAATTTTACTCAAAACGAGTAATTTCGGCGATATGTTTGTTTATCTTTTTAGTAGTAGAAGTAGGGATTTTAATCCTTATGAAACTTCCTTTTTTCGGCGGCGGGATGCCGTTTTTCCGTCCAAAACCTTTTTAGGAAATATTTTCGAAATTTTTAATCCGGAAAATAACATTCCAAACTCTTTTGATCTTTAGGAAAACAAGCTTTTGAAACTTTGATTTTCCTCACTGTTTGCTTTTGATATTTTTAATAATATCTTCGATGGTCTCCGAGAGTTTCTGATTCTTCCGGATCTCCTTTGCGGTGCGGGCGATGGCATAATTGACCGTGGAATAATGACGGTCGCCGAATTCTGCGCCGATCTCTTTCAGCGAAAGCCCGGTCAGTTCCCGGGTGACATACATCGCAATCTGACGAACAAGAGAGATTTGAGCGCTCTGTTTTTCGGAGGAGATATCCTCAGGCGGAATCTGGTAGACCCTACTGACCTCCTCTTTGATGATATCGACCGTGATGGCCGGGCGGCTGATGTCGCTGATGATGTCATGACAGGTTTCGATGGTCAACAAGAGGGTGGGAATCTGTCCGTTCATTATGTATTTCGCCGAGAGTTTGGTGATCACAGCCTGAATCTGGCGAATGTTGACTTTTATCTTATCGGCGATGTAATCGACCACGTCATCCGAAAGCTCGAGAGAAGCAAGTTCGGCCTTTTTGCGGATGATCGCCACCCGGGTCTCATAGTCGGGAGCGCCGATATCGGCAAGGCCGAGTTCGAGCCGGGAACGAAGCCGCGAATCGAGTGACAAAATATCTTTCGGCGGCCGGTCCGAAGACAGCACAATCTGTTTTCCGGCGCGGTGCAAATTGTCGAAGGTGCTGTAAAACTCGTCCTGTACGGCGGTTTTATTGGCGATGAACTGAATGTCGTCGACGAGCAATACGTCGCAGGAACGGTATTTCTTGCGAAAATCCGGCTGGGAGTTATGGGTGATGGATTCGATGAAGTCGTTGATAAAATCCTCGCCCTGAACGGCTACGATATTATAAGACGGGTAATTTTCGGAGACGGTGTTTTTTATCGCGGTCAGAAGGTGGGTTTTTCCGAGCCCCGACTCGCCGTAGATGAGCAGCGGGTTATAGGTTCTGCCCGGCGCCTTTGCGACGGCCTGCGCGGCGGCAAAGGCGAATTTGTTCGAGGCCGCGACCACGAAATTTTCAAATGTGTATTGGCTGTCCAAGGCGCTCTTGACGCTCCCGCCCTCCGGCTCTCCCTGTTCGGAACGAAGGACGGCCCGGAGCTTGAAGCCCATGACCTCTTCGCAGGTGGACTCGATGAGTTTTAAGTAGTTGGTCTCGATGATGTTTTTTTGAAAAGTGGAGGGTACCGACAGATAAAGGCGGTCTTCCTCGAGAAAGATCGGCTTGATGATTCCGATCCACGAGTTGAAGGCGACAGTGGAAATTTTTTGTTTGACGATGCTGCAGACGGTATCCCAAACCTGTTGCAAACTCTCCACAAAATCACAACCTTTCCTAAATAAATGATAACATAAAACCCCGAAAAAATCAAGTTTTTACGGGGTTTTTTCCTGTATGTTCATGCGCTTTCCGAAACCGGATTCAAAAAAACAACATCGTGAATTCCTCGGGTTTGATTCCTTCAATATAGTCGTTCAGACGAAGCTTTGTCACGCGCTCCAGCAATGCCGCTTTTTCATGAAGCGTGCCGTTGACTGCGGCGCAAAGTTCGCTGGTCGGGCGCTTGAGAAGGAAATCCCCGCCGATTTTCAAGCCGGAAATCCTGCCGTCGAAGCAGTCAAATCCGACGGAAACCTCCCCGAAATCAAAACGGTTTTCGTTGGAAAATTTATAGGTCGGATTTTCGCCGTAGGTCCAAAGGCGGCTGCTGTATTTTTCGCGGCATATCGCCGAAATAATTCCGGGAGCCGCTTTTTCGAGCGCGGCTGTCTGGCAGCTCTTCGAAAGGAAAAAGTCCGTGAGGCCCTGAAAAAATTCCTCTGTGGTCATGTCATTTTTTAAAAGGGGACGCAGATTGGTGACACGGCTTCGTATCGAATCGATGCCTTTTCCCGCGTATTTTTTAGCGCTGGGAGAAAGAACGGCAGAGAGTACCGAGAGATCGGTATCAAACAACAGCGTACCGTGATGCAAAAGGCGGTTTTTGCGCACGGCCTGCGCATTTCCCGAGAATTTCATGCCGTCGGCAAGAAGGTCGTTTCTCCCGCTGAATTCGGCGTGAACGCCGAGCGTCCCGAGATATCCGATAATAGGCTCGCAGAACTTTCTGATTGTGGAAAGATCCCCTTGTTCATAAGGCGTTATAAATGAATAGTTGATGTTTCCGAGATCATGATAGACTGCGCCGCCGCCTGTCTGCCGGCGGACGAGAGCGATGTTTTTTTGCTCGAGAGCCGTAAAATTGATTTCCCTGTAGACGTTCTGATTACAGCCGACAACGACCGCAGGGCGATTTTGCCAAAGCAAAATATATTCGCCCTGCGCATAAGTGAGGAAATATTCCTCAAATGCGAGGTTATAAGCAGGTTCGGTATTTCGGTTGATGATCAGTTTCAAGCGGATTCGCCCCTTTCAGATAATGGGATATTCCTTTAGTTTTCAAACATTATATAACATACGCTTTTTCAGCCAAAAGCGCGAATAAAGAATTTTACTCGCGCTTTTCTCTAAATTGACTTTTCTAATTCCGGATTATCCGGCAGGAGCGTTCTCCGGGCGAACGCTACACGCCGAATTTCGCTCTGCGAATCTCCTCACCGGTTGTCAGATTGGTTTTGGGCGTATATCCGGAAATCGGCATGATCTTCTCGTGGATCGCGTCGATGATCCAATCGGCCTGCGGGAAGAAGTCGGAATCGAATTCATACGGCGGGGTGATCCAGTTGCGCGCGCCCACGACGACCGGCGGAGCGTCGAGGTAATCAAACGCCATCTCGGAAATGTTGCGCGCCATATCGTTCAAAATGCTTCCGCGGGCGCAGGCGTCGGAGGAGAGCACGATCTTTCCGGTCTTTTTGACCGATTCGAGCACCGGTTCATAATCAAACGGCACGATGGAACGCGCGTCGATGACTTCGGCCGAGATGCCGTATTTCTCTTCCAAAATCTTTGCGGCTTCCATTGCGCGATAAAGAGTCGCGCCGATGGAAAGTATCGTCACATCGGAACCGGCCTTTTTGATGTCCGGGCTGCCGAGCGCGATCTCATAGCTCTCTTTGGGTACGCCGCCTTTATGAAACTGCTCGGGTACGTCGTAGATGCGCTGGCTCTCGAAAAAGACCACCGGGTCGGTGCCGTTCAGCGCGGCGGCCATCAGGCCTTTTGCGTCATACGGCGTCGCGGGGAAGACGACTTTCAGGCCGGGGATGTGAGCGGCGAGCGCTACCCAGTCCTGGGAGTGCTGCGCGCCGTATTTGCTGCCGATGGAAACGCGCAGCACGACCGGCATCTTCAAAATGCCCGCGCTCATCGCCTGCCATTTGGCCAGTTGGTTGAAGATTTCGTCACCCGCCCGGCCCATAAAGTCGGCATACATCAGTTCGGCGATCACGCGGCCGCCGGACAGCGCATAGCCCACCGCCGAGCCGACAATCGCGGCCTCGGAGATCGGAGAGTTGAACAGACGGTGATAGGGCAGGGCTTCGGTCAGTCCGCGATAGACGGCAAACGCGCCGCCCCAGTCACGGACGTCTTCGCCGTATGAAACCAGTGTCGGGTCCTCGTAATATTTATCCAAAATCGCCTCAAACAAACCGTCGCGCAGCACATACTGCTTGGTCTTTGCGACCGGCTGCCCGTTTGCGTCGAGATAAAAACGTTCTTTGGAAGCAAGCGATTTGACGCGCGGATTTTCCTCTTTCGGAAGCAGCACATCGGGCTTGCGGGCCGTGTCCATCGAAGGGACATGCAGATTCGAAAACATCAGTTTTTCGACCGCGTCGGGCTTATGTGCCATATCGATGTACGGGCTGGCTGCGGGATCGGCGGCGAGTCTGCAGATTTTCATCGTGCGCTCTTTGATGTCGGCCCAGATCTCGTCAAACGCGCTGTCGGGCGCGACGCCGGCTTCGACCAGCTCTTTGCGCCATTTGACGCAGGGGTCTTCGGCGACCCAGGCGTCGAGCTCCTCTTTGGTGCGGTAAGAACCGCTGTCGGACGGCGAGTGGCCGCTTGTGCGGTAGGTGATCACGTCGAGCAAAACGGGACCCTTGCCCTCGTGTAAAATTTTAAGTTTGCGCTTCATCGCGTCGATGACGGCAAGCGGGTTGTAGCCGTCTACGCGCTCGGTGTACATCTGCGACGGGCAGACGCCTGCGCCGACGCGGGCGACGAAGTCATAGGCCATCGTCTCGCCGCGGGTCTGGCCGCCCATGCCGTAGCCGTTGTCGAAGATATTGAAGAGAATCGGCAGGCCGCCTTTTTTCTCCCACAGCTGGGTGAACTGATCCATTGCCGCGAAGTTCAGCGATTCGAGCACCGGGCCGCAGCCGAGCGAACCGTCGCCGATGTTCGCGACGACGACGCCTTTTTTATCGTTGCATTTTTTATAAAGAGCCGAACCCAGCGCGATCGGGCCCGAACCGCCGACGATGGCGTTGTTCGGGTAGATGCCGAACGGCAGAAAGAACGCGTGCATCGAGCCGCCGAGACCGTGGTGGAAACCGGTCTCGCGGGCAAAAATCTCGGCTAACGCCCCGTAGAGCAAAAAGTCGGTCGCAAGCTCTTTCACGGACTTGGTCTTTTGGTGGCCCTGAATCGCTTTCAGCGTCTTGCCGCCCAAAAACTGTTCCATGATCTCCATCAGCTCGCCGTCGGTCAGCTGATGAATCGACGAAAGGCCTTTGGCCAAAATCTCGGAATGGGAGCGGTGGGAGCCGAACGCATAATCGTCCGTGGTCAGCAGATAGGCCTGTCCGACGGCGGCGGCTTCCTGCCCGAGCGAAAGATGCGCAGGGCCGGGGTAAGATTGTTTAAATCCGTTGTATTCGCCCTGTGTTTTGATCTGAAACAGCATGCTCTCGAACTCGCGCAGGGTGCAAATGTCAGTGTAAATCTGTAAAAGCTTTTTGTCCGAAAAATTCTTGCGCTCCTCGGCGACGGTTTTTTGATAGGCATTTACCGGGATATCGGCAAACGAGATCTTCCCGGGTTTGCGGATGAATTTAGGGTCAATGTATTGGCTTTTCGGCATTGCGGGATTTCCTTCTTTCTTTGGGTTAGCAAGTATACCTTGCTATTATATCATTTTCTTTTAAATTCGTCAAAAAACGCCAAATTTCAACATGCTTTCCGGCCTTGTTGAAAAAGGGGCTTGGATTATAACTCAAACAGGGTCTCGCGTACGATCTCACAAACTGTGGGGTGCGGGAAAACCAACGCTTTCAGGTTTTCGATCTTCATGCCCGACTCGATCATCTGCGCCGCGCCGTAAATGATCTCGGAGCAGTAGCTGCCGATCATATGGACACCGAGCAGCTTATTGGTTTTCGCGTCGGCGATGATCTTGCAGATGCCGTCTCCGCCGCCCTCGGCCAGGTATCTGCCGCTGTAACTCATCGGCAGCTTGGCGGTTTTAATCGTATAGCCCTTTTGCTTCGCGCTCTCCTCGGTCTCGCCGACACAGCCGACTTCGGGGTTCGTATAAATCACGGACGCAATCGCGCCGTAGCGCATCGTGTCTTTTTTACCGAGAATGTGATTGACGGCGACTTCGGCCTCGCGATAAGCCGTGTGCGCCAGCATGAGTTTTCCGTTGATATCGCCGACCGCGTACACGTCCGGGACATTGGTCAGCAAATGATCGTCGGTCTTGACCGCGCCGCGCTCGGTGTAAACACCGATGGCTTCCAGCCCGATCCCCGCGCTCGAAGGCCTTCTGCCGATCGACATCAGCGCATAGTCGCAGGCCAGCGTCTGAGCTTTTCCCTCGGGATCGGTGTAGGAGACGGAACCCTTTTCAAAGCCCGTGACCTTGCAGCCCAGTTTAAAGTCAACGCCTTTTTTGGCGTAGTTTTTCTGCAAAATCGCCGAGATCTCGTCGTCCGTCGGGCCCGCGATCTTGTTTAACATCTCAATCACGGCGACCTTGGAGCCGGCCGAGCAGAAATAGCTCGCCATCTCCAACCCGATGACTCCGCCGCCGATGATGGCAAGCGCTTTCGGAATCTCGCGCAGCGCCAAAATCTCGCGGTTGGTCAGCACATACCCCGCGGCAAGCCCCTCTTTCGCGCCCGGAATCGGCGGCACAACGGCCTCCGAACCCGCGGCGATGATCAGCTTTTTCCCGGTATATGCTTTGCCGTCCGCCTCAACTTCAAATCCGTCCGCGGTTTTGCCTTTGATCACGGCGGCCGCATTCACAACGGTGACATGGTTTTTCTTCATTGCCGCACCGACACCCGAGACGAGCGCTTTGACAACGCCGTCTTTGCGGTCGATCACGGCATTCTGATCAATGGCAGCACCTTTCACGTTCACGCCGTAGGCAGACGCGTGATTGGCATAATCAAACACCTTTGCCGAATATAACAGCGCTTTCGACGGGATGCAGCCCTCGTTCAGGCACACGCCGCCCAAGGAGCGTTTTTCAAACAGCGCGACTTTCAGTCCGGCATGTCCGGCCCGTTCGGCAGCCAAGTAGCCGCCCGGCCCTCCGCCGATGACAATCAGATCAAACAATTCCAATGTAGTAACCTTCTTTATTAAAAATCATCTGTAGATTCGTGAATATTTAAAATCCGAATTCTTAATTCTGAATTCTGAATTTTCCTAAATCGCCAACAACGCGTTGAAATTCTCCAAATTCCTGCACAACTCCTGCATAAACCTCGATGCGGGCGCGCCGTCGACCGCGCGGTGATCGTAGGTCAGCGACAATCCCATCGCCTGATAATACACCGGCTGCCCGTCGGCCAGTTTCACCCTGGTCTGCAGGTTGCAAACGCCGATGATGCAGGTCTGCGGCGGGTTGATGATCGGGGTGAACATCTCCACGCCGAGCGAGCCGAGATTCGAGACGGTGAACGTGCCGCCCGAGAGTTTGTCCGGGCTGATGCTGCCTCCCTGCGCCTCTTTGGCGAGCGCTTTGGACTGCTTTGCGATCTCGGAGAGAGACAGGGTGTCGGCATTGAAAATCGTCGGAACCAGCAGACCGCGTTCGGTATCGACCGCCATACCCAGATTGACGTGTTTGAACAGGCGGATGGAATCACCCGTCAGATGCGCGTTGCAGTACGGGTGGTTTTTCAGCGTACGCGAAACCGCGAACAGCACGATGTCGTTCAGGGTGATATTCGGCAGCCCCAATGTTTCGGCGGAGGCCTTGAGCTTTGCGCGCAATGCGATTATTTCGGTCGCGTCGAAGCTGAAATGGTGGGTCAGCTGCGCCATAGAAGAAAGCGAGTTGACCATGGCCTTGGCAATCGAACGGCGCACGCCCGAGAGCTTGATGTCCTCAAACTCCGCAGCGGAAGCCGGCGCAGCCGCCGGAATTGCCGCCGGCGCGGCTGCGGCGGTTTCTTTTCCGAAGGTATTGGCAGAAGCCAAATCGCGCTCGATAATGCGTCCGTCGGGACCTGACGGGGTCACGGCCGCAAGATTGATCCCGAGCCGTTCCGCGGCTGCTTTCGCGCGCGGGGAGACCTTGAGCTCTCCGGCCGGAGTCACAACAGTTTGAACCGGTTCCGGTTCAACGGCAGAGACTTGAAGTGCGGGAGCCGCGGTGGGAGTCGAAGGAGCGACAAAAGTCGCAGGAGCCGCAGCGGCCGCTCCCGCAGGGGTTGTTCCCTCCTTAACGGGTATAAGCGCCGAATAATCCTCGCCGGGCTTTCCGATCGCGCAGACGTTTGTCAAAACGGCGACTTCATCGCCGTCCGCAAAAAACTGCGCCAGCATCGTTCCGGCCTCGGTGGATTCGCACTCGAACGACGCCTTGTCGGTCTCATAAGCAAACAGCACATCGCCGACCTTGATCTCGTCGCCGACTTTCTTTTTCCACGCGGTCAGCACGCACGATTCGACCGTAATGCCCTGCTTGGGCATCAAAATTCCAACTGCCATGTCATAACCTCTTTTCAATATTCACACATTGTAGGGGCGAACTGCGTTCGCCCGAATAAATAAGAACCTTCTGTCATCCCGAACGGGCGGATAATATCCGTCCCTACAAAAAACCGTGTTTCAATTCTCTCTGAATTCTTAATTCTGAATTCCGAATTTAAATCGCCGGAGCTTCCGCCAACAGGACCTTTTCGGCCTCGGCGCACCACAGGCCGTTGTTTTTCGCCACGATATCGGCGAGCTTTTTCGAGAGCTTGTCGGTCTTCCCGAGTTCGGTCAGATCGGCAATCGCGGTCAGCGGATAGTTGATGTGGGTGTAGATCAGCTTTTTGCCGCCCTTGATCTCGGGCAGATGGATCGTGGTCTCGGGAGCCGCGTTCAGACCGCCGAAATGGGTGATCATGACCGACGGATTCAGCAGGCCTTTTTCCATCATCGAAAGCGCCTCGCGCATATCGTCGGTGTTGCCGCCGCTGTTGCCCGCGACATGGGTGTAAAGATAATGGACGTTATAGAAGTTGAACTGCGCGCGGAATTCCGGATTGGTCGGGCCTGCGAAAAAGTTCAGGCAGCCGTCATGGCCGAGGATTTTATCGGCCTGTTCGACGACCGGGGCGACCGGCGCGTAGACATAGACATCGTCAAAACCGGTGCCGCCCGAGAGTTCGCGCATCGCCGCGACCGGGTCTTCGATGGCGCCGGTGTTCAGGTAGACCAGTTTCACGCCGCATTTTGCGGCGTCTTCTTCGCTGTAAAGCGATTTTGCGCGCGCAAGGCGGGCGTCGTCGATGTCGGTGACGACGAGCAGCGACGGTTTGCGGCTGCAGTGCAGGGCATAGTCGATCGCGCCGAGACCCATCGGGCCGACGCCCGCGAGCAGCGCCATCTTGCCGCCCTCGACAATCCCCATCTTATGCTCATAAACCCCGTTTTGGGTGTGGTAATTGACATGAAAACCGCCGACGATGCAGCTGACCGGTTCCGCGAGGGAACCGAAGAAAAACGCGTCCCCGTCATAGGAGAGCAGGCAGTTTTGTTCCATCACGCAGCCCGGAATCACGACATAGGTAGCGTCTCCGCCGATGTATTGAAACGAATATCCCGGGGACATATACGGATTTTCCGGAAGATTCAGGGCCGGCTGCATTACGAACTTCTGACCGGCTTTGAACTTACCGGCCCACTTCTTACCCACCTCGACCAGTTCTCCGCAAAACTCATGTCCGATGATGACAGGATTGCGGTCGATGTCTTTCGGCACACGCTTGTGATCCGCGCCCTGCAGCGCCGCCTTGTGGGACGACATGCACACGCTGTCGGAGATGATTTTCGCCAAAATCTCGTCGTCTTTGAGCGGCGGAAGTTCGAATTCCTCGACCCGAAGGTCGTTTTTGCCGTATAGGCGCATGGCTTTCGTTTTCATCATAATTCTCCTTTTATTCGTTCCGGGATAAGGCGGCATACGCAGCCACCCGCTCGGAGATCTTCGGGTATTTTTCCGCGGTCTGCGGGGAAGTGAACGAATCGGCGGAATTTTGCGCCGCCGCGCGCTCATGTCCGATCAGCGCCCAGGTCGCATCGTAAAGATGCGCATACTCGGGTTTTGAAAGCGCCGGGCAGATAAAGCTCTGGCGCGGGGAGTTGATGTCCTCGCCGCTGATTTGAAAGAAGTTATGCTTATCGCAAAGCGCCATTACGCGGGCAAGCTGTTCAGAGGTATTGCGCGACGGCATATAGGTCACCGCGTCAAACCCCGTATATTTCAGATAGTCAAACAAATCGTCGAGATAGTCATCCTCATATTTGGCGGTCTGCTTGTCGCCCGTGACCGAGCTTCCGACGTCGCCGAGATAGGCGTACGCCGAAATCGCGCCGATCGAGCGGACAAATTCGACGAATTTGCGCGCGTCGGGCAGTTCGGCTTTTGCGGGTACATAAAAGTCCTTGACCATATATGCTTTTAATAAACCCAGGAGGTCATATTCATAAAACGGATTATCCGAATCCGAGAGCTGAGTCTTGATCTTTTCGCTGCATTTGATTCCCAGCTTGTCCGATAAAAACCCGACTACGTCGCCGCGCTTGCCGAACCGCCCGACCAGCGCCAGCGAGACCGCGAACAGCAGATGCCGTTCGGTGACGCTCCCGCCTTCCTTGAATCTCGAAAGCGGAATCACGTCTTTTTCAAAGTCGATGCATATATCGGCGGGGGCGAGCAAACCGTTCAGCCGTCCGAGCATGGCCTGATTACGGATGTTGCGTGCAGTGCGGATCGGACCCAAAAACGCCTCAGCCTGCGCCACGCGGTTTTTCGGAATGCCGTGGCAGGCGACATAGGCGACGCCGTCCTGATCGGGATTATTGACGCGGCGGCCGCCGAACGGGGAAGAAGACAGGTCGACGCGCACTTCAAAGCCGCTGGTGACCGGCATCTTGCATAAGTCCCCGGCGACGTAAAACTCATCGATGCCGCTGACCGAATCGTGATCCATGATCCCTGCGGTCTGAAGTCCCGCGGCGCGGGCGTACCAGATCGCACCGGTCGGATAATAGGGCGAAAAGCTGTACGTTGTGTGGATGTGGTTGTTGACAAAGTGTCCGGTTTCCGGCGCTTTCATCGCGCCGGTCCGTTCCAGTTCGAGAAGTGTGGCTAACGCCGTCAGACGCACGACCCGTTTCTCGTCGGAGAGTTGTTTGAGCTGAAGCATTTTATGACCTTTCTGATTTCATTGAAAAACGAAGGGATCGGAGAAATAAAAGAGCATCAATGAAAATAAAGATAATTTCAGGACCAAAACAATATCAGGACCGCATAAATGCGATCCAAGCGGATCGTACATGTACGATCCACAGAAAGTATACCACGAATGACGGTTTTGAACAAGTATAACCTTTCGATTTTCAGGTAAAATCATTGAAAAAATCGAACTCGGAAAGGAAGAATTTAAATAACAGTGAAGCACTTCATTTTTTCATCGTTTCTTCAATCGGAATGCGGAAAAGATAGGTATCTGAAAACGAATCGGCTTCCGAACAAAACCACAGGTAACCTCCGGTACTTATAATCCTTGTCGGCTCCGCCGTATTATAATTTAAAGAATCAAAACGCCGGGGCGTTGTTTCGAAGGTAAAGTCGCAAAACAAAACACTCATACCGAAGCGGGTTTTAGAAAAAGAGGCGATTTTGTTGTCAAAACACAAAAATTTTGAAGAACCGGGATAAAAAGTTTTATCAAACCAACCGAGATCAACGAGTTGCCCACTTGTAAGGTCATATAAATACGGCCCGTAAGAAGTATAAGAGCTGTCCCAGTATGGGGTGATTACAACGCTCTCGCTTTGAACGGCAATCGGTACAAGGCAATTTGCGTTATTATGTGTGAACAGCGTCGTTTTTCCTGTTTCGATATCATAAATCCCGGTTTCGATCGGAAATTCCCAGCCCATTTTTATATATGTAAAAGTGGTGTCGCTGACACGTTGAAGAAACCGATACCTCGAACAAACATGTGAATTATCGTCATACGGAACGCCTTTCAACAAGGTAACGGTTTTACCGTCTTTTTCAAGCAGCAGATCAACCCCCGTTTGCAAAATTACTGCCGTGTCGGAAAGCCGATAAAGTTTGTCTGCTCTTTCATCTGCGGGCGTATAGTCAATTTCCTTAACACCGTTTTCTGTCGCGAGGTAATAGGGTTGCCCGCCCCCTCTTTCGGGTGTGAAAATCAAACCCTCGTCTTCGACATAACAAGCAAGAGTTGCTACACGCGGGGCAGGGAATGATTTTTCATACAGCAGAGTCAGATTTTCAGCCGAATAAACTTTCATATAAAGCGTTATATTCTTTCCGTCTGCCAGTCGAAAATCGGGATTATACCCCAAAATATAAACTGCATCGCCCACAGGCCAAGCTTCAATGAAAAGCAGTCCTCCGGTGATATCGGTCAGATTGATCGCTTCCAGCGGAGCGACCGGTTCCGGAACGGCAACCTCCAGATTTTCATATTCGGGCAGCACCTTTAAAAATTCGGCCAGATCGAAAGGGCATTTGATATCCCGTGTTTGGTTGGTAACAAACCCGAGCAGAGTCAGGCTGTGATCTGCGTTTTCTTTCATCACAACTTGCAGATTGATTGAAAAAGTACCGTCTTCATTCGGCGTCAAACCGTCCGGCACGCCAGTGGTCTCAAAAGTGACCCGAAAAGTTTGTAAAACAAAAGAGGTTTCGTTTCCGACAAAAATCGAGGGTTTGGGCCTTGAGCCGGAAAGAGAATCGGTATAAATATATTTCGGGGAGAACGATTGATAATTTTGTGTGATAAATAAAGCCGCCCAATTTTTTACCGGGTCGCTTTTTGAATCGACCGAAGAAGTTATCTCGTTTTCCGCAAGATACATTCTCGTATAAACGGTATTAAGGATAATGTCGTCCTCAAACCGATCCAATGGAACATACTCAACCGTAGAATTCGTTTCAACCGACGAAGATGCTTCGCTTATAACCGCCGAAACAGTCGAGCTCTCCGGTATGCTTTGCGGTATCTTCCCGCACCCACCGAGCCCCGCCAAGACCACCATTGCCAAAACCCATGATACGATTCTTTTACATTTAAACACGGTAATTTCTCACCTCTTTTTCGGAATTCTTAACAGATAATCCTGCGGTAATTCATGAGTGGAATTAAACCAAATGTAGTTTTCGGTGGTATATAATCCGCTATAATAGTTGGAATGTTCCCTCATGCTTTCTTTCGCATTCAAAATATTGAATTGCAAAGTGTATAATCTTGAAGAAAGATCATATAAACAAAACGTTGAAAAGTGCTGATCTTCCGTAAAAAGCACGAGGGTGTTTCCGAAAATACGAAGCCGGGGTTCTGCCATTGTCTCGCTGGGTTTGATATTCAGCAAATCCAAATCGATCAATTCCCGGGTTAATTCATCGTATACATATGGCCCGTATGATTCGTATTCCGGCCCGCACCAGGTATCTGCGACTAAAATCGCTTTGCCGTCCGCATATGTCTCGATATTTAGAAGCGGGGCGTTTTTATGGGTTAATACTGTTTTTTCTCCGGTCGCGATGTCATAAATTCCGCATTCAACGAGCCATTCATAGCCCATTAATTCGTAGATAAACCGCGTATCGCTGATTCGGCAGAAAAATCTAAAATCCTCACAATCCGAATCTTCTTCTATGCTGACGCCTTTGAGAAGCAGTTTTCTCTCACCGTTTTGTTCCAAATAGAGGTTTTCATTTTCTTTTACGATATTGGAAGTATCGGATAATCGATATCTCCCAAGCGGATTTGAGATCTCCGAAATCCCGGTTCTTGTAGGAATGAAATATTTACTGTTTTTATCATCCAGCTTTTGAACCAAAGCAAGCGTTTCATATGAAAACGATACATAACCGTCTTCCGAAACAGAAAAGGCCTTTTTATAAAGCAGCCGCAGATCATCAGAATTAAAAACCATCAGCACCTTTTCATTTTGAACTTCGGGATTCACCGCTAAAACCGCCAATAAATCGCCGGGAAAGAACTCAAAATCATCAACCTTTAAACCACCGGTGAGCGAACGCAGATTGACAACCGAAAGCCCGGAAGCGTCATCCACTTTTGTCTCGGTGAAATCATATCCAAGGGAATCCAGTTCTAAAACAATAAACGGCTCCGGAACAATAAACTCGGTATCTTTGTACCGAGGCACGCCTTTGATAAAATCGTATAATTCACGCGGTTCAATAATCTGCCGCTCTTGATTGGTCACAAACCCGATCAGTGTATAAGGTTCTTTATAATAATTTTTACCAGTCTTTATCACCATTTGAAAACGGAGCTGATAGCTGCTTTTTGCAATTTCAAACCCCTCCGGCACAACATCGGATTGGAAGTTTGTCTCACAAAATATCGTTGCAAAATATTCTTTTTCGCCGGACGTTGTTTCCAGCGTATAAAACTTCTCAGAATAAGCGGTGTCATATGCGGAAGAATTATAATTCCCTTTGACATATAATTCAATCCAATCAATAATCGTCGGATGATAAAAATCATTCGAAACCACGGGATATTCCGAAAGAGAAGCCCTCGTATAAGCGACGTTTTTAATCGGACCTTCCCCAAACCAGCCGGTTTCGGGCACAGTCGATTTCGGAGGATAAGTTTTAATCTGCATTTCTTTGTATTCGGGAATAACGCTCAGAAATTCCACTAAATCCTCTGATGAAGTGATTTGATTCGTCTGGCTTGTGACATAGCCCAGTAGTTTTATACCGTCACCGTTTTGCTCCATAACAAGCTGAAGTTCGATATTATAATACCCTTCTTTGTCCATGGACAGGCCTACCGGAGCGCTCAAAGTTTTAAACCGGATTAAATAGATATGCGTGTAAAATTGGTATACGCGTTGATTTTTTAATAGTTCATAATACGATTCAATACGGTCTTTATAATCAATATACTTGATAACGATTGAATGAGGCGATAAAGTTTTATAATTTTGTGTGACAAAATGCATAGCCCAATAAACGGTATCGGATGTTTTTCCGGAGAAAGAAACTTTCGCAAGCTTTTCCCGCGTTAATTCGGTGTTATAGATTATCTCATCTTCAAACCGATCCAATGAGACAGATGCAGCGGAAGAAGTTGGTTCGCTAACATCTATTGAACTTTCCATCCCGCTTTGCGGTGTCTTCCCGCACCCGCTAAGCCCAGCCAAGACCGCCGCTGCCAAAATCACCGAAATCATTCTTTTACACGTCATCTCTTTGTGACCTCCCCGATCGGAATTCGGAATAAAAAACTATTCCAAGACCAAGACAACGAAAAAAAGTATAAGTATTTTCCAGAGATCATAAATTCCATCCGGGATTGAGATAGATTATATTGATTGCTAAAATCAATTTGGCTTTTTTCGGTTTTGGTTTCGAGATCAAAAAGGCGAAGTGCTGGGGTAAAGCTATCATCTATAAATGCCACAAGTGTATTCTCTACCAGAAAAAAGTCAGGTTCAATTTCATCCATGTACGTATAATCGAGCCAATCTAAATCTGTCACTTCTCCGGTGGTATCATCATACAGATAAGGGCCGTATGAAGAAAACCCTGAATCCCTTTCGGGTGTTAAAACAATCCTGCTTCCGTCCGTCGTACACAATCGAAGAGGATTTACGTTTTCATAGACAAAGGAAGTGGATTCGCCGGTTTCTAAATCAAAAATGCCCGTTTCGTCAAGCCATTCCCAACCGTATTTTTCATACACAAAACGATTATTGTCAAGTCGGCAAAAAAAGCTGTAATTCTCCCATGCCAAGGGGTCATCGACGGTGTTTGGATCGATATAATAAAAGCCTGAAAGAAGGGTTTCGGTCTCTCCTTTATGCTTTAAAACAAGGTTGTTTTGGTCTTCTAAAATTGAAACAGAGTCAGATAAACGATGGCTGTATACCTGATCACGGGAGATTTCCGTTACACCGGTTTTTGTAACAGCAAAAAACATCTCGCTTACAGCCCAACCTTCATTGCGGGATAAAACAAGGGCTTGATTTTCACCTGATTTTACAAAATCCATACTATAGGCTATTTGTTTTGAATCGGATTGCGTCATAACCGGCTGCGTTTTGAAAAGAACTTGATACAAGGGGTTCATATTTAAAATTGAAAAAACAATCAATGTGAAGTTTAATTCTGTGCTTTCCTCAGAAATGATTTGATCCATACCATGTAATAGTACCCCAATCAAATCATCCTCAAAAAAACAAATATCGCGAATTTCCAGTGTACCGGAGTACATAGAGAGATTTAAGGCGGTTATATTTTGATCCAAACTTGAAATGGCGGATTCGTTGAGTTCTGAAACAGATTTCATTTGCATGATTTTATAGAAACCGTTTGTTTTAACGGCGTTGTCGCTCACGCACCCACCAAGCCCAACCAACAAGATCGTCGCTGTCAAAAAAACCGAAATAATTCTTTTATACGTCATTTCTTCGTTACCTCTTCAATCGGAATGCGGAAAATATAACCGTTCGGGGTTAAAGAATAAAACCATAAATCGCTTTCTGTTATAAAAAAATCGCTTGGGTAATTTTTCGATATTCGATATGAGGAAGGCAGCTCGATCACAGTTTTCTCTGTTTCGGAAGCGAGATCAAAAAAGCGCAGAGCAGCCGTGCCGTTATTAGCCACGAAGGCTATCAGCGTATTCTTGAAAAGGCAATAATGGGGGAAAACGCCGTTTGCTTGTAGGTCGTTCATCCATTTCAATTGGGCCATTTTACCGGTTATATCATCGTACAAATATGCGGGATGAAGTGACTTATCATATGAAACCAAAACAGCCTTATTATCATATGAAGTATGCAAATTGATAAACTTCGAATTTTCCGGGGTTAGTAATGTAATTTCGCCCGTCTCAATATCATAAACCCCGAATTCGATCAATTGCTCATAAGCGTCGGATTTTATAAAGAGAAAGCGGGTATCGCTGAGACGGCATTCGAAGGTATATTTTTCCCATGTCGGAGCTTCGCCGTCAGGGGTCTTATCTGAAACGCCGGTTAATATTGTTTTAGCAGCACCGTTTTGTTCTAAGACGAGGTCGTTTCCTTTTTCAAGAACAAATGAGGTATCCGAAAGGCGAAATCTGAAAAATTCTTCTTTGGGCAATTGGGTTATCCCGTTTTCCGTTACGGTATAAAAGGTCTCAATATCGGGGGGAGATAATGAATAAAGAGCGACAGGATCCCCCCGGCGATAAAATCCCATGTATCCCCCTTGCGGGAGCGTAAACCGTTTTTCATATAGAAGCTGCAAAGTATCAACGGAAAATACCGCCAAAAGGTAATGGTTGTTTTGGCTTTCACCTTCTAATTTATTCAGGTTGGAATCATATGCGATAATACCGATTAAACGATTATTTAAAAACCGGATATCTTTGACGGAAAGCCCCTGAAAAAATCGTGACAACTCAATAACCTTAAAGCCGGATTCAATGTCTTTTTCAAGTAAATCCTGCACAGCCGGGGTTGATTCGGCAGATAAAAAACGTTCGCTTGAATTCAACGAAACCAATGAACCCATCGATTTTTCAGGGGCGCTTAGTGTTAACTTCACGCACCCGCTGATTACTGCCAAAGCAACGGCTGCCAAAACCCATGAAACGATTCTTTTACACGTAATCATGGTAATTTCTCACCTCTTTTTCGGAATTCGCAGTAAATAATCCGACGGAAATTCGGAGTCTGAATTAAACCAAATGTAGTTCTTTGTGGCATTTAAACCATTTGAATAATGCGAATAATTTTGTGCATAACCCCGGGCATAAAAGAGATTGAGATTCATGATCTCTAATCTTGATGAAACATCATACAAGCTGAACGTTGTAAAGGGATTATCCTCAATAAAAACCGCGAGGGTATTTCCGAAAAGGCAAAAACGCGGACGTATCGCTGACTCGTCGGGTATGATATCCAGCAAATCCAAATCAGTCAATTCGCGTGTTGATTCATTGTACAGATAGGGTCCGTATGAATCGTAGTCGCTCCATTCATCGGCAACTAAAACCGCTTTTCCATCTTTATATGATACGATATTTAACAGCGGGGCATTAACATGTGTAAAAACCGTTTTTTTACCGGTTTCAATGTCATAGATCCCGCACTCGTCGTACCACTCGTAACCGTATTTTTCATAGATGAAACGCGTGTCGCTGATCCTGCAGAAAAAGTTATAATTCTCCCAATCGGTGCTGTCTTCTTCGTAAATGCCTTCGAGAAGCAGTTTCCGAACGCCGTTTTGTTCAAGATAAAGACAATTCTTTTCATCCACAATAGTAGCAGTATCGGATAAGCGGTATCTTGTAAGCGGTTTCGAGATTTCCGAAATACCGCCTTCCGTCAGGATGAAATATTTATAGTTCTCTTCGCCCAGCTTCTGTTCCAAAACGAGCGTTCCGTTGATATAATCAAACTCCACATGACCGCCGACAGGGTATTCTCCGGATGGGTAGGAAAAGGCCTTTCGGTAAAGCAGCCGCAGGTCATCTGCTTTATATACCATCAGCACTTTTTCATTTTGGACTTCGGGATTCACCGCTAAAATCGCTAACAAATCACCGGGGAAGAATGAAAAATCATCGACTTTTAAACCTTCGGTGAGAGCGCGCAGATTTACAACCGAAAGCCCGGAACCATCATCCACTCTTTTCTCCGTAAAATCATAACCCAGGGAAGCCAGTTGGATAAGCTTCATTGGTTCCGGAGCAATGAAATCGGTATCTTGATATCTGGGTACGCCTTTGATAAAATCGTACAATTCACGCGCTTCGACGATCTGACGGTCTTGATTGGTTACGAACCCGATCAACGTAAAAGGCCCTTCATTATAAATTTCACTCGTTTTAACAACCATTTGAAATTTGATTTGATATCTGCCATCATAAAGTTTCAACCCCGCCGGTGCCATATTAGATTTGAAATCGGTTTCGCATATTAGCGTTGAAAAATGCTCTTTTTCACCGGTCATCGTTTCCAGGGTGTAACATATTTCCGAATAAGAGGGATTAAAGAGGGAAGAAAAAGCATTGTAATTCCCAATGATATAAAGATTAATCCAATCTTTAATCGTTGAATAATAATCATCATACGAAGTCACGGGATTTTCCGACAGAGACGCTCTTGTGTAAGCGACATTGATAAGCGGGCCCTCTCCAAACCAGCCGGTTTCTTGCTCGGACGGTCTCGAAGCCGCCGAAGCAGCCGAACGATCAGAAGTGCTTAAGCCGGAAACTATTGATTCCGCACTATCGATTTGAGCCGATTTCCCGCACCCGCCAAGCCCCGCCAAAACCGCCACCGCCAAAACCCAAGTAATAACCGTTTTCCCTTTTATCATAGTAATTGTTCCCTCTCAATCACTAATTCCGTTTCCTCTCTGCCTGATATTCCCATCATAACACAAAAGTCCGCACCCGCGCAAGTCCTGCCTGATGTTTCAGGGCAAGAGCTGCGCCGGTGCGGACAACTACTTAGTTATAAGTTGAGGATTACTTTAACATCTCCTGACCGCCGGTGACGGGGACGGCTTGGCCGGTCTCGTATTCCTGCTCCATGATGTAAAGGATGGCGCGCACGACATCTTTGACCAGACACCCGCGTCCGAGCGGCACTTTGGACTCGTAGGACTTCTTCACGTCCTCCACGGTCTTGGCACCGGGCACTTTTCCCGCCGCCAGATACTGCACGAACAGGCCTTTGACCGGGTCGGTCCACAGCGGGCCGTCGAGGAAATTGCCGGGGCAGATGGCGTTGACCTTGATGCGGTCGGGGGCGAGTTCGAGCGCAAAGCTCTGAACGAGCCCGATGCCGCCGAATTTGGAACCCGCGTAAGCAAAGTTCTTATTCGACCCGGTCAGCCCGGATTTTGAGTTAATTTGTATAATGTCCGCCATTTTATACGGCGCGTATTTGCCTGTGGCCTTCATGACCTTCGAAGTATACTTGGAACACAGGAAAAACGCCGTATAGTTGATCCTGGTGCTGAGCTCAAAGTTGGCAAGCGTCAGCTCGTCGAGCGACCCCGCCCGAACGATGCCCGCGTTCGAGACCAGCGCGTCGAGCCCGCCGTATTCGCAAACAGTCTTATAGATCATCTCGCGTACGCTGTCCTCGTCGCCGACATTGGCAGAAATCCCGATGGCGGTTCCCGCGCCGTAAGTGCTGCACAATTCCTCCGCGACTTCGCACGCACCCTCGTAATTGAGGTCGGCGACCGCGATGACCGCGCCTTCTTTCGCCATGTCCTCGGCAATGCCTTTTCCGAAGCCCTGCGCGCTGCCGGTAACGAGCACGATCTTATTTTGCGCACGCTTGGCTTGCGCGCCGGAGAACGCCACACTCTTGCGGTAGCGCTCGACTTCCCAGTTGTTGATTGCGTAAATCAGCGCATCGGGCAGGGGTTTTCCGCCTCCGAAGTTTTCGGCGAACACCGAGACTTTGATGGCGTCTTTAAACACCGCCGCCGCGATGTCGGCCTCTTTCTTGGACGGGCCTATCGCGTAATATCCCAATCCCT
>Ga0116170_10000610_pt1 | contig 37718 bp, 31 predicted proteins | sample AD_JPNHW1_MetaG_FD_89797 | JGI IMG/M metagenome (GOLD analysis project Ga0116170, IMG submission 89797) | Active sludge microbial communities of municipal wastewater-treating anaerobic digesters from Japan - AD_JPNHW1_MetaG | ecosystem: Engineered > Bioreactor > Anaerobic > Digestate | place... | reverse complement strand
TGTCGGCCAACATTTTTGGAAGCTGTTTTAGCTCAAAAGGGATATGCTTGGTTTCGTTGGCCATGTCGAAAACCTCACGGGCAATGCTCCAGAACAGTCGTTCAATTAAAGCTCTGGTTTTTAGGTCGAGAAGGTTTAAGGCAAAACGGTCGAGCGATTCTTCACGGATTTGCTGGGCATCGTGCCAGCTTTCGAGCATGCCGGTCTGGTTGAGATTATCCCAAATTTGGTACATTTCCTGAACCAGTTCGTGGTCGTTGGCGCCAACTGTATCTTTTTCATCGTCCCATTCGGGCAGCGTGGCTGTTTCGAGTACTTCAAAAACCAATACGGAGTGGTGTGCGGTGAGCGAACGTCCCGACTCGGTGATGATATTGGGATGTTTCAATCCATTTTTATCACTTACATCCACAAAGGTGCTAACGGAGTCGTTTACATACTCCTGTACCGAATAGTTCACACTGCTTTCGCTGTTCGACGAACGGGTACCGTCGTAGTCAACGCCAAGTCCTCCACCAATGTCGACAAATTCAATTGGGAAGCCCAGTTTGCACAATTCGGCATAAAATTGAGAAGCCTCGCGCAACGCATTTTTGATTCTCCTGATTTTTGTAATCTGGCTTCCGATATGGAAATGGATGAATTTGAAACATTCTTCCAGTTTATTCTTTTGCAGAAAATCGACAGCTTCGAGCAGTTCACTGGACGAGAGCCCGAATTTACTGACATCGCCTCCTGAACTTTCCCATTTGCCGGCGCCTGAGCTGGCCAGTTTGATACGGATTCCTATGTTGGGCTTAATTTTTAATCGTTTACTGATCGACGAGATGAGTTTTAACTCGTTGAGTTTTTCCACCACAATGAAGATCCGCTTGCCCATTTTTTGAGCCAGGAGGGCGAGTTCGATGTAATCTTCGTCCTTGTATCCGTTACAGATGATGAGCGAATCGGGATCGGTGTTAATCGCAATGATGGCATGAAGTTCGGGTTTGGAACCGGCTTCCAACCCAATGTTGTATTTTTTGCCGTGGCTGACAATCTCTTCAACCACCGGGCGCATCTGGTTTACTTTGATCGGATAAATAATGTGGTTTTGTGCCTGATAGCCATATTCTTCAGCAGCAGCACCAAAACATTGTGAGATAATATCAATTTGGTTATCAATGATGTCGGGAAAACGAATCAGAATTGGTGTTGTAACATCCCTGATCGAAAGTTCATCGATGACCTCTTTCAGATCGACTGATGCACAATTTTTTTTGGGAGTAACAATTACATGACCGTCTTCATTGATCGAAAAATAGTTGACCCCCCAGCCATTGATGTTGTATAACTCTGCAGAGTCTTCAATACGCCATTTTCTCATTTCAAATTGTCTCTATCTCTTTTGTTGTGTTTGTAATAGTTCGCGAAATTAGTAATGATATTTATTTACTGGTTACTTTTTTCAAAGAATGTGAGTTATTATTCCCTTGTAGTGTTTTACGATTCCGCTTTTTTCTCGCTATTCCCATATTCGGAAGGGTTCACGCCAAATTCGTCGTAGAAACATTTTCGGAAATATTTCAGGTCGATGAAGCCAACATCGTAGGTTACTTCCTTTACCGATAATTCTCCCGAACGGAGTAATTCGGCGGCTTTGTGCAACCTGACTTTGCGGATAAAACTGTTGGCCGACAGACCCGTTATGGCTTTGAATTTCCGGTAGAGCTGCATACGGCTGAGCCCAAGGTCGGTGCAGAAATCATCGATGTTGTATTCGGAATTGTCGAGGTTTTTCAATACCATGTTCCTCGCTTTTTCAATCAGCGGATGGACTTCCTCTTTTTTCTCACAGTTTTCGGTTCCGGGTTCGGGCGAATAGTTTGAAAGATTGAATTTTTCTTTCAGCTTTAATTGTTTTTCCACTAATTTGTGTACCCTGACTATCAGGTGGTTAGGGTCGATTGGTTTGGGAATATAGGAATCAGCTCCTTTGCTCAGCCCTTCAACCCGGTCGGATTGGGAAGACAAAACGGTGGTCAGCACCACCGGGATATGATCGGTGCGTTCGTCGTTTTTCAGGATTGAACAAAGCTCCAGTCCATCCATTTCGGGCATCATGACGTCAGAAATAATAATATCCGGAATGGTTTCAAAAGCAACATCGAGCGCCTGTTTTCCATTGGTTGCCTCAATGACATGAAAACTCGATTCGAGCAATTGGCGCAGGAATTGACGTACTTCAAAGTTGTCGTCTACCACCAGGGCAATCATCTCTTCTTTTTCGTATTGCGATTTTAGCTTGTCGATCTCATCGGAAACCGATTTTTGAATGGTTTGATCTACCTTATTCCAGTCGATCGTCGTTTCTTTATTGTCGGTAACCGATTTTTCTTCAGTACGGTAGACGTCTTTAACCGGGAGGCAAAGGGTGAAGGTTGAACCAATACCCAGTTCACTTTCGATCATGATGTCTCCTTTGTGGATCTCGGACAGTCGTTTGGAGAAGCTTAATCCGATACCGGTGCTGTTCCGCTTGGTTGAACTGTAATAACGGTCGAAAAGGTGGGCAAGGTGCTCTGTCGAAATACCTTTCCCTGTATCGGAGAAGGCAACTTTCAGCCATTTGTCGTCGTTGCCGATTGTCACGGTAATGCTTCGATGGTCGGGCGTATATTTAAATGCATTCGATAACAGGTTGAATGCGATGCTTTCCACAAATTCCTGATCGATGAACAGGGTTTTATCGAACGAAGAACTGAATTGGTAATTGATGTCTCGTTTCTGGGCTTCGTATTTAAAAAATTGAAAAATGTTGTAGATGAATTCGGTAATGTTGGTTTTTTCAACTTTCAATTTCAGTTGCTCATTCTCGTTCTTCCTGAAATCCATGATTCGGTTGGTTAATTGAAGTAACCGGCTTGCATTTCGGAAAATCATCAGATGTTTTTCTTTTAAAGGGGAATTTCCTTCATTTTCAAGGATTTTTGTTATAGGTCCAAGAATCAGGGTCAGCGGGGTTCTGAATTCGTGCGAAATGTTGGTGAAGAACTTGAGCTTTAATTCATCGAGTTCTTTTTGTTTTTGGTATTCAACCTCTTTTAGTTGCAGTTTGTGTTTTTCCTGTACTTTCATGATTCGCATAAAAAGAATCAGAAAGATAGACAACATGGCCACAATCAGGTAGGTAAGATATGCCCAGATGGTTGCCCAGAAAGGTGGTTTAATGGAGACTTCAAGCGATGCCGGCTTTTCGCACCAGACCCCGTCGTTGTTGGTACTTTTGATCAGAAAGGTGTAGTTCCCGGGCGAGAGTTTGGTGTAATAAGCCGTGCGGTTGTGAGCATCCCGGATATTCCAGTCGTTGTCGACACCTTCGAGCATGTAGGCAAATTGACATTTTTCGGGTATCTGGTAATCCAGGTTTGAGAATTCAAACGAGAAAGTGTTTTGGTTATAATGCAATTTGATAGAAGGAGAATCGGTGATAATCTTCTTCAGTGAAGAGGATTGGTCTGGATTACACGGATAGATTGGCTCGTTGAAAAGGTTAAAATTGGTAATGCGGGGCACCGGTTTGTTAAAGTTGTAATCGATTTTGTAGGGAATAAAGTAGTCAATTCCGTTGAACCCCCCGAAATACAAGGTGTAATCGGTGCCTGTGCAGATACTGTTCAGGTAAAATGAGCGGTTTTTCAACCCGTCGTTGGTTTCAAAAAGTTTGATCGATTCGTTGGTGTTGTTTGAGTTTATCCGGAGAAGCCCTTTTTGAGTGCCGATCCACATAAAACCAATGGGATCTTCAACAATCGACTGGATATTGTAGATGATCCCTTTGCTGAAGGATTTTGTGAATTGATTCCCTTCGATGACCGTTAACCCGGCATCGGTTCCAACCCATATTTTGTTGTTTCGGCTAGGGTAAACGGTCGTCACATAATTACTTACCAGTCCGTCTTTTTCGGTGAAAAGCTGCTGGTTGACGATCTTATTTCCTTCAATTTTCATCTTGATCAGTCCACAACCATTTCCTCCGGCCCAAATATTTCCCAACTGATCTTCGGCAATGGAAAAGATGGAGAAATCGCGCAGTAGAGAGAGTTTCCCCGTTTGGTCGGTAAGCGGATGGAAACTGTCGCTTCCGGCATCATAATAGAAGAAAACACCTTCCCAGGTTCCCAAAAGGATGGTTTTATCTTTCCGCTCGAAAATGTAGGTGATGGTGTAGTTGCGCAGATTGTTGTTCTCGTCGTAAAGCGATGGGTAATAGGTTAACAGATAGGGCTCCTGGGTGTCGGAGAATTTGAAAATCCCCAGATTGTCTTTGGTCGAAAACCAGATGGTGTTGTTGGTGGCAAGCATGGAATAGATGAATCCGGATGACAGATCAGGAAAGGAGGTAAAACGAACACTTTCGAGAGCTTGTGTTTGTTGGTTCAATTTCAGGATCCCTTTTCCCCAGCTTCCGGCAAAAAGGTTCCTGTTGGTTTTCACAATGTTGCTGATAATGTCGGGCGATTTGTCGTTACTGGCAATGGAATAGTGTTGAAAATGTTTTTTGCGGGTAGCGATCGAGAAAAGCCCATTTTCACTTCCCACCAGGATGACATCGTCACGGGTAATTAAAAAAGAGGTGATATCCTGAGGCAGAATGTCGGGCGTTTCGGTACTTAAATCAATCCAGTTGTGCTTTCGGGCATTGTATTCGGTGAAACCTTCGTTTGTCCCGATCAGGAAAACCGGATCGACGGTGTTTCTGAGCCGGAGCGCTGTTTTGATCCTTCGGTCGGTGAGTTTGGTATATTCGTCATTTCCAGTTCTCAGGGTGACGGTGAAAAGGCCGTCTGCTGTGGATACCAGGAATTCGTGGTTGCTGATGTGCTGAATCTCATACACATGTTTATTGAAGACTTCGGGAAGAATTTGCCGGGAAGTATGATCTTTTAAGTTGTAGAGAAGAATTCCGCTGTTCCCGATCAGGATTTTATTGTCGTCGAAGAAGCATATTTCAGAGGCAAGCTGACGTTTCAGGGCATTTGGCCCGGTCGTTTCAATGGTCTGAGAGATGTTGCCTGAAGGATCAATGATATTTAACCCGCCCCATTCGGTGCCAACCAGTATATTATTCTCCTTTCCGGCCAGGATCGCCAGAACATTGTCGTCGGAGATCTTTAACTCCTTGGATGCATTTTTATGGTAATGAACAACCGAATAGTCTGACAGGTCAATTTTGAAAAGGCCAGAAGCCAGGGTTCCAACCCAAAGGTTTTTTTGGTCGATGTATATTTCCTTTATTTTGAAAGCTTTAAAATTGGGATTGATGGCTGAAAAGTTGATTGTCTGGTAACCATCGTACCGGTACAATCCCCGGTAGGTGCCAATCCAAACAAACCCAAATTCATCCTGGGCCAGACAATTGATGGCGCCTTCGGGCAGATCGGTTTTACTGGTCAGGTTCTCCAGATACAAGGTTTGTTGAGCTGATGAAAAGCTTGCCAGAGTTAACAGAAATACAAGTGTAAATGTGCTTAAAAGCTTATTTTTCAAATTCATGGTTGCAATTGTTTCCAGGCTTTTAAATTGCATAAAAAATATAATATAGGGTCAAATCCCTTGGTCTAATTTTCCTTATTTTGTGATCAAGTTCCAGTCGTCGGTGCGAAAAGGGCTTGCTGGCAGGTTGGCTGAGTTGATCAGGTTGCATTCGGGATTCGAGCTCCAGGCATACCTGACGGCTACCGGTTCCGGAACATTTTTGCACCCTACGATTACTTTATCTCCCGATATTTCTGCATCGGCCCAATAGAAAATCTTGTTTTCACCGGCTATTGAAAAACCGGTGAGAGGTGCATGTGCCCGGGTCGAAAGCCCGTTGTATACATGGTCGAAATAGATAACTATTTTATCACCCATTACTTCGCTGTTTTTGTAAAGAGGGCCGCTAAACGGGACATCTATTTTATAGTCTTTGTTTAAAGCCCAATAAGCGAGTCGTTTCCCGACGTCTTGTTTGTTCCCAGGGTGAATATTGTTGGCTTCCCCAATGTCGATCGTTACAGCCATGCCGGTGTTGGGAAGATCCAATGCCAGTGTTTGGGCTTCGCGCAGTTCGGCCCACATGTCGTCAACAGGCTGGTCGTTGCGCTGCATGTGGTTTGCCAGTTGAACAAAGTAAAATGGAAAATCACCCGCATTCCAGTGTTTCCTCCAGTCGGAAATAAGTGTCGGAAATAATTCCCGGTATTGCCATGCCATTCCGGTGTTGCTTTCGCCCTGGTACCATATTACCCCTCTAAACGCATAAGGAATCAGCGGGTTGATCATTCCGTTGAAGAGGGTAGTGGGGCGGTTTTGATCTCCTGGTTTCATGGCAATCGATTCGATCTTTCGTTTGTTATAGCCGGCATGGATCAGCCATTCGCCGCTAATGTCGATGCGGGTTCCCGGAGCCGACAGGCAAAAATCTTCCGGTTTTCCGTTAAAACCTCCGGCGCCCTGAAAATCGCTTACCCGAAGGGTGATTACATTATCGCCAAACCGGATTACCCCGGCAGGGATCTTGTAATGGCGGGGTTCTCCCCAATAACCACTTTGGCCAACTTTCACCCCATTGACCCAAGCTTCGTCGAAATCGTCGGATGATGAGATGTTTAAGACCATTTCTTTTCTTGAAAGTTCGATGGGCAAGGCTACGTGTTTCCTGAACCAAACCGAACCGTCGAAAACGCCAAACGGGGTGTTTTCCCATAGCCCTGGCAGGTTCATGGTCATCCAGCCGGTATCGTTTAACCCATTTCCTTTGAAGAGCGTATCTTTTCCCATAATCCCGGGATCTTTTCTCGACATCTCCATGTGTAAAGTGAAATCATCTTTTTCGAAGACTTTTTGCTGTCCATCGATGCTTTTTGGCAACGTTTTCAGTTTGTTAACACTACTGGTAAAGTCCTCCATCAATTCGAGTGATTCGGCACTGGTCCAGGCTTCAGCCACGGTTCCTCCCCATGCCGATTCGATGAGGCCAACAGGGACGTGGATCTGGTTATATATTTCGCGGCCAAAGAAATAGGCCACAGCCGAAAAGTCCCTTACCGATGTTGGCGAGCAGGGTTTCCATCCCGATGAAGAGATGGTGTCAACCGGGTCGATGGTGGTATTCCGGTTTACGATGAAAAGACGGATATCGGGATAATTGGCAGAGGCCGCTTCTTCGGCTCCATTTTTTACCGGTCCCCAATTGTTGATCAGGGGAACTTCCATGTTCGATTGCCCCGAAGCAATCCAAACTTCGCCAACAGCCACATTTTTGATTTCCAATTTTTTGGTTCGGCATTTAATGGTCAGTGTTTCATTCCTTCCTGTTTTTTCCGGCTTCAGTCTGACGATCCATTTCCCTTTTGAATTGCTGCGGGTTTTAACGATCTGGTCGCGGAACTGTACGGTAACTTTTGCGTTTGGAGGTGCAACACCCCAAACAGGGATCTCTTTTTGCTGCTGCAATACCATGTTGTTGCTGAAAAGCTGGGGCAATCTGAGCCTTCCTTTCTGATTGCCGGTACATCCTGACAGAGTGGCGATCAATAGGATCGTAATGATGGTTAGAATGTGCGATTTGATCTTCATTTTCTGAAAAATGAAATTAGTTGTAATAGATTTCTATACGGCTTACCTGAGTTTCCTGCGCAAAGTTAATTTTTAAATAATGATTTTCACCATCGGCTTTAAAGCGATAAGTCACAGGTACCCAATAGCCATAATCGCCTTTGCCGTTGTTGAAACTCGTTCGCTCGGCTTTTATTGGAGTATATTCTTTATTGTTTACCGAAACCTCGAACGAAAGGTTTTCAACATCTTCTTTGCTGAAAGAATAGATTTTCATTTCGACAATATTGCCCGGGACAAAATAGATCATTTCTTGTCCGGGATTGCCTTGTAACCGGTACATATCCTCTTTAAACTTGCGGTCATCAGCCGTTTCGAGGGAAATGCCGGCAGAAGAGTAGTAAATTTTGCCAAAATTTTCCAGGTCATCAATCAATCCACGGTTTTTAACTTTTACCGGGCCAATTACGTTGGAGGGTTCCGAACTTCCATATTGGTTTACAGCAACGATGCGGTAATAGTAGGATTTTCCGATTTCTGCTGTTTGATCGTTGAATAAAGGATAATATTGTACAGACGCATCTGAAAGATTGTAGCCAATTAAATTCCAGGGGCCACTCGCGTTTTCAGCCCGGGAAAGGTTATAGGAAGAAGCTCCGGATGAACCCCGCCAATTGATACGGGCCACCTGTTCAATAGGCAAAAGCTCAGGTGCTATGGGGGCGGCAAGTGGGGGAGCTATTTCTCCGTTAATCCGGTAAGCTTTGTCCCGCATCCGTTTCATAAGGTTCGTTTCGTCGTATTCGTTTCCGGATTCGAATCCTGGCCAGTGATAGCTTTTGTATCTTCCGTATCCCAGTGGCTCGGAGTGCCAGTAAAAACCTCCTTTCGACCGGTGCCCGCGAAGTCCCCAGATGAGCATCCCTGAAATATCGCTGCCAATGATATGGTCGATGTATTGCTCAATGGCAGGCGTTCCCACAAACCCAAACTCACCAATGATGTAAGGTTTCCGGTTGTTCACAATGGTTCTGTTATGGTTAACATGTTCCATAAAATCAGCCGGATTGCTTTCGTAGTGATGGGATTGAATGATGTCGATGGAAGGTTCGAGCACGGACTCAAGTCTGACGGGAACCTGGTCGATGGCGTCGTAACCATCCATAATCAGATGATTGTGGTCAATGCTTTTCATGTAGCGGCTTATTTCCGTAGTCCACTCCATGGGGCATGTGAGTTCGTTACCGGTTTCCCAGCACAGTATTGCTTTGTCGTCTTTGTATTTTATTCCGGTATACGTGTTGGTTCGGTTGAGCGTGTAGTTTATGGTTGCTTTAAAATCTTCGATGAGTTGTAGATTGGTCCAGAAATCTTCTTCATTTTTCCCCCTGAACGCGGCATATTGAGGACGTCCTCCCATCCATTGCCAGTTGTTCAAAACCGGAAAAATGAGGCGTATCTGGTATTCGTTTGCCAGCATCAATACCTTGTCCATTGTTTTGAATGCCTCTTCCGAAAAGGTGTTGGGCGCCAGTACATAGCTTGGAACATCGTCGGGTTCAAAATTGAATTTAACCGGCAACGTGTAGAGCCTGATTACTTTGCCACCCATTTGACTTACTGTTTCAAATACATCTCGTAGCTCAAATTCGTCGGGCAGGCTATAGGGGTGTTTCCTTCCAAATTCAAATTCATCCTCATTAAAGTTGAGTGTTGGCACATTGTAGGATACAAAACGGAACGGCTTTTCGCCATCCATCAGCTTGTTTCCATTTGCGGTAATGAAATGGTCAAATCCGCTGGCAACAGAAGTTTTGGTATAGGAGAACCCGAATAAAAAGGTGCCTAAAAAGATCACCCAATAGATTTTATGAGCAAGATTTTTTTGCATGACTTCGATTTTTGCTTCCGATTAAAATGCTTCTCAATAAGGGTGACAATTTACAGAAAAAAAACACGTATCTTCTGTTGGAGAATAAAGCACCGTATTTTTTTATTGCAATTTAGAAAACAAGAAAGGAAGGATTGCCTGGAGAAGATGTATTCTTGTGGAAGTGATTATTTAACCGTTTTTAGGATCTTCTTTTGTTCTTTTGATCAGAAAAGCAACACTCGTTCCGAAAGATACCAGTCCTAGTAAAACCATAAAACTGATGGTTAGTCCATGATGTTCGGCGATGGCACCAAGAGCAACCGGACCGGCCAAAAAACCTACATATCCGGCTCCGGCCATAAACGCAATTCCCGACGAAGGATCAACTCCCTTGATATTGGACGATAGCCGGTAAATCTCGGGGACAATGGTCGAGAAACCCAACCCGATGAAAAGAAAGCCCGCAATTGACGTAAGGGTGTGAGCCGTAAGAACCAGCAGGAACCCGGCAATGCTCAACGAGAATCCCGAGATGATAACCTTCCATGCACCAAATTTTTTACTGAGAAAGTCGCCCGAAAACCGGCCAAGTGTCATGGCAACCGAGAAACCGGCATAACCCAGTCCAACATAACTGGCAGGGGTCATGGCCACATCGCGCAGGAACAATCCACTCCAGTCGGCAATGGCGCCTTCTGAAACCATAACCGACACTGCAACAATGGCAAAAGCCCATAGCAGGGCATTCCCAAAAGCCGTTTTGATGAAACTGCCGGGTTTATAATCGTCATTTGATTCATTTTTAAGTTTCAGGTAAGAAGGGGCAAAATAAAGTTGTAATCCGAAAACAATTAGAGCCATCATAATGGCATGAATGCGCTGATTGTCAATGATGATAAGGAGCATGGTTCCCAGACCGGAGGAGATAATCCCCCCTAAGCTATAAAAGCCGTGGCACGATGACATGATCGTTACCGATAGGCTCTTTTCCAGGGTCGATACAATGGAGTTGATCCCTATTTGAACAAACCCGGAGCTAAAACCTGTCAGAAAAAGAAAAGCAGCCAGCATGTAACCCGAGGTCGAACACAAATTTCCCACAATGGCCAGGGTGTGAAAAGAGATGCTGACCAAGGCCAGTTTTCCTTCTCCCAGTTTCGAAACCGCATATTTCCCGAAGGGCAGTGATGAGATAGACCCAATGGCCCCAAACAATAAAATAAATCCCAAATCTCCGGGGCTGAGATTTAATTGGGTACTGATGGATGGAATGTAAATAACCCAGGTTCCAAACATGAGGCTCAGACAAAGGAATAATTGAGCAGCTGCAAAATATTTTTTAGAGGTAAATATCAGGAACAAATTTTTCATCACGATAATTTTCGGCAAAATTACCGTTGATGATTGAATTATTTTGGCTTAGATTGTCGTATTTTTGATTTATTTTGTCATTAATATGCACGATCATGAAACCAATCTTTGAAAACATTCAGCCGAATCCCGGAAATTCATTTTTTATGTCGAAAACAACGCCGGGTTGTTGCGAACCTTTTTGGCATATTCATCCCGAGTATGAAATCGTTTATATTAAAAACGGGTCAGCTGAACGTCATATAGGAAGTCATTTTTCAAAATACGAAAATGGTGATTTGATGATGATTGGTTCGAATATTCCCCATTCAAACCTTGGGAATAACGATTTCCCCGACAATGTGGAAGTGGTTATTCAAATGAGCAAGGATTTTGTAGAGAAGAAACTTTTGGGGTTTCCTGAGTTCCAGAAGATCGGGGAGTTGATGAAGCGATCCATGCATGGTATCAGCTTTCATCCGAAAGTGAAAGATTCTTTGTCGGTTTCGGTTGAGTCGTTGTCCGATCTTCCGGCTTTTGAACGATTGGTTGCCTTAATCCGTTTGTTGCATGAATTGGCTTTGGCAAGGGAATACACCCTGCTCAATGCCGAATCGGTTGCACTAACCATCGAATCGACCGATTATAACCGGATTAATCTGATCAATCAGTTTGTTTCTGAAAATTATTCCCGGCAAATCATGTTAAGCGAAGTGTCAAAACTTACCGGACTTACCGAAAGTTCTTTCAGCCGGTTTTTCAAAAAAGTGACGGGCAAAACTTTTATTACCTTTTTAAATGAATACCGGGTGCAAAAGGCTTGTGTATTGCTTTCGGACAAAAGCCGCAACATTGCCGAAGTGATGTTCCTGTCGGGGTTTAACGAACCGGCTCATTTTACCCGCATTTTCAGAAAATATACCTCCTATACACCCAAAGAATATCAGGGAAAATTGAGATTTTAAAGACTTTCTGTCAATTATTTAGTTGAAATCGAGGATTGCAGAAAAGCTGTCAATCACTTCTTCGTTCTTTTCTTTGTCGACCAATTCAACTTCAACCGGGTAACTGCCTTTCAACGGCGTTTTGATTTCCGGGAAAATTACATCAATAACCGTCTCAATACCGCTGCGGGAGAAAGCACAATTGTTATTCTGTGAAATGATTTCCTGGTTCTGAGGATTTAATATCCGGCCATACAGCTTCCCGTCGGTATCCTTGTCCAGTGCGTTTTGGATGTGAATACTCAGCATCGGGCATCCAAAAAAGGAGTCTTTGGATGTGGTAACCTGAAAGATGTAAATGCCGGAAAGAGAAGTAATTCTAAGGTTTTTAAGAATGGTATTCAGGGCACTCGAATCGGCATTGAACTCCGGATTCAGCTCCAGAGCAAGCAAAATACTTTTGTTGTTGCCTGAGTATTCATAATTCGATGAGCTCATTTCGTGTTGAAGGGTGGTTGCCAATTTTTCTCCATCGATCGACGCACTGGCGAAAGCATGGTCAGAGAATGAAATGGTTAACATTCCTGCAGGCACCGAAGAAAGGTCGATGACGGTACAGACAATTGGTTTTTTGGCAATTTGAGAGACCGTAAGATCGTTTGAGAGTGTGGTGAAATCTGTAATTTTGCTCTGAAAATCAGTGGTTGAGGTGGGCTGAACCGAACCAGCATACCATTGGCTTTTTAACAGATCAATGGCGGAGTGTTCGGCAAATGCACTGAAGCAAATAAAAAAAATGACTGAGATGAGAAGAATTCGTTTCATACAATACTTTTATCTGAATACAATACCATTGATCACATTTTCGCCAACGCTTTCGTTCAGCGCTTCCAATAATCTGGTGCGCATCATGAAAAGTTCGTTCCGGATTACCGACGACTCAAGGTAAACAAAAAGTACCCGGTTGCTGATAAAAATTTTATTGGTCGAGTTTTGAATCATTGGGCCCAACAATTTTCCCCAGTTTTCGATAAGCCGGGTTTCCTGGAGTTTTTGATCGAGATGTGCTTCTTTGGTGCACGCTTTCAGGATATCACTGATTTTCTGAGTTTCGTTTCTTCGCATTATTCCATGATTTTTCCTTCAACAATCCGGAAGATTTTGTGATCGTTTTTGATCCCATCCATATCAACAACAATCTTTTCAAGGTGTTCACGATTGGTGTCGGTAATAAAAATTTGTCCAAACCGCTCTTGTGAAACCAGTTGAATAATGTTGCTAACTCTGTTGGAATCAAGTTTGTCGAAAATATCATCCAGCAACAGAATTGGTTTGATTCCGCTGGCATTTTTCAAAAATTCAAACTGGGCAAATTTCAATGCCACTACGTAGGTCTTATTTTGGCCTTGAGACCCTATTTTTTTGATTGGAAATCCGTCGAGTAACAGGTTCAAATCGTCTTTATGGATCCCTGTGTTGGAAAATTGGGTAATCTGGTCTTTTTTCAGCGAGTTGTTCAGTTGCACCCGAAAGTTGCCCCGATCGAGGCAGGAAGCATATTCCAGCTTTACATTTTCTTTCCCTCCCGAAACCGTTTCATAAAATTCCTGAAAGACAGGGATTAAATTGTCGATGAAAGCTTTTCGTTTTTGGTAAATCGCCGTGCCGTAATCGATCATTTGTTCGTCGTAAATCGAAAGGGTTTCTGCATCGAAGCGGTTGGTTTCGGCGAATTGTTTGAGTAGGTTATTCCGTTGTAACATGGCCCGGTTGTAGCGGATCAGGGCATCCAGGTAGGAATGGTCGTACTGGGAAATCACACCATCCATGAACTTTCGGCGCTCTTCGCTTCCGCCAAGAATTAAGACCGAATCGGACGGCGAGATCATTACCAGGGGAAATTGGCCGATGTGGTCGCTCAATCGTTTATAGAGCTTATGATTTCGTTTAAACTGTTTAGCTTGTCCGTTTTTGTATCCGCAGGTAATCAGAATTTCGTCGCCGTTACGGGTAAATTTGCCCTGCAGCATAAAAAAATCATTCCCGTGCCGGATATTCAGACTATCGATTGGGTTGAAAAAACTTTTGCAGAAACTTAAATAGTATATGGCATCGAGTAAGTTGGTTTTTCCCGCGCCGTTATCTCCGAGGAAACAATTGAGCTTGGGATTGAAAGAAACTTCAACCTGTTCAATATTTTTGTAATCGAGAATTGAGATCAACTGGAGATGCATACCAAATATTTTCAGCAAAATTGGGAAAAATCTTCTATTTGAAAAATGTGTCGTGAATATAAGAATTGATTCGGTCACAGCCGATCAATCGATTTATTTTCGTATTTATTTTATTTGATTTATTTTTTAATTCGCTAGTTTTTAGTCGAATTTTTGGAAATTTTGTCTCAGATAAATGGAAAGCAGCAAGTGAAATTTCCATATATGGTAAAATTGTCAATGAATTTGAGTGGTTTTTTTTAAAAAAAACTATTTTTGTGGGCAATTCTGAAAAAACAGTTACATACAATGGCAAAAGATACAAGTCATAAGAAAAATGAAGGTTTCGGCGAAGTTGAAGTAGCATTGACAAAGACCGAACAATTTCTCGAAAAACATTTAAACCTGGTTTTATACGTTATCGGAGGTATTGTGGTTGTGATTTTGGGCGTTTTAGGTGTTCACAAGTACGTTGTTGCTCCGAAAAATGTTGACGCTCAAGAACAAATGTTCCAGGCACAAAATTACTTTGGAAAGGATTCATTCAATCTTGCATTGAATGGCGACGGTAATTCCATGGGTTTCCTCGATATTATCGATGAATACGGATCGACTAAAGCCGGTAATATTGCTCATTATTATGCAGGTATTTCTTACCTTCACATGGGCCAGTACGAGCAGGCAATTAAGCAGCTTAAGAAATTCGATACCGACGATATGCTTCTTGCACCCATTGCACAGTCTGCAATTGGCGATGCGTATGTCGAGTTGAAGAATTACGATAAAGCAGTCGATGCGTATAAAAAAGGAGCTTCCATTAATCCCAACGACTTCACAACGCCAACTATAAAAATCAAATTGGCATTGGTATATGAAGAAAAGGGAGAGGTCGACAAAGCGTTGTCGGTACTCAACGAAGTAAAAAAGGATTTCCCTAAATGCGAAGAAATTGTCAATGTAGACAAGGCAATTGCCCGGTTGAATCAGTAAGATCAATCTGAACGATATTTTAACGGGGGGCTTTTAGTCACCCGTTTTTTTTATTAATATTGAATCAAAAAGAAGTAAAGTGGCAACAAAAAACCTTTCAGAATACGATCTTACAGCGGTTCCATCAGCTGAAAACATGAAATTTGGAATCGTTGTTGCAGAATGGAACTATCAAATAACCGGCGCATTGTCGCAGGGAGCCTTCGATACCTTGATTAAGCATGGTGCGAACGAAGAGAATATCTCCATCAAGCATGTTCCCGGAAGTTTTGAACTCACTCTTGGTGGACAGTTTTTTGCGGAATATACCGATGTCGATGCAATTATCTTATTAGGTTGTGTAATCCAGGGCGAAACCCCTCACTTCGATTACATCTGTCAAGGGGTAACCCAAGGTGCGGTAAAGTTGAACATGGATTACAATATTCCCGTCATATTTGGTGTCCTAACAACTTTGAATGAGCAACAAGCGCTCGATCGGGCTGGCGGACGGCTGGGTAATAAAGGGGATGAAGCAGCTGTTACCGCAATAAAAATGGTTGCCTTGCAACGCGATTTAATGAAATAAAATCACATTTACATCTTGATCTTTTCATCGCCCGATTACATCAAAATCATTCTGTTGATAAATGATAGAGTGAAAATTGTTTTCGTATGAAAAAGAAATTAGTAAATTTGGGGCAATGACTAAAAAACAGCGGAGAATGAAAAAATATATTTTTTTGGTTGGATTATTCCTTTTTGTAGGAATTATAGGAGGTAAATCTCAGGTGAAGATCATGCCAAATTTGGTTTTAACCCAGGAGTTCTTTTCAGATAAAGATATTTATCCAACTTTTACACAGGGAGTGGTCCATTACGAAGCTCAAATTATGTACATTTATGGCGAGGTGTATGTAACTTCACAGATGCCAGATAGTGCCAACCATACCATGCCAACCTTCCGGTCAGCTTACCTGCTCCCAATCTATAGTCAATATAAGAAGAATGGTGGGAAAGTACATGAAAACTTCGACGAAGAAATGTATCTTTTCATGGATGTAAAGTTCGATGTTAAAAAAACTTACCAGAAACTCTGGGAAGAGTTAAGCCCTTACAACGAAATCCTTACATACCGGATGGGGCCTCAATGGCATCAGGGAAAATTGAGAATTGTTTTTGTGGGTAATGCCCCGTTACGGGTTCTGCAACAGGAACGAATCTCTTTCGCTGCAGCTCAGGGAACCGTTGACGACATCAACAAAAACTACGATTCGAAAATGATGCCGGTAATTGGTATTAATTTTGAAAAAGATTTTACCTGGAATGGCGTAGGTAAGATGCAATTTGATGAATTCATGAAATTTAAGGATATCATCCGCAAAGCTCACGAACAGGGAAAGAAGGTACGGGTATACAATTGTCCCGAAGAAGATAATATCTGGGATGTATTGGTCACAGCCGGCGTCGATTTTATCAATTGTAAGAATGCCGCAAAATTCAGTACCTTTTTATCGACCAAACAGCAATAATGTAAATTGAAATAACAGGGAGCTACCTCAAAAGGGTAGCTTTTTTTTGGTTGTCAAAGTGGAATTGAACGACACATATAAAACCATCGAAGCACCGTCGGAGGGCTTGTTTAAAGACAAAGGGAGTAAGTTTATTTCGTATGCGTTCCCTGTTGCCAGCGAAGATCAGGTGAAGGAGATTGTTCTGCAAATTAGAAAAGAACATTTTAACGCCCGTCATCATTGTTATGCCTATCGGTTAGGTTATACCGGTGAAAAATACCGGGCGAACGACGATGGAGAACCTTCGGGAACAGCCGGGCGGCCTATTCACGGGCAATTGCTCAGCAACGATTTAACCAATGTTCTCATCGTGGTTGTCCGTTACTTCGGGGGAACCTTGCTTGGCGTAAGTGGTCTGATCAACGCGTATAAAACGGCTGCCACTGAAGCTATAAAAAATGCCCGGATTGTTACGAAAATCATTGAGTTGGAATACGAGCTGGTGTTCGACTATATGGTACAGAACAGCGTGATGAGGATTATTAAAGATGAACAATTGGACGTTCGTTTTTCTTCTTATGAACTATTTTGCAAGCTTCGTATCTCGATCCGTCAGAATAAAGAAGAGGAGCTGGTGCTGAAATTTGGAAAAATTGATGGGGTGAGAATGGAAAAAATTCAGGAATGTGGATAAAAATCATGTATGAAAAGTGGTTTTCAAACGCAAATAGTTTTAATTTTAGACCTCAATGAAACGAGAATTTTATTTTGATATAAGATGCAACTGGCACATTGAAATGACACTCAACGGTGCAGGGTTTCGAAATTAATATAGCCAATGGATTTTTATCTGTTGGTTTTTTTTTGTTTTTCGATTTGATGTGAAATTTTTTGAAAATTACGATACAATGCAAAAAAGAGATTTGATTTCAATTAACGATTTCAGCAAAGAGGATTATCTGCGGGTGATGGAACTTGCTGCTGACTTTGAGCAAAATCCCAATCAGGAACTGCTGAAAGGGAAAGTGGTTGCTACCCTGTTTTTTGAGCCATCAACCCGTACCCGGTTGAGTTTTGAAACGGCTATCAATAGGCTTGGTGGCCGCATTATTGGTTTTTCCGACTCCTCCTCATCCAGTGTTTCCAAAGGCGAGTCGTTGCACGACACCATCCGGATGGTTAGTAACTATGCCGATTTGATTGTCATGCGCCATCCGCTCGAAGGAAGTGCCCGTTATGCCAGTGAAGTATCCTCGGTGCCAATCATCAATGCCGGCGATGGGGCTAATCAGCATCCCTCTCAAACCCTGCTCGATATGTATTCAATTGTAAAAACCCAGGGGCGGCTCGACGATATCAACATTTTCATGGTTGGAGATTTGAAATATGGCCGTACCGTGCACTCTCTTTTGATGGCTTTGTCGGAGTTTGAAAGGCCAATCTTTAATTTTATTGCCCCGCCCGAACTGGCAATGCCTGAGGAATATAAACGTTTTCTTGAAAATAAGGGAATCCGCTATTTTGAACACACAGAGTTTTCCGATATTATTTCAGAAGCCGATATCATTTATATGACCCGGGTTCAAAAAGAACGTTTTACCGATCCGATTGAGTACGAGAAAGTGAAGAATATTTACATTCTTCGCAACAAGATGCTGAAGAAAACGAAACCAACCATGAAGATCTTACATCCGCTGCCTCGGGTTAACGAAATTCATACCGACGTTGACGATAATCCAAAGGCATACTATTTTACGCAGGCGTTGAATGGGGTTTATACCCGTCAGGCAATTATTTCACATATTATGGGACTTAAATAATTTCAGTAAATCATGGATAAAGCAAAAGCATTGCAGGTTAGTGCGATTAAAGATGGCACCGTTATCGATCATATACCTGCCGAACGGTTGTTCGATGTGATTAACATTCTTGGTCTTTTCAATATTCAGGAAATGATCACTTTCGGAACCAACATGGATAGTAAACTGCTTGGGAAAAAAGGTATTATAAAAGTAGCCAACCGTTTTTTCAAAGATGCTGAAATTGATAAGATCGCATTGGTCGCTCCTCACGCCAAGCTGAATATCATTCAGAATTATGAGGTGATTGAAAAGAGGGTGGTGGAGATCCCTGATGAAATTGTGAACATTGCGAAATGTTTTAACCCCAAATGCATTACTAATAACGAAAATATGAAAACCCGGTTTACGGTTATTTCGCATAACCCAATCGAATTGAAATGTCGTTATTGTGAGAAAATAACCTACGAAAATCAGGTGGTTATTCGTTAGTTTGATTGTGAAATCGTAATACATTTGAAAAATGATTTTTGACCAGGAATCCATTCTTGAAAAGGTATCTTTAATTCTTTCAGCCAATGAAGGCAAAGACCAAACATTGAAGTCCATAACCAAATTGTTGACCGAAGAAGTGTTCCATTACGATTGGGTTGGTTTTTATTTTTTGGACGATAATAAGAGCAACCTTCGATTAGGGCCTTATACCGGAGCATCGACCGAACATACCCTTATCCCGGTAGGCAAAGGCGTTTGTGGGCAGGTGGCTCAAAGTGGGCAGCCGTTGGTTGTACAGGATGTGACTCAAATAGAAAACTATCTTTCATGCAGTCTTCATGTTCAGTCCGAAATAGTGGTTCCAATTTTGAAAGATGGGAAATTTGTAGCCGAAATTGATATTGATTCACACGCCCCTGCACCTTTTACCGAAGCCGATATTTCATTGTTGGAACAGGTGGCAATGAGGTTAGTCAAATTCTTTTAACGATCGAGATAGCTTATGATTTTGGTTGCAGAAAGTGGTTCAACAAAGACTCAGTGGTGTGCTGTTTATCCCGATCGGATTGAGAATTTGCACAATACTGCGGGGATCAATCCGTTGCTTCTAACAATCGACGAGATTGAAACCATCATCCGCCCGGTATTGGCTGGTATTGAAATTTCGGATGTTGAATCGGTTTACTACTTTGGTGCCGGATGTGGAACCATTGCTATGAAGGAGAAAATTGGCAAAGCTCTTTTTCTGGTATTTGAAGCACCGGAAATTGTCGTTGACACCGATTTGATTGCTGCCTGTCTGGCTTTGGCCGGGGATAAGCCAGCCATGGTGGGGCTGCTCGGAACGGGTTCAAATTCTTGCTTATGGAATGGAGCTACCATTGAGTATAAAACACCATCGCTGGGCTTCATTTTAGGCGACGAAGGGGGTGGGGTTTCGTTGGGGAAACAGCTAGTTTCTGACTTTCTCCAAAACCAGATGCCACTTAATCTGCGAGTCAAATTCATCGAAAAGTATGACGTCTCGGTAGAAACAGTTTTGGAGAGGGTTTATCAAATGCAAATGCCCAACCGTTATTTGGCCGGATTTGCACCTTTTATCGAAAGTTTCATCGATGATCCCTATTGCCAATCATTATTAAACGATCAGTTTGACCGTTATCTGAAGAGAAATATCCTTCAATATAAAAATGCGACTGCTTATGACCTTCATTTTTGTGGATCCATCGCGTATGTGCATCGCGATCATTTAACGGCTGTTTGCAGGAAATACAATTTAACCATTGGAAAAATTGTTAAAGAACCCCTCGATGATTTAGCCCGTTTTTTGAAAGACAAATTGTACGGTTAGATCGCATAATTTCGAAATTATGAAAAAATATTTATAGGCTTCTTTAAAGAGGCCTCTTTCTAAGACTTAAACGGAAATTAAATTTGAGATAAAAAAACATACGACCAACGGTTAAATAGCGAAGGTCGAAAAACTAAATCGGCTATTCATTGTTTAGAAACAACAAATTTCTATATTTGAGTGGTGAACCAATTCAAATTATTTCTTTTTTTGGGGGCTTGTAAATTTGAATCGCATATCTTTGCAAAAAAATTGTTTCTTTTGGAACTTTATTGCATTTGATTTTTGAAGGTTAGATCGTTTCGTCGGAAGTGTTACAGACTAAAAATAAATCAATTGTTAAATAGTAGGTTTATTTAATTAATTGACTGGGTTATTATTAGATTTTGAAAGCCACCTTAATAAGGTGGCTTTCTTATTGAAAGTCATTTCGATTTTTCCTGATCAGAACACGAAACCCGGACAGAAGCTAATGCCTTCTTTCCGGTTTTAAATGTGAAGTGTTTTTGTGCCATAAAACTGTAACAGATGACAACCGCCGTCGTAAGGATTTTCGATGGAGTTGCATATAATCCAGCGACTTCGACAAATAGCTTTAAGAGAATATAATTTAAAAGAATCGACCCACCAACAGAAATTCCATACCGAATCAATTGTACCCTGCCCCTTAAAACCGATTGTGTAAACGTAATATACTTTGCCAGCAAGAAACCGGTTGTGAACGTAATAGGGAAGACAATCAGAAATGCTCCAATGTGCGGGCTTATGGATACAATTTTTAGATTAATGATTTTTTTGTCGAGGATGAAGTTGTAGCAGATGAAATAGAGGAAAATGTCAAGAGCCGAATTGGCACCACCGGTTACTCCATATCGGAAAGTTTCTTCGGAAATGTATTTCGAAAAGGGTTGATGAAACCAATCGATGGTGGAAATAATAGATTGTTGTAATTTTTTTAAAAGTAAAATCATGAATCAGTGGTTGGACTGTTGCAACAAGCGAATATACTTACTTTTTTTAATTTGCAATCATTGTCGAAAAATTAATCTGGAACGAATTCGATGATAAAAACTGTAATCGCATAATCTTTATAGGTTAAGATACAGTGACTCGATCCACTTTTCAATAATTTGGTTTACCGTTGAAGATGTTGTACTATAATTATTAATGATCATGGCAAAAGCAATCTCTTTTCCGTGCTGGGTTGTCATATAACCGGCCATGCTTCTTACTCGGGTCATCGATCCGGTTTTAGCATTGGCTTTTCCTTTTAAAACCGATTCCTGAAAGTAATTCTTTTGTGTTCCTTCTATTCCGGTCAGTGGAATGGATTTTTTGAATGCATCAAACCACGGGCTTTTATTTTTCATGTACACGAGGATGTCCACAAGTGTTTTGGCGGTAAATGCATTTTGCCGTGATAGCCCGCTTCCATCGACCATAAAGAGATCCTGGGTGTCGACCCCGTGCTTGTTCCAAAAATCTTTAATGGCAGCTACTCCAGCTTCGGTTGAACCATTTTCGGAAATAGTGAACCCTATATGTTTTAACAACGTTTCTGCATACAGGTTGATACTTTCTTTATTCATCTTTTCGATGATTTCAGAAAGATCGGGAGAAAGCCAAAGCACGTTTATCTGTTGGGAATCAATTCTCGATGGGCTTATGACTTTTTTCTTTTCAATATCGCCCAGCACCACAACCAGGGAGTCGGTCAATACTTTTTTTAATTCATTGGCCAGTAGAAGTGACGCATCGGGGACCGAAGCTTTTACGATAAAATCGGGTGAACCAACCGGAAGGGTTCCTTTAATTAACCGGTAGGTGTCGTAAGGGCTTCCAAAAACATACGCATGGTCACCTTTCTGAGAGGAGGAAAGGACTTTGTTCTTGAGCAATAATCCGGGTATTTCGGGTTCAATATGGGTGATTTCGGTGGGCTGTCCTTCAATAGCGGGAACATTAAAATGAAGCTCATAAATATCGTCATACACCGAAATGCCGGTAGCAACAGCGCCAAAATAGTTTGCAACATCTTCCCAAAGCCAGGAACCAGGCACATCCTGATCGGAAAAAAGGTATGGATCGGCGACCAGATTGCCGGTAATGGTGTCAATTCCTCTTTGTTTGATCTGATGGGCCCATTCCGAAAGGAATTTTTTCTTTTCCCCAGGCACACAAAAGTTTTCGGAACCCAACGTTGGATCGCCACCTCCGGTAATAACCAAATCGCCGGTTAATTTGCCGTTCTTAATCGTTCCCCTTGACCAGACAATGGTCTTGAATTGCTGTTTTCCTCCCAGTATTTCAAGCGCCGAAGCCGAGGTGATTAGCTTTTGAACCGATGCCGGTACCAGGCAAAGCTGTTGGGTTGAGGAAAGCAGGATGCTGTCGGTTTTAGTATCGGTTACGCAAATGGAGATCGCGGCATTTTTCATAGCTTCGTTCTTCATAAAAGCATCGAATGGCTTGTTGATGTTGCCCTGAGAATAGACTGCAATCGTAATAAAAAGCGCTGAAATTATAAGAAGTCGTTTCATGCTGTTGACCTTTTTCCAGAAAAGTACAAAGAAAAGATCATTTTAACCATTCTCCGATAGAGAAAAACAATGATTTTAATAAAATAGGCATAATACTTGGTTTACTACCAATATTATGCCTATTCTTTGATGAACCATTCGTTATTTTTTTATGAATGGAATACTTTCTATGCTGGTTGACTCATTAATTATTAAAAAATACGAACCTTCTTTCAAGCTTGAGACATCAATTTTTGTGTCAAAAGTTTCATTTTTAAAATTTTTGTTCAAATATGTAGAACCATAGCTGTCAATAACCTTAATCGATTTTATTGGTTTGGTCTTTTGGGCATCTTCGCTTAAAGTAGATGACACTGTTTGAACCTGGCTTATTGTAAGTTCTGAACTAACCGGATTGGGAAACACCGTATAGGCTGGTGAAATACATATTACCTCCACATCCAAAAAAGCATCGGATGAGCCAGGACAACTGTTTGATGCATTGCATGTAATCTGGCTAAGTCCACATCCTTTAGCATTAGCCTTAAACGTAGATGAAGTAGTACTTCCATAAGCAAACAAACCTCCTTCGGCCTCCCAGGAGTAATTGGTTATCCCTTTTAATGTCGCATCTTTGATCCTATATTCGTTAATTCCTCCTTTTTTTACTGCTGAAGATCCTTCAATTGATAGGTTTGATGCAGGGCCATACCATATTGTTTTTTTTACAGAGCTGCCAATTCCTCCGCAAGTTGAAAAATACGCAGAAACCCAAGCCTCCCCATTTCCTGAGCATGTAAAATCTGTTGTTGATCCTGATATATTATTTGGGGTCAGATTCGGGCTGTTTTGCCAAATGACTGTACACCCCGAAGGTATACTGGGAATGGTAAACCGGGCTGTTGACGAACATGAGAGCGATGGGGCTGAAATAGTTGGTACAGGAACTGTTTTCGTTGTAACGGTTATTGTTTTACTTGCATCCGATATTGTCTCAGAGCCACCTTTTGCTTCAGCGTAAAATTTATAGGTTGTTCCGGCGGTTAGTCCGCTTACAGTATACGAAGTTGAGCTCACATTGGCTAGTAAAACAGGAGTGGATGTTGCGTTATAAATATTATAACTTGTAGCGCCTTGACTTATGAAAGTCAGTTTTGTCGTGCAATATTCCGTTGCTGATGCAGAAATAACAGGAGGAGCTGGTGCCGTGATAACCGTTTTATCGGCGGAGTTTATATTACCTGCTAAATCGGTGGCAGTGACAGTAACTTTATAATTGGTAATTGCTTGTAAGGTTTTAAATATGTGAGATTTGCTATCCTTTGCTTCGTACGATTTGCTTTGTAGAATTGCATTTGTACTTGGGTCTTTTAACGCAATGGTGTAGCTTTTTATCCCACTAATTCCAGATGTTAAATTAACCGCAGTATAAAAACTCGACTGAAAGTCCCAACTATCCCACGAATAAACCCCAACAGAGTAACTCCTCTGGCTTGTCGTAAAGGTTGGGACTATTGGATTTGAATTATCAACGATAATTGATTGTGCTATGTAGTTAAATGAATGATTGTTACCTTTTCTGTCGTACCCATTGAAATTTAGGAAAAGGGCATAGTTTCCCTCAGTTGTGCTTGCTGGAACCTTAAGGGTTAACAAAAAATTGATGCTTTGGGCTGGAAATATCTGCTGGCTGTTGTTGTCGATTGTTACCCAGTCTTTAACCAAACCAAAATCGTCTTTCTGTAGGGAAACCGTACAGGTATCCTTCCGGTTATTTTTTACATTAATTTGAAACTGAAAACTACCACCCGCTTTTACTGGCGCAAAATAATGACTATACTTATCTGTTGACTCAATTTTAACTGTAAAATCTTGAGCAACAAGATATCTGCTTGTTGCCGACAATAGAAGAATTAATGTTAGACATTTAAAAAATTTGTTCATACTAGTTGTGATTTAATAAGATTTACCTACTCTGTTATCGCTTTTCGGTTTTCGCGTTTATTTTCGGAAAATTGTTTTAAAAATTGATTATTCGGAGTTTACTCTTTTATGCATCGTATTGAATATCCATTATGCTTATTATTAATCCCTTTGTTAACATTTGAACTAAAGTAAAATAAAAAAAGAAATCCTGCAGAAGTTTCATTGTATTCTGAAGATGACCACCATACACTATAAAAACTGACTCCTTGATCAAAGTTGCCATCTGAACGATCTCTTTGACCTGTAGGGAGGGCTGTAAAGCCACTGCTATTATCCGATTTATAAGCATCTTCCCAGTGTAAATTCCCTTTTTCTTTTAGTTTATCGCTGGCAATGGTATCGCCGCCAAGGTATTCAATCAGTATGTTCCAATCGTTTATGTCGGGTACACGCCAGCCTTCGGGGGCAATGTTGCGGCTATCGGCTGCTGCATACCAGTTGTAAAGGCGGCCATAGGTGGCAATGGTATCAACGTTGGTCGTATTGTTGTAGTTGCAGTAAATACCGGTGGCAAAAGTTGCCCACTCGGTTGAATCGGTAATATTAGGGATTGATTCTCCGTTGCGGAAATGCGTGGTACGGAGGTTCTCGGCCATCCAGGTTTGGTTGCCAATTACAATGGTTTTATACACGTTGCCATCAACATCGGTAACCTTTCCATACTTCTTGTCGGGGTTAAATACTGCGGTTATTTTTCCATTGTAGGGGTTGTCCCTCACAATGGGGTCTTCTTTGTCGCATCCAAACAGGAGTAACGAAAAACAAACACAGACCAGAATGATTCGATTGAAGAAAAAGATTCTCATAAAGTTTTTATTTTTACGTTGTTTTTTTAATAAGCTAAAAAATCTAAGTAATGTTTCCGCAGGTTTATAAAGATAGCACTGACTTGCAGAGATGTTGTAATAAGAAAATGTGAAGTTCATTTTTTGCATTTGGTTTATAAATAGGAAACAATTCAATCATTTATTCTCGAATTGGGGAAAAGGTTACCATCATTATAATTATTTTAACACACTTTAACACACATTGAAGCTGATGTGAAAAAGTAAAGAAGTTTTATGAGATATTCAGAAGCAAAAACCGGAAGAAATTTCATTCTCCGGCTCGAAGATGGGGAGATTTTGCATGAAGTGGTTGAACAGTTTGCTGCCGATCACCAGATTCATGCTGCGAAGTTGATGATTGTAGGCGGAGTTGACAAGGGAAGCAAACTCGTGGTTGGACCTCGTGATAGCCGTGCCGCCATCATCGACCCGGTAGAAGTGGTTCTCGACGATGCCCACGAGGTAACGGGCTTTGGAACCATTTTCCCGAACGAAGCAGGGAATCTGATCTCACACATTCATCTTTCCTGCGGAAGAGGGGAGAAAGTCCTTACAGGTTGTGCCCGCCGGGGTGTCAAAGTGTGGCTGGTGCTCGAAGTGGTCATTACCGAACTGCTCGGTACCGAAGCCAAACGGGTGAAAGACCATAATGGGTTTGAGCTGCTCTGGCCATAAGGTAGCGAAGCGGATGTGCTACCCTTCAACGCTGCCTTTTCCTATTTCGGAGAGGATTATTTTCTCGATTTCGATAAGCCTGTCGAGGGGAACGGAATTGAGTGTTGCCGTGATGCTGGCAACCTTATCGGTCCGGTAAAGTGGTTCGAGCGGATGCCCGGCTATGTTTTCATTCTTGTTGTCGGGAATCCATTGCAGGAAATCGTTAGGAGTGCATTTAAAAATGATGCAGAGCTTTTCGATGCTGTCGAGATTCATTTTGCGATGGTCGCCCCGAATGATCTTTGTTGCAAACGATTCGGATATACCGTTTCTCACGAGAAAGGTAGATGGCTTATCGATTCCACGGATCTTAAATATCCTGTTGAAGTTGAAGTATAACATGATGTTGATTCTAAAATCCTGTTTTAATAATCCGAAATTTAAGAAATTATTGTCCAATTCAACTTTATGGTTGAGAGAATTATAAAATCTGCCCGCAGTTTTATCTTTTTTACCCTTCGTTTCATAAAAACAGCCCTCTATTTTATAACAATAGTCCTTTGTTTTATAAATGGAGCCCTTTATTTTATAATTTCAGCCATTCATAAAATACTATATGCCTTTTGTTTTAGAAATATTGCCCTTTAATTTATGAATGGTGTAGGAAGATTTATAAGTGAGGAAGGGATATTGTTGTAGTACAAGGTGGTGCTTGTTGGGGGGGTTAATTCCTTCTTTCAATCTCCTTCAAATTATCCATTTTCTTCTTAGCCAAGAAACTATAAATATCGCCGAGGTGTTCTTTTACCCGTTTGTGCCCAAATTCATAGACCTTTTCAACGAGCCCGTCTAAGAAGTCACGGTCGTGCGAAACCACAATCAGCGTGCCGTCAAAATCTTTCAGGGCGCTTTTCAGGATGTTCTTGGTTTTCATGTCGAGGTGATTGGTTGGCTCGTCGAGGATCAGCAAATTCACCGGTTCGAGCAGCAGTTTAATCATCGAGAGCCGGGTCCGTTCGCCACCCGAAAGCACTTTTACCTTTTTGGTCGAATTGTCGCCACCAAACATGAAAGCACCCAGGATGTCCTTGATTTTGGTGCGGATATCACCTTCTGCCACATCGTCGATGGTTTGAAAAACGGTTAGTTCTTCATCGAGCAGCGATGCCTGGTTTTGGGCAAAATACCCAATCATTACATTGTGCCCAAGCGCCAGTTCCCCGGCAAAATCGATCTCCTTCATGATCGCTTTCACCAGGGTTGATTTCCCTTCACCATTTCGGCCAACAAACGCAACTTTCTCGCCCCGGCTAATGGTGAGCGATACATTTTCGAAGACCGTATGTTCATCGTATTTTTTCGACAACCCGTTGATGATGACCGGATAATTTCCGGAGCGTGGTGCCGGAGGAAATTTCAATCGTAAAGCAGATGAGTCTTCTTCATCAACTTCAACGAGTTCCAGTTTTTCGAGCATTTTTACCCTCGATTGCACCTGGTTGGTTTTCGAATAAGTACCCTTGAACCGTTCGATGAAATCTTCGTTTTCGGCAATCATTTTTTGCTGTTCGTCGAACTGTTTTTGCTGCTGTTGGCGGCGTTCCTGCCGTAAGGTGAGGTATTGTGAGTAATTTACCTTGTAGTCGTATATTCGCCCCATGGTAATTTCGATGGTGCGTGTGGTTATATTGTCGACAAATGCACGGTCGTGGGAGATGATAATGACCGCTTTGGAACTGTTGATCAGAAAATCCTCAAGCCATTGAATCGATTCGATGTCGAGGTGATTGGTTGGTTCATCGAGCAGGATAAGATCCGGTTTACGTAACAGAATTTTTGCCAGTTCAATACGCATGCGCCAGCCTCCGCTGAATTCGCTGGTGAGCCTGGTAAAATCGGATCGTTCAAAGCCTAAACCCAGCAGGATCTTCTCCACTTCGCCGTCGAAATTGGTCTCTTCAATTGAATAATACTTTTCGCTGAGAACCGATACATCTTCAATCAGTTTGTAATAGCTTTCCGATTCATAATCGGTGCGCTCGGACAGCTGACGGTTCAAATCTTCGATCTGTTTTTCCATTTCAAATATGGGAGCAAATGCCTGCGCGGCTTCATCAAAAACAGTCCGGTTGTCCTCGGTCATCAGGTGTTGGGGAAGGTAAGCAATCACTGCATCGGCAGGAGCAGAAATGTGCCCGCGATTGGGGGTTTTGACGCCTGCCATAATTTTTAGCAAGGTCGATTTCCCAGCGCCATTTTTACCCATCAGGGCAATCCGGTCTTTTTCGTTAACCACAAAGGAGATGTCACTGAATAAGGTCGATCCACTAAATTCTACTGTAAGCCCGTCAACTGAAATCATGATCTGTTTTTAAAATGAGCGGCAAAAATAGAAACATTGTGACAAGGAAATTTATTGGAGGTTTGAAATCTTGAAAATTTATCGGAGATTTCAATTTGTAAAATGTGCCGTAATTCAATTAATTGGGCAAAATCTGGAGTTTTCAGGTTGCGGTAGATCGACGATTTCAAATTGCGGGGCTACGGTTTCAAAAAAAAAGTATAAAATCGAACATTTTGTTTTTCCGGTATATGGCATTTGTTTACTTTTGGATAAACCTAAATTTCAATTCAAATGAAAAAACTCGTAATCGTATTCCTTGCTTTAATGATGGGCGCTTCGGTAAATGCTCAGGTATTGAGAAGTATTGCACGAAGTGCTGCTAATCAGGCAAAAAATTCAGCTGTAAACCGTACAGAAAAGGAAGTTGATAAAAAGGTAGATGAAGAAGTCAACAAGTCTATTGATAAAATGCTGGAGTCAGATTCAACAAAAAATAAAAAAAGTACACAGACAGTTTCTGAAAATCAAGATTCTGTAAGAGCTTCTAAATTTATGAAAAAGTTGGGTATAAGTACCGAGGCTGTTCCTCATAAAGAGGAGTATAAGTTTACTGGTCAGATTGTAACGACAATGGAAGTGACCGATTCGAAAGGTGAAAAGTCGCCTGCTTCAGAATTTGTGACCTGTTTCAATGAAAAGAGCTCTGATGCCATGATGAAGATCAAAGGCGATGATAACAAAAGCGTGACGACAACCATTGTGGATGTGGAAAACAAATGTATGATGTTGTTGACCGAATCGGATGGAAACAAATCGGGTTTTGCCATGAAATTTGATCCCAATTCGACACAGACCACTACTGCTGGTCAAAAGACCTCAAAAGGAGAGGAAGAATGTACCCCGACGAAAACTGGGAACACCAAATCAATCAGTGGTTACAAGTGTTCGGAATACCGTTGTGAAACCAACGATGCCATTACGGTAGCCTGGGTTAGCAAAGACTTTTCGGCAGCAAACAACCGGCTGTTTGGACAAAGCGGATCAAAAAACAAGTTAAATACCAATGGTTTTGACGGAATGGTAATGCAATACGAATTCCGTTCAAAGAACGATCAATCTTCAACTACAATGACGGTTAAAAGCATCGATACAAATAAGAGCAGTTCCTTTTCGACTGCTGGATACCAAATATCCAATTTTAGCTTCAATGCGAAATAAAAAGTAAAAAAGTGATGGTATAGTTTCAAAAAACCGGCCTCCAAGCCGGTTTTTTTTATTATTTTGTAAACAGAAAGAAATAACGCAGAAGTTAAAATTACGGGAAATCGGTTTTTGAGGTTCAGAAGCCATTTTTTTATCCTTAAAAATGTTTTATGTTTCGTACTGTTTTGATCGTAGGTGTTGGTGGTTTTCTGGGGAGTGTATTGCGCTATCTGGGACAACTGGTTTCGGGGAAAATTTTCCCGCCATCTTTCCCTGTTGGCACTTTCCTGATTAATATATTGGGATGCCTTATTATTGGGATGGTGTATGCCCTGTCCGAAAAAGGGAATCTTCTCTCAGCCGATATGCGTCTTTTCCTGGCGGTAGGTTTTTGCGGGGGATTTACCACTTTCTCTACTTTCTCAAACGATAATCTGATGCTTTTGAAGGATGGTTCAATCCTGCTTTTACTGGCAAATATCGTTGGTTCGGTGTTGCTTGGAATCGTTGCTGTTTATTTGGGGATTGTTTTAATACGGTCGCTTTTATAGAATAGATTGTTTTACAGAAATCTTTTTCATTCAAAAATTGTAATTTGTTCTAAAAAAATATGGCTATGGAACTGAAAGGGAAAGCAAAGCTGTTGCGTATCTTCATGGGTGATTCCGACCGGGTTCATGGAAAGTGTTTGTACGAGGCAATCATAGAGGAGGCTCGAAAAGCTGGTTTGGCCGGTGCTACCGCTTATCGGGGAATTGAATCGTTTGGGGCCAGCCATTCTATTCATACCTTAAAAATATTTGCCCTTTCAGGCGATCTGCCCATTGTGATCGATATTATTGATCAGGAAGAGAATATTGAAAAGTTCCTTCCCAGGTTGAATGAGCTGATGGACCGTTCGGGAAAAGGAGGGCTGGTCATAACCGAAGAGGTGGAAGTTTTGAGATATCAAACAGGCGAAAAGTATAAAAAGTGATGCTGGATACCCGATGCTCGATATGATGTGTGAAGGGTAGTGCAAATACGAAAAGGATTCTGGAATCTAGATACTGGATTTAGTGCGAAGGGTAGAGTAAATACGAGATAGATTCTTGAAAGATGCTGGATGTAAGGTAGGAATGTCCGGAGCGTCTGAAAGAATTTAGGTTTTATAGTAATGAAAATAAAAAAGCATTAAGAAACAAGGATCGAGTATCGAGCATCCAGTATCGAGTATCGAGCATCCAGCATCCAGTATCGAGCATCCAGCATCCAGTATCTAAAATTTCTAAAAGATGGAAATAGCAGTTCTACGTGATATCGTAATCATATTTGCCCTTTCAACCTTTGTAAACCTGATATTTACGAAGCTGAAGGTGCCAACAATTCTGGGGTATTTGCTTACCGGAATGGTTGCTGGGCCTCATTTGCTTGGATTGATCCACGACCAGCACAACATCGATTTGATGGCGGAGATAGGAATTGTTCTGCTGCTTTTTTCCATTGGGCTTGAGTTCTCGCTGAAACACCTGCTGCGTATCCGGAAGGTTGTCTTCTTCGGTGGTTTTATGCAGGTTATGTTGACCGCTCTGGTGTTCATGTTTATTTCGTATGGCTATGACCTGAACTGGAAATCGGGCATCTTTGTGGGGTTCATGGCAGCCTTGAGCAGCTCGGCAATGGTGTTGAAAATATTGCAGGATCGTTCGGAACTGACATCCAATTATGGGCGCACGGTATTGGGCATTCTTATTTTCCAGGATTTGATGCTGGTCCCGCTTCTGTTGTTCAGCGATTTTCTGGGGAAAAACAGTTCGGTGGATGTAACCGGTCAACTGATCAGCATGTTCTTAAAAACACTGGCCATCATTGCTTTTGTTTATGTGGGCAATCGCTGGTTGTTGCCTAAGCTGCTTCATGTGATTGCATTGGCCCGCAATCAGGAACTTTTCATGATGAGTATTCTGCTGATTTGCCTGGCCATTGCCTTGTTAACTTCACATCTGGGAATGTCGCTGGCATTTGGCGCCTTCCTTGCCGGGTTAATGGTTTCCGAATCGGAGTATAGCCACAACGCGTTTGGTAGTTTGATCCCGTTCAAAGATCTGTTTTCCAGTTTCTTTTTTGTGTCGGTAGGAATGTTGCTCGATCTGGGCTTTGTACTCGATCATTTCAGCTTAGTTGCAGGAACGGTAGTCATCGTATTGTTGGTGAAATCTTTCATCGCCGGAGGAACCGGTTTTCTGCTTGGCCACACCTTTAGAGGAACCGTAATGGTTGGGCTGGCATTGAGCCAAGTGGGCGAATTCTCTTTCATCCTTGCTAAAATTGGGGTCGACAAAGAGATCATCACCTCCTTTTTTTATCAGCTTTTTCTGGCGGTGGCAGTGGTTACCATGGCGATTTCCCCATTCATTATGAAAGCATCGAAACCTCTGGCTGAACTGTTGTCGAAGTTACCATTACCTAAATTTATGGTCAATGGTTTATTCCCTCTGGAAGAAATAGAAATCCCTCCATTTAAAAACCATCTGGTAATTATCGGTAAGGACAGCAGTTCCATCAAGCTTTCGGTTATGGCCCGTTACATTAAGATTCCGTATATCTCTATCATTTTTGATCCGGTTTTGGCAAAAGAGCGACAGAACAAAGGGGAGATAGTCATTTATGGTGATGCCATTAACGAACCCATTCTGTACAAAGCTCACGTCGATACCGCCGATGTGGTGGTTATTTCGGTTGGGAGTATCATTGCTTCGCTGAGTATTATTGAACGGGTGCGGAAAATCAACAAACACGCCCATATCCTGGTTCGTGCAAAGGATATCAGCGACATTGCCCAATTGTATAAAGCCGGTGCCGATCAGATTTTCCCTGAGAATTTTGAAATTGCAATCGACCTGTTTGAACGGATATTGAACAACCGTTTGATGCCAAAGAAAGAGGTAAACCTTCTGCTGGCAAAAATCAGGAGTGAAAATTATGGGATCTTTGTTGAACGTGACGATAAAAACCAGCTTTCCATTTTAGATCAGATGCCCAACATTGAATTTTCGGCCATCGAAATTGACGACGATTCGGATGTTATTGGGAAATCGCTGGCCGAATTACAACTTCGGAAAACCGTTGGAGTGACCGTGGTGGCCATTAAACGCAATGGGGAGATTATTGAGCATCCAACTTCCAAAGAGAAGTTCCATCGGGGCGATATTGTTTATGTGTTGGGAAATTACGAGCAAAACGCCATTGCTGTGGACTATTTCTCCTCCCGGCAAAATCTGATGGATGCTACGTAAAAACTTTTTGGCGTGAGTAGTCTCCCGTTGTTTTGTTAATTTTCATTAATCGATTAGGGTTGGGTCAGACTTATGCGAAATAGATATACAAGAGCATAAATTTGATTGGATATGAATTTTAAAATAATCGGGATACTTTTTCTTTTAACGGGGTTGTTTTATTCCTGTACCCTTTTTGAAATTTCTGAAGATGATTCAGATGACACCGATACAACCAGCACAAGCACGGATACTGCTTCTTCAAAAGTAAACAAATGGATTTATGAGCAGATGGGTACCTATTATTTGTGGGAAGATCAACTGCCAACCGTTTCATCTTATGCGGATACCGATCCGGAAACCTTTTATGAAAGCCTGTTGTACACCAAATTGGATAAGTGGTCGTACATTACCGATGAATATGAAACCTTATTGTCGGAACTTACAGGAACGCCTACAACCATGGGGTATTCACCGGCCTTTTACTTATATAACAATGGCGCCAATGTGCTGATTATGGTTGAATATGTGTACCCCGGTTCACCGGCAGAAACTGCAGGGCACAAGAGGGGAGACATGATTCTGACAATCAACGGGGAAAAGATGGATACGACCAATTACTACGATTTGTACTCCGGAAAATCATACACCGTTGAACTTGGAACTTATTCTGCTGCAACCGGTAAGCTTAGTAAGACCGGAACCTCGCTGAGTATGGTGGCTGCTGAAATTGAAGCTGATCCGGCGATATATCACTCAGTAATTGATTATGGCGGTGTGAAAACCGGTTACCTGGTTTATACCGAGTTTGTCTCCGGCACCAGTGATGCTTACCTGTCGACGCTGGATAATATTTTTGATGAGTTTTATGACGATGGGGTTACCAATTTGATTGTCGATTTGCGCTATAATCCCGGAGGAAGCCTGACCAGCGCGGCTCATCTGGCTTCAGCAATTGCTCCGTATAATGTGATGGCTGCTTCGAATGTGCTCATCAATATGAACTATAACAATTTGCTTACATCCTATTTTTATTATTACGAGGGTGAAAATTCTGAAAACCTGGTTTATCGTTTTCCCTATAATTCACACAACATCAACCTGTCGACCGTTTATTTCCTGACAACCTCAGGAACTGCTTCAGCCAGTGAACTGTTGATCTCGGGATTGCGGCCTTATATGAACAGTGTCATTGTGGGTGATTCCACTTATGGAAAATATACCGGTGCATTTGTGATATCGGATTATGAGGACACGCTGAATTCAAACTGGGCCATCGTTCCGATCGTATTAAAATACTCCAATGCCAATGGATATACCGATTTCGTGGATGGTTTAGCTCCCGATTACGCGGTGTCGGACGATCTGCTTAATGCGGTTCCTTTTGGCGACACATCCGATCCGTTGTTGGCAAAAGCGCTGGAATTAATTACCGGAGAGGCAGTATCTACGGTCAAGTCAGCGAAACTTTCTCCTGACTTTAAAAAGATTGTTCCGAATAAGATGCAGATCAGAAATAACCTCTTTGTTTCCAAAAAAGATTTTAGAGCGTTCAATTAATTAATATACTCCTCTTTTTTTACCTCAAAGTGGTTGCAATTCTGATAAGGAATTCAACCACTTTTTTTACATCTTTGTGGAGAGTTACATAATTATTGTTAGTAGGACTTTTCGTAAGAAAAATTACTGTATTTTGGCAATAAAACAGATAATTGAATTTTCATAATGGCGGCAAAACTAAAAATGAAACCATGGGTAAAAGTTGCAATGGCAATATTCATGGTGTTTTTTATTCTTCTTTTTTTCCTTTCAACCATCATCCGCGTATATGTGGTCAATAACAGTGAAAAAATAATCAAGCGGAAAGTTGATTTGAAAGAACTTCATATTAATTATTTAAAATTCAGTGCGTCAGCGAAGGATTTTGTGTTGTATGAAAAGAATGGGACCGATCCGTTTGTGAGCGTGGGTGGACTGTATGTCGATTTTGCGCCATGGCATTTGCTTCGTCACGAATATGCTTTTTCCGAAATCCGCATTGATAAACCTTCTGTCTCGATTACATATTCTGAGAAGGGGTTTAATTTCGATGATCTGATGACCAGCTCCGATTCAACCGAAGTCAAGAAAGAAGAAGATACATTCGGTGATACCGTTCGTTATCTGGTACGGAATCTTTCGATTTCTGATGGGTACATTCGCTACGAAGATAAGACCATGCAGAGTGTCAACGAACTGAGAAAAATTGGATTAGCTATTCCTGAAATTGCCTGGGATAACAGCCGGTCGGAATTGGGTGTTGACTTCGTTTTTGGTGAGGATGGAAAGGTCTCGGTGAATGGTGCGATTGATCAAAAGTTGGGTACTTATTCCGTTGGACTGAAAACTTCTCATGTCGACATTTCCCCTTTTGCAGCGTACCTGAAGCCTTACATGGAAGTTTCAGCTATGAAAGGTTTTCTCGATGGCGCTGTGACGATTTCGGGCGAGATGGCCAACCCAATGAATCTTAATGTTGTGGGAAAAGCCTGTATTAATGATCTCGGTGTGACCGATAAGTCGGAGAAAACATTGTTGACCGCAAGTTCTGTTCTTGCAAAAATGGATTCCATCGATTTGAAAAACTTGAATTTTACAATCGATTCCATCGAGATTAATAATCCCAACATCACAGCTATTCTCAGTAAGAGCGGGATCAACCTAATGAATGTCTTCAATCCGATGTTTGCCGATACGGCTTCAACTGCCGGAGATTCCCTTTCATACGACACGGCGACGGTTCATTATGCTATCAACCATTTCATTGTGAATAACGGGGTTCTTGCTTTTTCCGATCAGACGTTGAACCGTCCATTTAGCTATGACTTGACAAAAGTTCAGTTTTCCATGGAAAATTTTAGCGATGTTGCTACCAATGTCCTTATGAATTTCAGTATGCTCTTGAATAATTCCGGAACCTTCACGGGGAAAGCTGGTTTCGATTATGTGACCATGAAAAATATTGAATTCGATGGTTCGGTTCATAAAATGGATATGATCAGCTTTTCGCCTTATTTTGAATATTTTCTGGCTCGTCCGGTGAAAAAAGGGGTTTTCAATTACGATTGTCAGCTATCGATGAACCCAACATCGCTAAAGAACAACAACAGCATTCAGATTGTGAACCTTGAGTTTGGGAAGAAAACGAAAGATACGACAGCCTATAAGGTTCCTATTCCGTTGGCCTTGTATATATTGAAAGACCGGAAAGGGGTTATTGGCTTTGATCTTCCGGTAACGGGCAATCCTTCCGATCCGAAATTTAAGCTGGGAAGATTGATTTGGAAAACGGCCGAAGAGTTTTTCCTCAAATCGGCAACCGCCCCATTTAATGCCATCGGAAAATTAATAAGCGTTAATCCCGACAACATTAAAAAGATTTCGTTCGAGTTCTTGCAGGATAGTTTGACACTCCATCAGCGTGAAAACCTTGATCAATTGGCAGAAGCAATGAAAGCGAAACCAGAACTTTCATTCCTGTTCAACCAGACAACCCATCCCGAAATGGAGTCCAATCTGATTGCTGTTTCTGAAGCTAAAAAGAGATTCCTGTCGGGAAACGATTCGACCATTACCAATCCGGCGATGATTAAATCAAATGCCGGTAGCTTATCCAACGACGATGTTTCATTCCGCAGCCTTTTGGGGATTGACGCTTCTGCCAGCGATTCTCTCCTTTATCAACGCTGCAGGCAACTTGTGGGAAACGAAAGCATTTCACAACGGTTGATGCAATTAATGAACATCAGGGAAAATCTGCTGAAGGAATATTTTAATTCGAAAGGGATTCCACAAACAGCGATACAGTTTCAGAAAGCCGATTTGCGCAATATCCCGGAAGAGTTGAAGAAACCGCAGTTTTTGATTGATATTGCGTTTGAATAGCCCGATGGTAAACGGATATTGGATCTTTCGATAAAACGAAAAAGCTCATTTCCAGTTTTCTGATTCTGAATTTACAATGTTAAATCGTGTTTAAAGCTTCTTTTTTGGATGGGAAGCTTTTTATGGCATTCATCGAATTCATTATATTTGCACGTTTCATAAACCAAAAAATCAAAAATTAACTATAATGAGTTTTACACACGAAGTTGAAGGCATGATTTGCGTTGCTCAGGGAGCGAATCATGGCCCGGCTCCAATACCTGAAGAAGGTCGTTGGGTAAAAGCCAAAGAGATCAAGGATATTTCGGGTTTGACCCACGGTATCGGCTGGTGTGCTCCTCAGCAAGGCGCATGTAAACTGACTTTGAACGTTAAAGAAGGTATCATTCAGGAAGCGTTGGTTGAAACCATTGGCTGTACCGGCATGACCCATTCGGCTGCTATGGCTGCTGAAATCCTTCCCAATAAAACCATTCTGGAAGCGTTGAATACCGACCTGGTTTGCGATGCAATCAATACCGCGATGCGCGAACTTTTCCTGCAAATTGTTTACGGTCGTACACAAACAGCTTTCTCAGAAGGTGGTCTGCCTATTGGAGCTGGTCTCGAAGACTTAGGAAAAGGTCTTCGTGGTGTAACCGGTACATTGTACGGAACATCGGCTAAAGGTCCCCGTTACCTCGAAATGGCTGAAGGTTATATTACCAAAATCGGTTTGGATGCCGGAAACGAAATCATCGGTTATGAGTTTGTTAGCCTTGGCCGTATGATGGACATGATCAAAACCGGAATGGATGCTGGCGAAGCATTGAAAAAAGCTTCAGGCAAATATGGCCGTATGGAAGATGCAGTGAAAGTTATTGACCCACGTAAAGAATAGGAGGAATATACCATGCCATTATTTGAAAGTTACGA
>Ga0116170_10000607_pt1 | contig 37882 bp, 20 predicted proteins | sample AD_JPNHW1_MetaG_FD_89797 | JGI IMG/M metagenome (GOLD analysis project Ga0116170, IMG submission 89797) | Active sludge microbial communities of municipal wastewater-treating anaerobic digesters from Japan - AD_JPNHW1_MetaG | ecosystem: Engineered > Bioreactor > Anaerobic > Digestate | place... | reverse complement strand
GTTTATGTTCTTACTCCGCCTCAAATCGATTGTCCGGAAAAAATAACCGTATGCTCCGAAGACGAGGTGAACCTGCTCGGATATGTTACCAAACCGGCAAGCGAAATGTACCATTATTGGTTTAGCGGGCCAGGTTTATCGGGAGAACACAACGAGATATTTAATGCAGCATCGATGCAACAAGGTGAATATCTGATCAACTACGCGGTAGGCGTCGGAGATTGTGTAGACAGTTGTTCGTTCTGGGTGGTTGTTTATCGTCCTCCAATGGAGATCAATTGTCCCGATGACATGTTCTTATGTGCATCTTCCAATGCCATAGATATCTGGGCACTGCTCACGCCTACCGGAGCCGCACCTTCAGGGCTGATCGTTACCGGTCCTTACCTGACCACTTCAGCAACTCATGCAGGCGTCTATTTCGACCCGGGTAAAGTAGATCCGAAAGACTACGACAAACCGCTCGAATTTACAGCCCGGTCGTGCACCTATTTCAACGACCGAAAAGACAGTTGCTGCACTACCTGTACTTTCCATATCACGGTTACCAACCATGCACAGGTTGAATGCGCCGGCAACATCTTTGCCTGTGAAGGCACCGGCTCCATCGACCTGAACAACTACGTATCGCCCGATGGTGGTGAATTCTATTACAATGGAACCTTGATCGGTAATATTTTCTATCTGGCCAATATTCCGTCATTAAGAGACATTGTAATTACCTATTTCCTGCCAGAGCGTGGTGCCGATTGTGCCGACAGTTGTACACTAACGTTGAAAGTGTTGCCAAAGCCTGTTATTGATTTGCGCGATACGGTTTGTGTTGACAACAATCCATTTACCATCAACAACAACCAGGTACTTTATGCCAGCAGTTATCACTGGAACAGCGATGGAACCGGTTATTTTGACAACCCGGGTGTATTGCATCCAACCTACCATCCCAACATCGAGGATTTCAAGACAGGTAAAATCAACTTCATCCTGATAGCTTCAAACGAAAAATGCGAAGCAAAAGATAGTATGTCGGTTTCGCTTGCCCAGAAACTTGAATTCCCGGCAGGCTGGGGTGGCGTTTCACTATACAGGGATCCTGTCGAAGAGGATATTATGGATATCGTAGGACCAATCAAAGATGATCTGAACCTGATCTTCAATTTGAGTGGTGATAATTATATTCCAACAAATAGTACCCTTGCCTCATGGGATAACCAAACAGGTTACATTGCCAACTGCACCAGCGGATCATCGTTACTTGTTGCGGGCAGCTACAACGATGGACAACCGCTCTACGTATCCAGTGGCTGGAACCTGATTCCGGTTCTTTCGGCTTGTAGCGCTGACGCAGACATCCTCAATTTGAACAACAACCTGATCATGGTCAAGGAAGTTGCAGGATTGGATGTTTTCTGGCCTGAAGCCAATGTTGCTGACCTGACCGAATTACAACCGGGAAAATCGTATCTGGCTGATTTTACTGGCAGTGAAACAATCATTTTCCCAAGTTGTGAATCGGTTCTTTCGTCGTTGCTCAAAAACACAACCGTCGATCCGTATATCCCAGAAGGCTGGGGAACCCTGCACAAAACACCAATATCGATGGTTGTTGCACTTCCTCTCGATCAGTTTACCGGTTTGGATATTTCTGACGGTGACGTAATAGGTGCTTTCACTCCGGAAGGTATTCTTGGAGGAGTATGCGAAATTGGGCTCAACAACACGCTCGTCATCTTTGGCGATGATCCGTTAACCAATCACAAGGATGGTTTCGCCAACTGTGACCCGGTAACGCTCAAGCTTTACAAACGTTCCAGTGGCAGCATATTCTCAATTACGCCAGAAGTTATTGAAGGATCGCTCGAATGTTACAAGGAAAACGAAACAGCTAAAATTGGATCGGTTGTTCTCACCGATGTGAATACAGTCCATCAACCACAATTCCTGGTTTATCCCAATCCGGTAAAACAGAACATGCAGGTGGTTAATCCGGTTGGATCGGTTACTTGTACCATATTCACGTTAACAGGCCAGGCAATAATGACCCGGCAGCTTGAACACGGAATCAACAGCCTGCCCGTCGAGTTGCTAAAGGGTGGAGTGTACATTATCCAGTTCTGCGACCGGGATTACATGGTATCAAAACGATTTATCAAAAAATAAACAAATGTGAACTAAAAAACCGGTTTTCAAATATTGAAAACCGGTTTTTTTCTATTGGTTCTTATTTCAGTTAACCCTTCTCTTCAATCTTAAAAAACGAGATTAGTTCTTCCAGCATTCCTGCCTGTCCCGAAAGCTCTTCGGCACTGGAAGCCAATTCTTCGGAAGATTCAGCATTATGCTGAATAACAACGCTCATTTGCTGGATTGCACTATTAACCTGCATGGTTCCATTGGTTTGCTCCATGCTGCTGTTCGATATCTCTTTCACCAGCTGAGCGGTTCGTTCAATTTCCGGGAGAATCTGCTCCAGCATCTCAGCCGCATGAAGCGTGGTTGATAAAGTCTGTTTCGAAAGGGTTTCAATTTCAATCGAAGCTTGTTTACTCAATTCAGCAAGTTTTCGCACCTCGGAAGCAACAACTGCAAACCCTCGGCCATGTTCACCGGCACGAGCTGCTTCCACTGCAGCATTCAACGCAAGAATATTGGTTTGAAAAGCGATCTCGTTGACAACGGAGATCTTGGCCGATATTTTCCGAACGGCTTCCAGACTCTCTTCCGAAGCAGCCCCCAACTCTTTAATTCCTTCGTACGAAACATGCGCAATCTTCTCTGTTTCGTTGGCATTCTCAGAATTCTGCATAATGGTTGCCGAAATCTCTTCCATGGTCGATGAAACTTCCTCGACGGTTGATGCTTGTTCATTGGCACCCTGGGCATATTCCTGTGCCGTATTACTTAATAACGAACTGGCCGAATTAATCGAATTTGCCCCTTCTTTTATTCCACTCACAACCTCCCGGAGCTTCATCCTCATTGCAATGAGAGCCCGCGACAAATCGCCTATCTCATCGCTACGATCTTCTGCCAGCACAATTGAACCGGCAATCTTTCCCTCGGCAATTTCCTTTGCCATTTCAGAACTTCTGACGATGGGGATTGAGATCCTCTTCGCTAACACATAGATAATCAAACCAACTACAACAATAAAAAGAAGACTAATCGTAATAATTGGTATGAGAATAGATTTTGACAATGCCTTTATTTCTGCCATCGGCACTTCAACCATTACCGTCCAGCGACTATTCGATTCGTTAAAATGAATCGGATTAAATATCCGTAATACATCAACACCTTCTGCTGACTGATCCAGACTTTCAAATCGAATTCCTTTTCTGATTTTTTCAACCACCGACTGATCGCGGACCAAATCACCTATATTCTTCTTTAACAGCTTCGCATTCGGATGAGCTGCTACCTGAAGATCATCGGAAATGACAGCTGCAAAACCTGTTTGATAGATTTTGGCATCTTTCACAACATCCGTCACGTTGGACAACTCTACGTCAATACCGACGACCCCCAAGAAAACACCATTATCCATTATTGGAACGACCACATTGGTTTCATAAATATTGTCGCTGGCATTTCCGGTATAACTGTATTCATACGGATCGAGCACCGTTACTTGATGGTTTGCTTTCGCTAGAGTATAATAGTCTTCAGAATATTGATCGATAGAACACTCTTCGGCAACAATTCGTGTGCCTGATTTATAATAACAAATATTCAATCTTCCATTGGATTCGGCATAGTAGGAATCGGATAAAAACAACCGGTCATTACCCTCATAACTATCCTTTTCCCACATGGTCCAAATTGAAACGTAGTTCTCGTTAGCTTTCAAAATGTTCTGCAATACGGCACCAATTTCATCCCTTGAAGATTGATTCTTTTTAAGTGCAAGAAAAGAATTTGAGATTGTTTTGCCATTCTCGATGGCCTGATTCAGGTAATTTTCAACTTCTAATGCAACCTCCTGTGACTTCAAATCGGATATTTGCTTTGTTGCTGTTTTTGAAAAATTTATGGTACCCTTTGAAATTAAAACAGACTGAATCGCATTGGCAATAAAAACAACCCCCAAAATACTAATGAAAAGCTTGGCAGCTAAACTTAACTTCTTCTTCTTCATACTCCTCCCCCCAAAAAAATGACTTTTTTTCTTATACTAATTCAATAAATCTTCATCCGTAAAACAATATATTTCAAAGTATTATAAAATAATTTTCTTTCCTATTCCAGATAATGAAAAATTGTTCCTCGACATCGTTACATCATACAATTTAACGAATCCTTCTCACAAAAAGAAGACCATCTGAAAAGTTCGGAGAACTGTTTTGCAACAAGAATTCTTCAAACCTTTAAATCAGCATACAAGAATACTCTGCAGACAGGGAAAAGTGGCAAAAGTTAAAACTTACCTTCTTGTTTTAACAGATCATAAACCAATTCAACAGCCTCTACAACTACCTGCTGACATATAAGTTGATGGTGTACTCGTGCGTCAACCTGCTGAGGTGTTGCATATTTCTTCAACAATTCTTTGCAGCTGGATGTTTCGTACTTTTCTTCAAACTTCTTATTCAATTCACGAACTAAACTGTAAGCTTGAAGTTTGGTATCCATATCATCAGGCTTTTCGTTTCCCATAGCCAGCCCAATAACCATAAATCCGCCGGTAAGAGCTCCGCATTTTTCGCGCAAACGCCCCATTCCGCCACCAAAGGTCGAGGAAATCAATTTGGCAGTCTTCTCATCCAAATCAAAATACTTGTTAAATGCCAGTAAAACAGATTGAGAGCAAGCATATCCTTCATTGAAACGAATTAATGCATTGTCGATAACTTCTTCTTTTGAAACCATAATCTAAAAATGAGTTTCAAAAATAATTTTTTTGAGACTCATCCTTCACGCAATAACCTATTTTTTAATGCCAAAACCTATAAATTGTTATTATAACAACAAACATACTACTCTCACTTTTTTTTCATCCTACCAAACAGAAGAAGAAGCCACCCAATTTTACACAAATCCCCCGTTTCCCACTCTTTTACTGAAACCATGGAATAGGGCTTTTCAATCGTTACAATGGGCAACACGCTTATCCGATCATCAGTAAAGAAATTACCGAATAACCAAGATTCAACCGAAGAAAATCATATGAAAAAGCATCTTTCTGATGGATAGGACTTAAATCAATCATCTCGCATTTTACAGTATCTATATAGCGGGGACATATTTTGCTACCAGTGCAAAAAATACCGCTCTAATATTGAAAGGTTACTTCAATATGAATGATTCATTTGGGTTAAATGGAGGTAAAATCAAAAAAGTTAATAGATAAAAGACTAAAAAACGCTACGGGAAGTATCTTTGGTTCAAACAACATTACATTTAATTTATAATCAATCACATAACCACAAACCAATAAGTAAACCAACTTCAACCAACAGCAAGACTTATATCTAAAATTAGAAATTGATTACCTAAAATTAAAAACCCGAGTAAAAAGTTCGGGCTAATTTCGCCTTATGAATATGATGTGTTGGGTATTATTGGGTTCCTCAGTAACGGTTGTTACGAATTATTCTTTAATGAAGGAAATAACCAGTGAAGCTCCAATTTTAAAAAAACACTGAAATTAATTGAAAATAAAATATTTATACAATGTATTTCTGACAACTTGTTGTCATTATTCTTGTATAATAATTTCATAATTAACTACTATACTAAATTAAAATTTTATGAAAAAAAACAAGCAAATCATTGGGACATTGTTGATGTTACCGTTGATCTTATTTTCCTATTTGAGTTTCGGTCAATCCGGCTTAGTCCGAGGGAAAATCATTGATGAAAACTCCGCTCCAATTATTGGGGCGAATGTTCTGGTAGAAGGTACTACTACAGGAACAATTACTGACATTGATGGAAATTACAGAATTTCTGCCAATGAAAATTCGACTCTTGTTTTTTCTTTTGTTGGTTACAAAAGCCAAAAAATGAAAGTTGGTAAACAAACCGTAATTAATGTGTCTCTTTCACCAGACTACACTGAATTAAATGATGCGGTAGTAATTGGTTATGGTACGGTGAAGAAGAGCGACCTTTCCGGTGCAGTTGCATCGGTCCGTTCTGAATCCCTCCAGAATATGGTGACCACCGATGCGGCAGCTGCTCTTCAGGGTAAGGCTTCCGGTGTTCAGGTGCTTTCCAATTCAGGTGCTCCTGGTCAGGGTGCAACCATCCGTGTACGTGGTTATTCTTCAAACTCCGACAAAATCGGTCCACTTCTTATCGTAGATGGTCTTCAGGTTGATAACATTCAATATCTTGACCCTTCAATGATTGAGTCTTTAGAGGTATTAAAGGATGCTGCATCTGCTGCTATTTATGGTGCTGCTGCTGGTAACGGCGTTATTCTGATTACGACTAAAACCGGTGCAAAGGGAACTTCCAGTATTTCTTATGATGCTAGTTTTGCAAGCCAAAGTTTGGCAAGACATCCTCAAATCTTTAAAGCTGCCGATTTCATTGAATACAAGAAAATGTCAGGGCTTCCTATCGAATCTCAATTGGAGGCAAATGGTTATGATGGCACGGATACCGACTGGTTCGATGTTGTGTTCGCTCCATCATGGAACAAACAACATACAGTTACTTTCCAGGGAGGAAATAACCAGGGGCATTTCTTTACTTCTATTAATTATGTTAATAACGATGGTATTGTAAAGGGCGAGAAGGATGTTTACAAACGTCTTACTGCTCAGATTAATGCCGATTACAATATTAAAGACTGGTTACAGGTGGGTACCAACAACTCGATTGAGAATTGGTCAACAAAATCAGTTTCCCAGATGTCACAATATGGTTCAGTGATGAACTCGGTATTGACTCTCGACCCTCTAACCCCGGTTTATTATTCTTCCCCGGATGATTTTGCTCCAAGCATGAAGCAGGCTTATGATGCAGGTAAGAATATTCTCAAGGATCCAACCAATGGCCTCTACTACGCTACTTCAAAGTATATAACAGACGATAGTGGCAACCCATTGCTTCAAAGAGACCGTGTAGACGCTCAGAATAGAGGGATCAGCCTTCGCGGCGTTCTCTATGGAAACCTTAAACCCGTGAAAGGACTTGTAATTACCTCACGTTTTGGCTACAGGGTTGCACAGAGTAATTCACACAGTTATAGTACTCCATATTTCGCCACGCCTCAGGCAAAGACCGATGACTACAACATCTCTGCTACTGCAAATACCAGCTACTACTATCAATGGGAAAACTTTGCCAATTATAATCTCACTTTAGACAAGCACAACTTCACGGCCATGGCAGGTATGTCGTATATCGAGAATAATTGGGATAATGTTACTGCCAGCGCTTCGGGACCCGATATTCTGAAAGGATACGATTCGAACTTCCGTTACATCGATTATGTAAAAAGTAATGTCGTAGATGGAACAGAAAAAACCGTTAAGAGTTTCAGTAATTCGCCTGGCCAATCGACCCAGATGTCCTATTTTGGACGTTTAATCTATTCGTATGATAACAGGTACACCATTCAGGCAAACTTCCGTGCCGATGCATTCGACGCATCAAAATTGTCAGCCCAAAATCGTTGGGGGTACTTTCCATCCTTCTCTGCTGGATGGACTGTTAGCAACGAAAATTTCTTTGCCGATCTCAAAGATCAGGGTGCTATCACATTCATGAAACTCCGCGGTTCTTGGGGACAAAATGGTAACATTAATGTACTCAGCGATTACAAATATAACACGACTATCGCTTATAACGGCTCCTGGTATCAGTACGGTGTTGATAATGGTGCCCCTACTTATGGCTCTGCACCTTCTGGTTTAGCGAACCCTGACCTCAAATGGGAGACTTCAGAACAGTTAGACCTGGGTCTTGATATGAGATTCCTGAATGAAAGACTCTCTTTCTCGGCCGACTACTATAATAAGAAAACCAAAGACCTTCTCGTAACCATCACTCCGGTTCCTGAAATTGGTGTTTCATCCACTACGGTAAATGCAGGTTCTGTTCTCAACCGTGGTTTAGAGCTCGAAGCTGGATGGAAAGATAAGATCGGTGATTTCAGTTACTCTGTCAGCGCTAACTTCTCTACCCTTTACAACGAGGTTACTTACCTCGATCCTGCTATATCGCGTCTTACTGGCTCTACGGGTGGTGTCGATGGTACCAATAACCCGGTTTGCTCTGCATTTGAGGTTGGACAACCAATCTGGTACTTTAGAGGTTATAAGTATGAAGGGGTTGACCCTGAAACAGGTAAAGCTAAAATCAAGGATGTCAGTGGAGATGGTCAGATAAGCGATGCTGATATGACCTATCTTGGAAAGGCAATCCCTGATTTCACGTATGGTGTTAATATTAACTTAGCATATAAGGGAATAGACCTGAACATTATGGGCTCTGGTGTAGGTGGCAATGATATCTTCTCGGTATTATACCGCGCCGACACCCCAATGCGTAACTCGCTCAAGTATTACTACGACAACGCTTGGACTCCAACCAACAAAGGAGCCTCGATGCCTGATCCTAAGGCTGTAGTTGGTGATTGGCAATTCTGGGGTTCTTCAGCTTCTATGTTCAATGGTACATATTTCAAAATCAAACAGGTCCAGTTAGGATACACAGTTCCTTCATCGATTACCAAAAAGGTCCTCATCAGCAGACTGAGATGTTATGTGTCGTTGGATGACTACTTTACATTTACAAAATACCCTGGAGCGGATCCTGAGACAGCTACAACCACAAAAAACAACGATGCTTCTGGCTCAGGATATGATAACGGAACATATCCTCAAGCCAAGAAGTTAACCTTTGGTTTAAATATCACATTCTAATTTAATACTTTAACAATATGAAAAAATATAAATATATACTTCCCTTACTATTTGGTGCAGTGGCGTTATTCACTGCTTGTAGTGAGGATCGGCTTGATATCCCACAGAAAGGTGTTGTTAGTATTGAGTCATTTTATAAGACGGATGCAGATGCGCAATCTGCACTTGTCGCTGCTTACGATAAGTTTGCTACAAATATGGCGAGCTGGGAAGGTGCTTATATCTATGTTCCTTACAACATTCTTTTCAATTACGGCGCTGATAACATATTAGCTGCAGGAGAGATGTATGGGGACAATGATATGGTAGCCGCCATCAATGAGTACCGTTTCGATACTCAAAGCCCGGTTGTTAGACTAGCATACAATCATTTCTACTACGTTATTTATAGTGCCAACCTGGTTATCGATCATTTCAAATACGGGGAGAGCCCGATAAAAGACCGTTGCATTTCTGAAGCTAGAGTTCTCCGTGCATGGTGTCACATGATGGCTGCAATGGCATTTGATTGCCCTCCTCTTATTGATCATGTTCTTGTAGGCTCAGACAAACCAACAAACTATGAAGGTGGGCATGATGCGCTGCTTCAGTGGTGTGCCGATGAATGTGCCGATGCAGTCCAGTATCTTGACGAACGTAAAAGCACAACCGATAAAGATGGCGCTGTAAAAATCACCAAGGGTTTTGCCTGGACCGTTCAAGGAAAAGCTCTTTTGTATAAGGGTGATTATGCCAATGCTAAAAAAGCGTTTAAAAACATCATTTCATCCGGTAAATATGACCTTGTTCCCGGTGAACAATGGGCCGATCTTTTCCATATCGATGGTGACGGTTCCGAAGAGAAAATATTCGAGTCGAATATCGCTGAGAATGCCAGCATCAGTGACTGGAGTGGAAAAATTAATCGCTCTACCTGGATGGAAATGAATATTTGGGGTTGGAGATCTTCTCGTCTTGCTGCTCAGCCAATATATATGGCTCAACAGGGATGGGGTGGTTTGGCGATTGAAGGAAGCTTCGCCAAAGAATTCGCCGCAAACGACGGGGATTCTTATCGCCGCAAAGGGACCATGTTAACTTATGATGAGTTCATTACCGAACTCGAGTGGCCAAGCGATAAGGGTGATATTAATAGTATGACCAAAGAACAGAAATTTGCAGACAGCGGAAGAGGAATCAAAAATGTTGATGGCCTTTACGGACAGTGCGAATATCTTCAGAAAAAACACATTGCAATTCCTAAAGACATTCTGAACACTTCTTCGTACCGATACAACAACTACATTGTTGCACGTTATGCCGACATCCTTCTTCTTTACGCAGAGACTTGCGCTCAGACAAGCGACAACGATGGTCTTCAGTATCTTCAAAAAGTTCAACAACGCGCAGGATCTCAACACATTAGCTCCACACTAACGTTGGATGAAGTAAAGAAAGAAAGAAACTATGAGTTGTGGTGCGAAGGCGCTCGCTGGATTGACATGAAACGTTGGGGTGAACTTGAGAAAGTGAAGAATGCTGGAAAGCATATTCCTTCACTGAAAGATGCTTATTTTACTTTAGGAGAACCTAACCACAGAGGATATGTTGAATATTCAGAGCCTAATGCCGACAAACAAACTGGCTTTAAAGCCGGAAAACACGAATACTTCCCTTATCCGTTCAGTGTGACTTCTATTAATCCTAACATGAAACAAAATCCAGGTTGGGAATAAAACATCTCTAAGGATTTTTTCCATAAATAGGAGCCGATTCTTGTAACTACAAGGATCGGCTTTTTTTATGGAAAATCCTTAAGACCAAAATCTTTAAAACCCGATCATCACGAAATGAACAAAAAAAATTCCCCCCATAAAATGAAAGCAAAACCAAACCCAGCAAAAATTGGTACTTTCACCATCAAATTTGGATAGAATAAATCAAGAAGATTGAACATTAACAAAATCAAATACGAATAAAATGAAACATCCAGGCATAAAGAGTAGTCTGATCCTCTCGATCATTTTTATCATTTCGGTTACCATTGCATCTGGTGAAGTGCGTCTGCCCCGACTGGTAAGTGATGGCATGGTACTTCAACGGGAAACCCCTGTAAGAATCTGGGGATGGGCCAATCCCGGAGAAAAAGTAACGATCGGTTTCAACAAGCAAACATTTGAAACAGAAGCTTCGAACAAAGGGGAATGGCAAATCATGTTACCAGCCCAGAAAGCAGGTGGTCCTTATGAGATGAAGATCAGCGCCAGCAACCAGATCTCATTGAAAAACATTCTTTTTGGCGAAGTTTGGCTCTGCTCCGGACAATCGAACATGGAACTTCCCATGCGACGCGTTGCGGTTATTTATCCCGACGAAATTGCTTCATCCAAAAATCCGTTTATTCGACAGTTTGTGGTTCCTGTGCGATGGAACTACAACAAAGCAATGGATGATATAAGCAACGGCGAATGGAAAGAAGCCAATCCCGAGAATGTGCTTCAATTCTCTGCTGCCGGCTACTTTTTTGCCCGTAGTCTTTACGAAAAATACAAAATCCCTGTTGGCATTATTCTTTGCGCTGCTGGTGGTTCCGCAGCCGAAAGCTGGCTCAGTGAAAAAACATTGATGAAATTTCCCGAACAATATAAAATTGCGAAACAACTGGCTGATTCAACGTACCTGAAAAACCTGATCTCCTTGGAAACGAAAGCGTCAGGCGAATGGTTCAACCAACTTGGGAAAAGCGACCTCGGACGAAAAGAAATACCGTGGTTCGCTCCTCAACTCGATGATTCCAACTGGTCGACGCTGCAAATCCCATCAACCTTCAACGAAGCCGGAATCAGTTTAAAGAATGGAGCCGTTTGGTTCCGGAAAGAGATCAATCTTCCTGAAAATTGTGATGGAAAAACAGCCCTACTGGAAATGGGACGGATTGTCGACAGCGACTCAGCTTTTATCAATGGACAGTTTGTTGGAAACATAACCTATCAGTATCCCCCCCGCAGGTATCAAATTGCTCCGGGAATACTGAAAGCAGGGAAAAACATCATTACGGTCAGGGTTGTCAGTCAAAGCAGTGCCGGGGAATTTGTGAAAGATAAACCCTATCAACTAACAGTTGAAGGTAAAACATTCGATATAAAAGGTAGTTGGAAATACCAAATCGGAGCAACCATGCCCCCTTGTCCACCATTGACTTACTTTCCAAACCGCCCGCTGGGACTTTACAATGCCATGCTGCACCCAATGATCAATTACACCATCAATGGGGTTATTTGGTATCAGGGAGAGACCAATGCCGAGCGCCCTAACGATTATTCCAACGTTCTTACGGCGCTTATCAACGAATGGAGAACCCTGTGGAAGAAAAAAGATCTTCCGTTCCTGTGCGTTCAACTTCCAAACTTTCAGGAGACAAAACCAGAGCCAACCGAAAGCAACTGGGCAATTCTCCGTAACGAACAACTAAAAATTCTTTCGGTTCCAAACACCTCGCTCATTGTCACACTTGACCTTGGTGAATGGAACGACATTCATCCCTTGAGAAAAAAAGAGGTGGGCGAACGGCTGGCCCTGGCCGCAGAAAACAAAGTATATGGAGAAAAGAATGTTTTATGTTCCGGACCGGTATACCAAAAAATGAAAAAAGACGGCAACCGGATCGTACTCTCCTTCACCCATTGTGGCAGTGGTTTACTATCGAAAAATGGCGAACTAAAAGAATTTGCCATTGCCGGAGCTGACAAAAAATATGTTTGGGCAAAAGCGAAAATCGAGGGAAACAACGTGGTCGTTTGGAATGAAAATGTTCCAACCCCCGTATCGGTAAGGTACGCCTGGGCCGACAACCCCAAAGGAGCCAACCTGTATAACAAAGAAGGATTGCCTGCTTCACCATTTTGTACCCTAAAGTAAGTTGTCATGAAACGAAAAAAACAAATACTACTTGTCACGATTTTAACTGCATTAAGTTCTGTATTTCAACTTCATGCGCAATCGATACAAACAGATGTGCCGGCGCTGAAAAATGTTTTTGCCAACGATTTTAGCATCGGTTGTCTGCTTTCGTACCGGCACATCGGGTTCTCTTCCGATCCGTATGTAAGTGGACAATCATCGGTTATTGCACCTAATGGAGGCGATCTGATCAACTACCACATGAACTGCATGTCGCCGGGCAATAACATGAAAACGGCTTATACGGTTGATTTAACCACCAGTGCCAATGCGTATGCAAAAGCGACCACTCAGGAAGAAAAAGACTCTATCGACACGCATCCGGTTATCCGCTTTAATGGCGATCTGATTGCCCAACTAAACTGGGCAAAACGGCAGAGATTCGCTTTCCGCGGACACACACTGGTATGGCATTCTTCGGCTCCTGCAGCATTCTTTCGTTCCGGATATACCGAAACCGGAAATCGTCTTTCAAAAGAGGTAATGACTGTGCGCATGGAAAATTACATCAGCGAAGTTATCCGCATCATACACGAAAACTGGCCGGGAATGTTTGTTGCCATCGATGTGGTGAACGAAGCAATCAGCGATAACGGCGGCGCATTCCGGACTTCAGGAAATGAATGGTACACCACTTTTGGAGATCAGACCTATGTGATGAAAGCCTTTGAGCTCGCCCGGAAATATACACAGTTGTATGGCGAAACTCAAATAAAGCTCTATTATAACGATTACAATACAAGCAGCTCATCCAAAGCCGATGGAATTGTCCGCTTGTGCAAACCCATTTATGAAGCCGGCTTGCTCGATGGCATCGGAATGCAGGAACACAATTCTGTTTCAAATCCAACCGCTGCGGCATGGGTCAGCTCTTACAACAAATTCAATGCGGTTTGCAACGAAATGTCGGTAACCGAACTCGACGTAAGCACCCAAAGCGGAACCAATACCCCTTCGGATGCTGTTTTGAAAACTCAGGCCAACCAATATGCCATGTTGTTCAAATGCTTTGTTGAACGAAGCTATCGCTCCGGACGGGGAAAAATCATCAACGTTTCCAAAGATGGCTTAAATGACCAATATACGTTTGTAACCAACCAGTCTTCTTCTTTATGGGATACCGGTAACCAGTGCAAACCTGCTTTTTACGCGGTAGTCGACGTCGTTAACAACTATAACAAACTCGATTCGCTGATCAAATTTGCCAAAGCTCTTGATTCAGGGAACTATTCGGCTTATGCCTGGGAAAAAATCACTACGGCCACAACATCCGCAGAGAAAGCCCTTTCAAAAAACTATTCAGCCTCCGTTTCTGCCGTTGATGGACTGGCAAACGCCTGTCAGGAACTCGAAACCTCTTTATCGACCAATTATTCCGGCATTGAAGAATGGACAGACCTCGTATCGATAAAAGCTTACAACGGCAACATTTTCCTCTGCAACTTACAAAAAGGCTCAAAAATAGGGATATATAGTCTAAACGGCAGTTTATTGACGAATTGTACAAACCCAACTTCAACCATCACACTAAATTACACGAGTCCCTGCATCATTAAGGTAATTAATGGCAACAAAATGTTTGTCAAAAAGCTATTCCTGCACCAATAATTCATATAACATTCAATGAAAAAAAGTATTTTTGTTAAGTCGTGCAATCGGTTGCATTCGTGTCAAGAAAAATTAATTTCAGACAACATGCGACCCAAAAGGGGATCATAAAAACAGAAGATCATATTCGATCAAATAAAGTTTACTAACTAATTAAAAGGAGAATGAAAATGAAAATCAAATTGAATCTGCTTGTGCTTCTGATAGCTACAATGGCAGGAATTAGCTCTTTCGGGCAGGAAATACCTCTTGTCTACGATATTGAGAATACCGGCTCGAGCTATCTAAAGCCCATTTTACCCACGTTAAGCGATCTTCCAACGGTAGAACCATTCACCGATCCATTTGAATGGTCCGACGGAAGCGGCCGTGACACTACTTTTGCAAGCTGGAGCCACCGGCGTGCAGAGATTAAAGCCGAAATCGAAAATTATGAAATCGGTGTGAAGCCCGATCGTCCCGATACCATTACAGCCAGTTACTCTAAAGGCATTCTGACGGTGAATGTAACCAAAAATGGGCAAACCCTAACATTAACTTCACCCATTACTCTTCCGGAAGGGGAAGGTCCTTTTCCTGCCGTAATAGGGATGAACTTTGGTACAGGCAGCCTTCCTGCGTCCATCTTTACCAGCCGCAAGATTGCAACCATCGCGTTCGTTCATGATCAGGTGGTAACCTATGGTAAAAAGCAACAATCCGATCCATATTACAAACTCTATCCCGATCTTTTTTATACCGGGCAATACAGTTCCTGGATTTGGGGTATCAGCCGGTTAATCGATGGGTTGGAACTGGTTCAGGATTCCCTTCCCATCGACCTGAAGCACCTTGCAGTAACCGGTTGCTCTTATGCCGGTAAAATGGCTCTTTTTGCAGGAGCATTCGACGAACGTATTGCTCTTACCATTGCGCAGGAGTCTGGTGGCGGTGGCGCTGCTGCCTGGCGCTATTCAGAAACCCTTGGACCAGTGGAAACGCTGGGAGCTACTGACCATAAATGGTTTATGGAAAGCATGTTCCAATTTGCAGGCAGTAAAGTAACTAAACTTCCTTACGATCATCATGAATTGATGGCCATGGTTGCTCCCCGTGCCTTGCTGGTGCTTGGAAATCCCGATTACGTATGGCTTGCCGATGAATCCGGATACGTTTCATGCCGGGCAGCCCAACGGGTTTGGGAAAACTTTGGAATACCCGACCGGTTTGGCTTCTCGTATGTTGCTGGTCACATGCACTGTAGCCTTCCAACCAGCCAGTATCCCGAGGTTGAAGCATTTGTCGATAAGTTCCTTCTGAACGATACCACAGCAAATACCAACGTAGCCATCAACCCCTATTCAACCGTAGATTACTCCAGTTGGACATACTGGTGGGGAAAAGAAACTCCATTCTTTCCATTGCGTAGTGGAGAATCTACCTGGTTAGAACCAGAATGTGCCATCATTGGAAAAAACTGGAAAACATCAAACAGCACAGCAGCATCAAATGGAAAATATGTGGGAATAAAAACTGGCTTTAACAGCACCACGGAAGCACCCGTTGATAGTTCAAGCAACATCTATATTCCTTTTACCGTACCATCCGATTCAACCTATCACTTATTTTTCCGCACCTATGGTGAGAATGTAAATAACGATTCCTACTGGATAAAAATCGACGATGGAAATTACGAACTGGCCGATGGCTTAACAGCTACCGCCTGGATGTGGAAAAAAATTAACAGCTACAAATTAAAAGCTGGAAAGCACACCCTGACAATTGCCTACTGCGAAGATGGAGCAAAACTCGATAAAATTTGTTTTTCAGACAATCCTTCCTTCCCCATATTAAAAGGCGATTCCGCGGGCGATATTTGTAACCCAATTACAGTGGATGCAAATATCACCAAAAGCATCAATGGGTTTTCACTGGAACAAAATTATCCAAACCCTGTGAATGACAAAACCACCATTGCGTTTGAAATTCCTAAAGCAACCTATGTTTCGTTGAAAGTTTATAATTCCCTTGGCGCTGAAATTGCTGAGTTAGCCGGGAAAGAGTATTTACAGGGAAAACACACGGTTGTGTTTGACACCAAAAGCCTTTCAAAAGGAATTTATCTCTATACCATGAAAGCCAACAATTTTTCTGCCAGCCAGAAAATGATCCTGGATGGGAAATAGTCAGAAAAAAAACGGTTCAAAATTAAAGGAAAGAGAACGATCCGTTCTCTTTCCTTTTTTTAAAATAAAATATCGAATGAATAAGAACCGGGTTTCAATTATTTTTAGATATTTAAAGGCTTAAAAAAACAAAGTAAAATCATATCGTTCTATGATGCATCTTATTTGTTACCGGCATAAAAGGATCATCCTATCGATGCTATCAATCTGTTTACCATCGCTAATCCTGTCTGCCTCAACCACTGAGAAAAGTTTGAATGGAAATCCCAGGGAAACCATCTCCATCAACAACGGTTGGTGTTTCTACAAATATGGATCAGAAAACCAGGCCGACAAACTTATTTATGATGTCCGTCCCGAAATTGCCGATAAAACCGAAAACAAGGTGGCCGATACCAAACCAACCGAAGCAGTAGCAATCGAAACAAAACAAGCGATACTGAAACCATGGATCCTTCCTTCGGGAAACAGCTTCATCAACAATCCGGACAAGCAACATACACGTCCCGATGGCGATCCGGGCAGCGATTTTCCCTTTGTTCAAAGCAACTTCGACGACCGTTCATGGGAAAAAGTTAATCTGCCTCACGACTGGGCAATCGATGGACCTTTTCAAACCGGATGGGAATCGGAGGTTGGCGGTGGAATGGGGCGGTTACCTGTTAACGGAGTCGGTTGGTACCGTAAAAAACTCAACATTCCCGCTTCGGATGCCGGTAAATCCATTTTCCTCGATATCGACGGGGCTATGTCCTACTCCATCGTCTGGTTAAACGGACATCTGGTGGGAGGATGGCCTTATGGTTACAACTCTTACCGCTTGGACCTTACTCCCTATGTTTTGCCGGGCAAAACCAACCAACTGGCAATCCAGATCGATAATCCAAACTATTCGGCACGCTGGTATCCCGGTGGAGGGCTCTATCGAAACGTGTGGCTGGTCAAAACCAATCCGGTTCATGTTGCGCAATATGGCACATTCATCACCACAAAAGAAGTTTCAGCAAAATCGGCTACCGTCAATTTGAAAATAGCAATTGATAACGATTCAAAAAATGAGGCTTCGGTTGAAGTAAAAACATCGGTCTTTGCGCTGGACGAAAAGGGTAACAAAATAGAAAAAATAGTTGCGAGCTTTCCGTCTCTCGATTCAAAAATTGAAGCCGGGAAAAACACTCGGATCGAAAGCTCGGTCAACATTAAGAAACCCCATTTATGGGGCCCGCCACCTTCCCAAAAACCGAACCTTTATGTAGCGGTTACAACCCTGTCGATAAACGGGAAACCGATTGATTGCTATGAAACCCGTTTTGGTATCCGTTCTGTCGAATACAATCCCGATAAAGGAATCCGGATCAACGGAGAACCCATCTTTCTGAAAGGTGTCAACCAACATCACGATTTAGGCGCATTGGGAGCTGCATTCAACACACGGGCAGCCGAACGTCAGTTGGAGATACTCCGGGATATGGGTTGCAATGCCATCCGCATGTCACACAACCCTCCAGCCCCTGAACTGCTCTATTTATGCGACAAAATGGGTTTCCTTGTAATTGATGAAATCTTCGATTCATGGGAACTGAAAAAAACACCTCATGATTTTCACCTGATCTTTGCTGACTGGTCAGAACCCGATACCCGTGCCTTTATCCGTCGTGACCGCAATTGCCCTTCGGTAATTCTCTGGAGCTTTGGCAACGAAGTAGGCGAACAATACACTGCGGAATCCGGAGCTGCCGTGGCCAAACGGATTTACAACTTTGTAAAAGAAGAAGACCCTACCCGCCCCACAACCCTTGCAATGAACTATGCCAAACCGGATATGGAATTACCGAAAGTCTCCGATGTCATTGGGTTGAACTATCAGGGAGAAGGCATCAGACAATCTCCTGAATTCGAAGGGACCGAACGAATCCGTACGGCTCCGTCTTACGATGCTTTTCACACCCAATTCCCCAACAAAGTGGTTCTTAGCACCGAAACTGCATCGGCTGCCAGTAGCCGGGGAATTTATCTCTTCCCGGTTTCAAAAGAGCTAAGCGCTCCCATACGCGATGGCCGTGGTGGCGATTCAAAAATTTGCCAGGTAAGCTCTTATGAACTCCATGCCGTCGATTTTGGCTCCACCGCCGACAAAGTATTTGGAGCGATCGACAGCCATCCTTTTGTTGCCGGAGAATTTGTCTGGAACGGTTTCGATTACATTGGCGAACCAACTCCCTATTACGAAGCCCGCAGTTCCTACACCGGAATCATCGATCTGGCTGGCTTTCCCAAAGACCGTTACTACCTGTACCAATCTCACTGGCTACCCGAACATCCAATGGTTCATATTCTTCCGCACTGGAACTGGCCCGAACGAATGGGTAAAATCACCCCGGTACATGTGTTTACCTCGGGCGATGAAGCAGAACTATTCCTCAACGGAAAATCGCTGGGCAAAAAGAAAAAAGGAGAATACGAATACCGGTTGCGTTGGGATGATGTAACATACGAACCGGGCGAGCTAAAAGTAATCGCCTACAAAGCAGGGAAAGTGTGGGCGGAAGAAACCGTTAAAACAACCGGAGAGGCATCATCGCTGCAAGCAAGTGCCGACCGGAATGAAATAAAATCCGACGGGAACGACCTATCGTTTATCACCGTAAAAATAACCGACAGCAACGGGCTCGTGGTACCCGGGGCAAACAACCTGATTGAATTCAGTCTGGAAGGTCCGGGTGAAATTGTTGCCACCGATAATGGCAATTCCATGGATATGACTGCTTTCCCTTCACATACACGGGAAGCATTCAATGGCATGGCCCTGGTCATTGTCCGGTCGGAAGCCGGTAAAACAGGAAAAATGGTATTGAAAGCAAAATCAAACGGGTTGGAAGAATGTCAAATCGTGATTAATGGCTACGAATAGCAGAACAAATCAAAAAAATGAACGGACTGTTTTGAGAAAAATTTGAAAACAAAATAATTTGGAAATGAGAAAAAATTGGTTTATCCTGATGATCATCCTGATGATCGTTCAACAAGCGAACGCCCAGTCACCATCCTTCAAAACCTATATGAATCCGGTCATCCCGGGCGACCATCCCGATTGTACGGTTAGTCAGATAGGAAACGATTTCTACACCACCGGATCTTCGTTTAACCCAACTCCGGTAATTTACCATTCAACCGATTTAGTTCACTGGGAAGCTATTGCCCAGCCAGTAAGTGCTTCATGGTCCAACTATGGCGACACCCCCGGAGGTGGTTGCTGGGGAGGGCATCTGGTTTTTCACAACAACAAATACTGGGACTACTTCTCCAGAAGCAATACCATGTATTTTGTGTCAGCCGACCATCCTGCCGGGAAATGGAGCAATCCGGTAAGAGTGAATGACCCGTCAACCCTCCCATACGGATTGGGTTACGACAACTCCATTTTTATCGATGATGACAACAAATGGTACCTGATCGTTAAAAATGGACAACCCAATAACGGGATTGTTGAACTTGGCAACGACGGACAACCAACCGGAACCGTTTATGACCTTAACTGGCTAAATCCATCACCCAATTACCCTTACAGTTGGGCAGAAGGCCCTGTTTTATGGAAAGACAATGGCTACTATTACTATTCTTTTGCATTAAATGTTGCAGGAGGTCAAAAAGTCATGCGAAGTAAAACATTGACTGCAGAACAATCAGCCTGGGAATTTTTAGGCGATTTCTTCAACGAAAACGATCCGTTAAAATCGGGTTCCCTTTTCACCAGTCCAAACCATGCATCACCCGCCGTTATGCTCAGCGACAGCACCTCGTGGGTTATCCATCCGCTCTATGCCAAAGATGAATGGAAAGGCCAGGGCCGGCAAGGGTTGTTGAATCAGGTGCGTTATAACTCATCCGGCACTCCGGTGGCCGATTATCCGATTAACCAACCATTTGCTGCACCCAGGTTACCAAGTAGCGGGATTCCCTGGATGGTGCCAAAATCTGATTTTTTCACCTCCGAAACGTTAAACCCCGAATGGTCGTTCCTCGGATATACAGCCGACAGCAAATACTCGCTCACCGACCGTGCAGGTTGGCTGCGTTTATCACCTAAAAGCAAAACCAAAGCAAATACCCTTATCAAAAACGATGGTGAACACAATTATGCGCTCATTACCCGGCTCGATTTCAATGCCAGATCTGCATCCGATTCTGCCGGTCTCTGGATTATACGCGGCGATCAGAAGCTGAGTGTCAAATTACTCAGCACCGTCAAATCGGATGGTAAAAAAGGAATCATCTTCAGTTACAATACCACCACCTACGAAGCCGAAAATCTGATTGGCGACACGCTATGGTTAAAGATTACCCGAACGAATCATATCATCAACGGCTTTTACAGCAGCAACGGAAACGACTGGCTTCAGATAGGTCAAAAAGTTGAAGTACCGGTAATTGACTCCTATTCCGATTTTTCAACCTGGGCCGGGACACGCCAGGGATTATACGTATCGGGAACAAGTGATGCCTATTTCGATCTCTATATTTACCGCGATGCCTACTCTCCTATTCTGGCCGAATGCCCGGCCAATCAGTATGGGACTGGCAGAAGTTCCATAAACCAGGGAATCCGTATTTTAAAGAATATCCATAACGACGATTGGGCATTGTATGCCGGCGTGGAATTTGGAAACAGTGAATACCTTTTCACCCCTGACTCCGTTCAATTTGAAGCAGCCAGTGCGTCACTGGGTGGTACCGTTGAAGTGTGGCTCGACTCGATCGAAACAGGAAAAAAAATTGCAGAATGTGCCATTGCATCTACCGGAAGCTCCAATAAGTTTGAAACATTCAAAGCCCCGGTATCGGCTGTTTCGGGTAACCACGATCTCTATCTGCGGTTTAAAGGTGAAGGAACCGACGAACTGTTTCAGTTAAAATGGATCACCTTCACTCATAAACCGGTTCAAAATACTCAGGCAGATATCAGGGAAACCAACAAGTTTCAGCTTTTCCCCAATCCGGCAAAAGACGAGGTTTCGGTTCTTTCAAACACCCCATTCACAACCATCCAAATCTTCAATACAAACGGACAATCGATTCTGAAAAAGAATCTGAACGAAGCGGTTACCAGTTTCCGAATACCGTTGGAACTAAAAAGCGGAAACTACCTGGTTAAAGTAAGCAATAACGAACAACACTCGTTTTCAAAACTGATAATCGGGGAATAATGCAAGTGAAATAACTTAAACAGATACAAATGAAAAAATTGTTTTACATCGTATTGAGTTCGATTCTTTTGGGGATAGGAACGAATGGATGGGCGCAAAATGCGTCATCCTACCAAACCGCAACCTGGCCAGGATTCAGGAAGTGTGCCATTAGTTATACTTTCGACGACGGCTGTGCGAACCAGTTCACCAAAGCCATTCCCATGTTCGACGAATATGGCTATAAACTCACCTTGTTTACAGTTACCGGTTGGGGACCCAACTGGACGAAACTGCAAAGCGCTGCAAAGAACGGGCACGAAGTAGCAAATCACACCGCAACCCATTCAAACCTTAGTTCAGCAACCATTGCCGCTCAAAAAACCGACATCGAAACAGCCAATAATCTGATCAATAAGAACATATCTTTTACCCAATGTGTAACCATGGCTACCCCTTATTGTGCAAAAGGGAACGATTCATTAGCAGCCAGTTACTTTATCGCAGTCAGGGGCTGCCAGGGTTTTATTGAAGGCAAAACTCCAGCAAGTTTTTACAACGTCAGCTCCATCGTCTGTGGAAACCAGGGAATTATCAAAACCAGCGATTATAAGATCAAAGCTAATCAGGCGGCCTCTTCCAATGGCTGGCTGGTTTATCTGATCCATGAAATCGACAACGGCACGGGTTACTCTCCATTGCCATCCGACACACTCAGGGCTACGCTTCAATACCTGAGTGAAAACAACAGCAAATTCTGGGTAAATACATTTGGAAATGTAGCCCGTTACATCAAGGAACGCAATTGTGTCTCAGTCTCCGAAACATCGGTTCAGGATACCAAAATTACGCTGGAAGTTACCGACACCCTTTCGAACAATGAAATCTTCAACTTCCCGGTTACGTTCCGCCGCCTGTTACCTGAAGGATGGAATGCTATTTTTGCTTATCAAAACGGGGATTCGATCCATGCATCCATTGTGGAAGACAATTCGGTTCAATACATTCAGTTTGATGCAGTACCCGACGGAGGAACTGTCAAGTTATCGAGCAAGGTTCTGACGGGTGCAAAAAGCACAAAATGGAACAGCTCTCTGAACCAATTCGATATCTGGTACCAGGGGAGCCAATTAATGTTCCTTGTTCCTGAATCATGCCAGCCCAATCCCACCCTCTCGCTTTACGATCTGAAAGGAGCCAGACTTCAAACTTTCAATAAATTAATCATTTCGAATGGCAAAGGTTGGGTGGATTTCAACCGATCGAACTATGAAACAGGCATCTATCTACTAACCCTTTGCGACCAAAAAAATGCATGGTCAAAAAAACTCAACCTGCAATAAGCATTTTGACAACGGAAAATAATCGGTTGGATTCAATTTAAGGACGAATAATCAATCATATACAGAAAGGGCTTTCCGAAAGGTAGTCCTTTCTTTTTATCTGTTTATAAATTGATTTCACGATTGTTCGGTAGCACCTCAAACACAACGTTCCGTCTGGAACGTAATAAATTCAATTCGTTCAACTCTCATCAAACGATTTCACCGGACACCAATGGATTGATTTATCAATAATTAATTATCTACCAAAGAATTTCAAGATACCTGCCGGTTTATCGGCGAAGGCTCAAACAGAAAATACTTCCATCGGGACCGGTCTTTTCGAGCCACAATTTGCCATCAATGAGTTTGGCTAAACCAGCCGAAAGGTAGAGTCCCAGCCCGGCTCCTTCACCAGATGTGGTAACATAAGAATAGTTCGACATAAACTCTACAAACAACGACTTTCGCTTCTCTTCGGCAATGCCGGGTCCCTGATCCTTCACAAAAAAGGTGACCGTCGTATCATCAGCACGATACCCGATCTCAACTTCTCCCCAAGCGGTGAAACGCACTGCATTATCGAGCAGGTTCCGTAGGATCTGAACCACTTTATTACCATCGGAAACAAGCTTATCGCTACCATCGGGCAAACCAAAAGAGGTTTTTATGGTTACCGGTTTTGCCTTTTTTGAAAGATCCAGCTGAACCACATCAACCATCAAACCAAGCTGGGCATTCAGGCTGAAACTCTTGAATTCAACACTTGCCAGCCCCTGCTGAATCTTCGATACTTCAATAATATGGTTCAGCGTCTGAAGTAAACTATGGCTGTTTTCATTAATATAACTCAGGAAAAGCTGGTGTTTTTCAGGAGCCGTATCCTTATCATCCAGAATTTCAATAAATCCCAGAATACCATTCATCGGAGTCCGGATATAATGCGATAAATTGGTCAGAAAAGCGGTTTTCAGTTTATCCGACTCCACGGCTTTCTCCTGGGCATTCAATAACTCCCTATAAATCAAATTTCTCTTCATGCTCTCTTTCCTGATCAAAACGAAAAGCAAAATTCCGGTTACCAGCACATAAAACCATCCTTTGTAGGTCGACATCATCTGCATTTGATGGGGATTGGTGGCAATCACGGCAACGGCCTGATCAGAAAACAGGATCCACAGTACACCAAACAGCACGTACAAAATGGTAATCCGGTAAATAAAAGAAATATTTCTGACCATAAATTGCAATTTGGAATCGTATCGGTTAAATGTAATGAATTTCGATAAACAATTCAATACAGGAAGAATACAATTCAGGTTAAAAAGATTGCCAGGTGACATATTGTCAATTTTGGGAATATTTATTTGATTTAAAAACATAGAACTTTCAACCAGAAAAGAACAAAATAGCGCACCAGCAATAAACCTTCCTTACTGTAATAAGTCTATAAAGTAAAATAGCATAGAAAACCATGAAAGCAGCAATCATCCTATTGATTTTCCGTTTATTTTCATTTTCCCTTCTCTTGCTTGCCTCGTTTTTCTCAATGGGCAGTATTCTTACAAAAACATGGGAAAGCCAAAACCTGCCCGGTACTCCAACGGCAATTGTCTATGATGCCCGAAATGAATGGATCTATGTAACAAATGCCGGGGAGAAGCAGGGGACAGGTTATATTTCAAAAATCGACACAGCCGGCCAGATCATCCAATCAAACTGGATTTCAGGATTTGACCATCCTCAGGGATTGGCAATCTATGATGAAAAACTCTTTGTAACCGATCAGAATCAGCTAAAAATTGCAGATATCCAAACCGGAAGAATCATTGAAACCATAACGGTTAATGGTACAAAAAACTTGTCAGGCATATCCATTGATATCAATGGCCGTATTTATCTAACCGATTGGGAAGAGAATAAAATCCTCCGGATAACAAACAAAACCACTGAATTATGGGCAGAAAGTCCATACCAGATATCTCCTGCTGGAATAACTTTTCAAAATGCGGATCTCTTTCTGTTGTATCAGAACTACTCGTTGCTCTATTCCAGCGAAGAAGCCACGATGCTGTTTTCCGTACTCGCCAAAGAAACCGGGAAAACGGAACGTATTGAAGCCGATGGAAACGGAGGTTTTTTTATCTTCGACGGGAATAAACTAGTCCATTCGGCACCGGGCGGAGAAAAAAGTACCCAGACTCTATCTGACAAAGAAAAAGAGATTTTAACAGGAATGGAGTTGATTCCCTCAAAAAAAATACTAATTTTTTCAACACCCAAGAAAACCATTGCGGCTTACCGGTTTCAATAATACAAATTACAGGTAAACAGGCAACATCATCTTAAACCTTCGGCTCTTTTCAGCGTGGAAATTTTACATAGCCATTTTTAATGGCCTGTTTGATTAACTCCTTCGTGTTGGCAACGCCAAGTTTATCAATCAGATTCCGCCGGTGTGTCTCTACTGTACTGTGGGCAATACATAAAGCATCCGAAATCTGTGGGGTGGTGTTTCCTTCCACAATCAGCTTCAGCACATCGGTCTCTCGCTTCGTTAAAGGCACCTTTTTATCATTCAACGTCTTCACTGGTTTTTGCATCTCATCAATCAGAACCTTCAGAATTGCATCGCCAAGGTATTGTCCCCCATCGGCAATTTTGTGGATGGCACTTACCAACTCTTCTTTCCCTTTGTTTTTTAAGATGTACCCCGATGCGCCGGCTTCAATCAAACGCCTGATGTATTCATGGTCGTTGTACATCGACAGAATCAGGACCTTCATTTCGGGATAGAGCCTTTTTATCTCTTTGGTCGTTTCAATACCATTCATCAGGGGCATGTCAATATCGACAACGGCTACGTCGGCCTGTTTCTCTTTTAAGAGTTTTAACAGCTCTACCCCATTCAGCGCTTCTCCAACCGGACAAATCTCTTTTTCCCGCTCCAAAAGGGATTTTAACCCATCGAGCACAATCTGGTGATCGTCGGCCAGAACTACCTTAATCATATTTTTCATTTTAACGGAATATTTATCGTAATGGTGGTACCTGCCCCTTTTCCCGAATCAATGTTCAACTCACCATCTAAGGAGTTAATCCTCGATTCAATATTGTGCAGCCCCATTCCCTTTTTGTTCTTTACCTTATTGACATCGAAACCGATCCCATTATCTTCAACCACCACATTCAACCGTTTATCTTTTTTCAGCAGCTGAATGGTCACTTCCGATGCGTTGGCATGTTTCAGGATGTTGCTGATCAATTCCTGAATTACCCGATAAAGGTTTATTTCGATGTCATACTCCAGCCGGTCATCATCAAAGCCAAAATCCAGGACTTCGATGTTTAATTGACCGGTAGCAGCAATTGATTCCTGAAGGCTTTTAAGGGCCGGGATAAGACCAAATTTCGTAAGAACACCCGAGTTCAGATCATTCGCAATTTTTCGAACCTCTTCACACGCTTCATCCAGCAGGTTGTTGGCCTTGTTATACATCACCATGTTGCTCTCCCGCATTGCCTGTATATTATCCTCTACGGATTTAAAATGCAGCTTTACCATCGAAAGCATGCTGCCCAACCGGTCGTGGAGATCCTGAGCGATCCTTTTTCTCTCTCCTTCCTGTCCTTCAAGCATGGCATTGATTGAATTTAGTTCCTGATTTTTTAAGAGTTCGGATATTTTTTGTTCGCTAATTTCATTGTTTTTCTCCGCCAAAAGGGTCCGTTGCCGAAAACGGTAACTGCGGAACAAGGCTAAAAAGAGCAGGGTCAACAGGATCACCCCCACCGAAAGACTGGCAATCAAAACATTCCTTCGCTTCAGTTTGATCTCATTGATTAAATTATCTTTCTGCAACAGCTGGTTCTTCTTCTGTTCCTCCTGATAAGCATCTTTCAGGTTCATGGCATTGCGATAGGTCGCGTCGATGCTGTCACGAAGGGTTATGTATTGGTTGTTATAGAAAACGGCATCCTCCAACTTTCCCATCGCCGTATAGGACCGGTAAATGTTATGGTAAAGCTCCAGAATGATCAGTTTCTCTCCATTCTTCTTCGCATTTTCAAGGCCTTTCTCATAATAGGATACGGCTTTATGGTATTGATTCCTGGCAAGATAAAGGTTCCCGATGTTGGTATACACCGTCGATAAATTGTTCTTTCCGAATTCTTTCTTTAATTCAATGCATTTATTGTAAAACCAAATAGCTTGATCGTATTCTTTCAACTCACTATAGCATTGCCCCAGGTTATCGTAATTTGTATCGATTGTTTTGTATTGCTTTAAACTCTTCTTAATCTCAATACTCTCTAAATTATAATTAATTGCCGACTTAAACTGTCCTAGATTAAAATAAGTACACCCAATGTTCGTATAAATTGTAGCTAAACTAATTTGATCATTATGTTTTACTGCTAAATCAATTGCCTTATTGAAAAATTCCAGTGCCTTGTCATTTTCCAACATTTGGGTATAAAGATATCCAAGGCTCATAAAAGAATAAACCATATTTATGGAATCCTTTAATTGTTCCCTGATCTTTTGACCACGATAAGTTAAAACCAAAGCATCATCCAGTTTCCCCTGAATAATTAATAATATAGCTTGTCGGTCATAAGCATTTGCCAGTGCTGAAAAATTCTTAAGATCCTTCCAGATCTCTATGGAGACTTGTCCTGCTTTTATAGCATTTTCTGTCTGACCGACATTCGTGTACAAAAGAGTTAACTGTTCATTGGCTCTTCCAATTCCATAGGCGTGATTGATCTCTTTCTCAATTTCCAATGCATGAATGGCTGCTGTAATGGCCTGATTGTAATTACCCCGGATTCGTTCAATTTCTCCAATTCGGCTTAAACTGGTGGCAATACCCGCCTTAAAATTGATTTTCTCGGCAAGTGACTTTGCTTTATTGGCATAAATGAATGCCGAATCGGGCTTCTCGATACGAAATAGCCAGGATAATTCATTCAAGCAAGAAACCTTGGCGGTATCATCTGGACTAACCCGAATCGTTTGAATTAGACTGTCTGCCACTGTATTTGTCTGAGCATAACCCGATAAAATGCCAAAGGTTAACAGGATCAACAATAACAGGTTATAGTCGTTCTTTCGTTTCATACGGAATTGGATGGAGCAACAACATTTTCAGACGATTTACCGGTAAAGTAAATAAAAATTTTGATGGGGGTTGCCTCAAAAACCTCTTTTTTGATAAATACCTTTCAACATCAAAAATTGAAACAAACTGGACATTAAAAGATTATCAATTTAATTGGATTTATCTCCACACTTCTGAGGATAGGCAAAACATCACTTCTAAGGAGGTTTTTCCCACAAGAAAGCATAAAATTTGATCGCAATAAATACAAAGAGATAAAGGATTTTATCCGATTGAATTTTGCGGACAAAAATTTTACTAAATAACTGATCGTTAACACCAGAAAATAATGCAATGAAAATTCCCTCCCCTCCTTATGATAGACCATCTGCCCCAAGATGGCCACAGATTAAATTTTCTCAATCCTCAAGTGGGGTTACCAACGTCTCGGTAACCCCACTTTTAATTCCGCATAAGCCCGTTTAAGATCAACCGGACATCACCTTTCTTCGATTCTGTCCAGATTCTCTTTACGGATTAACGCAAAAAGAAAAAATTGGGTCACCAGCACATAATGCGATCCTTTGTTTGTCGGATTGATCGAAATTCACGTTAAGCAAAAATTAAAAAAAATGAAAGAATTGCTCCGCTCATGACAAGACCATCCATCGTGTTGTATTTTCAACCCACTTTTTTCGATTGTCAATTTTCAAATCATAAAACATTGATTATCTGAAACAAAAACACATTGTAGTTTATTTGATTGATGGGAAAAAAGAAGAAAATTGCGATATTGATCCACGTTTTAATTCTGGCCAATTTACGGTTATTCGCTCAAACAACGAAAGTGGTAAGAGACTTCCGTTCCCGTGCGGCCCTGTGTGTTGAGAAAGAAGTTTTCAATAAATTTTTGGTCACTGGCGAAGCTGAAGTAGGTTTTGAACACAACCTCTCCAGTTTTGAAGAGATTCATGGCGAAGTGGGGCTTAAATACAATGCACTGGACTGCCTGAATGCCGAATTCAATTACCGTTTTCTAAAAGACCGGAAAAAATATACCAGCGAATTCGAGAATGCCAATGTCTATTCTGTTTCCGTTGAAGCATTGCACAAATTCAATGACCTGAAAGGATCTTACCGTTTGCAATATCAAAATGAAGATGAAGAAGATGTGGATGGTTTAAGGGAAAGAAACCATCATCTCGTCCGTAACCGCATCAAATTAAAATACCATATCAACCAGACCCGTATCTCGCCCTATTTCTCTTCCGAATTCTATGTGAGGGTTGCCAAAAAATACCTGGATGCAAAAAAGATCCGGTTTGTTACAGGTGCTTCCATCAATCTGAAAAAGAAACAGGAACTTGATCTCTATTTCCGTGCCGATCAGGAATTGGCGCCCGATTATCCCTGTCGCTTTTATACTCTTGGTGTCACCTATCAATTCAATTTATGAGCGTGATCTCGCAACACCTGAGAATAATAAACAAAGGAAATCCCACGCTTCTTTTCATCTTTCTGTTTTTACTGGGGACCCTCTTTTCCTGCTACAAAGAGGTAGACATAACGCCCGATATGCCCAACGAGTTGCTTTTTATCAACGGGAAAGAAGTTTTCTTCGACAACGACCAGATGATGGCACTCTACCCCATTCCAGCATACGGTACGCTAGTCGGAACCATTACCTGTAACAACGATTATTCCTTTAAAATGGATGGCGCTGAAATCGCAGACGGGACCGATTATCGGTTTGAAATCCCCGATAAAGACAAAGCCTATTTGCTCTCTATTACCAGTGCCGAAGGTGAAACAAAGGTGTATAACCTAAAATTCACCACGCTCCCACTTATCCAATTAACCGACCAATATTCATCGGTTCCCAAAGAAGATTACATCCCGGCCATTTTGAAACTGAACGATCCAAACAGGGATAGCGAACAAACTGAATACATCACCATCAAGGTACATGGCGATACATCAAGCAGAAGGAAAAAGAAATCGTACGGGTTTAACATCCAGACCGACGATCACTACCATCAAACCAAAAGCACATCGTTACTGGGCATGTACCATTATCCATCGTGGATCCTCGATGCAGCTTATGTTGACAAAAGCATGGTCCGGAACCGCATCTCTTTTGATCTCTGGAATGAAATTCAAAAAGAGAACCCTTCGGGCGAAAGAAACACCCTGTTCTCTGCTACTCAGGGATATTTTGTCGAAGTGATTGAAAACGGGAAATATGCCGGTGTATATTGCCTCTGTGAAAACATCAACGAAACCTTGCTGAACGAAGACAATAACCTCACATCCGACAATGGTATTCGCTGTTTATACAAGTCGGGAGGCTGGTCCTCAGGAACCCGGCTAACCAATTATTCCGATACCTCATCGCATTCAGCGACCTGGGGAATGTGGCAACAGAAATATCCTTCACCCGACAGCATGACCCTCTGGAAACCACTCTACGACTATGTCAAATTCGTTTCTGATGCCAGCGACCAATCCTTTTCGTCCAATATTGGGCAATACATGGTTCTCGATCAGGCATCCGATTTATATATCTTTCTGAACCTGTTAATGGCTTCCGACAATCTGGGGAAAAATCTGTTTATGACCCAAAAAAAATCGGAAAACGCTTTTTATGTCTGTCCATGGGATCTGGATGCTACCTGGGGAAGGGATTGGGATGGGAAAAAAACCAACACCGGCGAAATTATATCCTTCAATTTGTACGATAGGCTATTGGAGATTAATCCCGATCATTTTAATGCCAAACTAAGCGCCCGCTGGTTCTCCCTGCGCCTATCCATACTAACCGGAGAGAACTTTTCCAAACTGTTCAACCACTATGAAACCCAATTAACGGTCTCAGGGGCTGCCGAACGGGAAAAAGAACGATGGCCCAACTCCTTCAACGACCTGGAAACCGAAGACAAATACATCACCCAATGGATCAACCAACGGATAGCTGTGCTGGATAACTATTTTGCAACATTAAAACTTGCCCCCTGATAATAAACCTTCCCTTTTCTTTTACCTTTTGTGGCATGGGACATCAATTTTGAGACGATTGAGCTATATTTCGTTGACCTTTTATCTTGCCATTTTTGGTATGGGACCCGCGATTTGCAATCGCGGCAACTTTCTTTGGCGATAAAAAATCGCCACTCCCAATATCTTACCACCAGTGTCAGAACCCAGATGCTTATAATCGTCTGAACCTTTATTCTTTCAAAGCCTCACCCCTGCCCCATTTTGTAAACCCGTTGGATCAAAAACAGAACCAATCTGCGAAGAGCCGTAGGCTCGGCCCATTTCTATACTGTCAGAATAAGGATTTTTTATGGTAATAATAATCTAATGTTAAGAAGCATGGATAATTAGTTCAAGATTGTAGAATTTAGGTTATCAAGAATTTTGTAAAGAATCATAAATCTGCTTAAATCGTACTTTATTTCTTATCTTTCTTTCTAATGACTTGATAGTAAACAGAAATACTTGCCCGCACGCCGTCCCACTGTGGAGATATTGGTTTATTTGTTTTTGTGTTATAGAGCGTCTTTTCCTTGTCATCTTTTAGATAATAATTGTTCGGAAAACCCTTGAAATACGAAAGATTTCCTCCGACCATTAACCATGGCATAACCTGCCACAAATAATCAATCCCCGGTTGCACATAATAACCGAAAGCCCGATAATCGGTCACACTGTTTGTCGATTTATCAAAAACGGTAAAATCTTCTTTAAGCGAAAGGAAACTCCAGATAACTCCACCTTCCAGAGAAAAGCAAATACCCTGTTTATGTCCCGGAAAAGTTCCTGTCATTGCTTTTAAACCACTGGTATAAACCTTTTGTAAATTATCAAATACATAACTTCCCGAATAATCCGACACACAGACACGCGACCCAGTGGATGTCGTGGATGCTTTGATCCCTAACGAAAAGATCTTTGGAAAACTGTATATAATCTCGCCGTTGTACAAAAAGTAAGGTGGAAAATCGTCGGTTAGATTAGTGCCAAATGGAAGTGATTCAATAACTGTTTGATTAAGATTACGGCTATCGCTCATTTTGAAGGTACCAAAACCTCCTCCCAAGCCTATGTGCAACTTTTGTGCGCTCGACAGGGAGGTTATAAAGAGTAGTCCCCAAAATAGAAATAATGTTTTGTTTTTCATACAAGTTCTTTGTTTAACAATAAGGGTTTATCGAAATAAGTAGTTAAAATGCAACACTCATCTTCGTTCCTCCGCTCCAAAATATCTGTTTGTCGCAGTAAACCAAGTCCCACCAAAAAACATTTTGATTCGGTGTTGTCGGGAACATTTTTTTTGTTTCACCCGTCTCAACGTTTAGCAACATAAAATAATTTTCAGTACGAAAGAATAATTGACGGCTTGGGTAATCAAGATTGAACACGGTATTGATCGTGTTATCCTGGTTCCATTGACTCACAACACTCCATGAATCGCAATCAATCAACTTAACACAATTCGATGTAGCAACCACTGCTCTTTCGGGTGTTCCCGATAAATAATCGGCAAATAAAATATCCTGTGCATTTTCTGTCAAACAGGATAATCGTTCGATTGTGCTATCCTTGAACATAAAAAATTCATATCCAGCAAAGGTCTGCTCAACAAAATAGTTACCCGATGGTGAGATTTTATTAATCACCAAAAAATCATTTGAAAGATTAATCTCTCCAAGTTTTTTATCATGGATAAAATCGAAAACTTCAGCCATGGTTCCTGTAATTATTATCCCGGTTCCTTTGTTACTAATCGATGCAGAATAAGGCATTGAGGTTTTTGCCACAATTTTCTTACTATTCTCTGGTGTTTTTAAATCACTGAAGAAAAGGAATTTTTCATCTCTTAAAACACTAATTAGATATTGATTGTTTTCTGAAACACTAAATCGGAATAAGGAAGCGTTTGAATAAACCGTTGCATCAATTATTCCTTTTTCCGTATTATAGGCCCAAATATTTCCGGCATTCAACATATAAATAATTGGATCAGAACCTTGGTCACTCCAATAAAACACAGGCGAAGGTGTTCCGTAACAGGCGGTCAGTTTTGATGACAAAAAATTGTGCAAGTTATATTCATCATAATAACAATCGGTTAAGGGTATCATCGTTAGTACAAACTGGTATTCATTTCCTAAGATCGGGTTGGGAATAATGCAAGAATCAATCGTTGGATCATTAATTTCGGATATAAGGTGATACTCTCCTGACATGTCATCGAAATAGGAAACTCTGTATCCTTTCAAATTTTTAGAATAAGGAGGAATATCCCACTTGAGCATAAATATTCCTGAAGGATCACTGGTAACGGATAATTCTGGCAAAGGCCCGGAAACCGTAACAGAATTACTCCAGTAGGTGTCGTTGATGATCAAATAATAGACCGACGATTCCCCGTGATAGGTATTGTCGATATATTCGGTTTGTCCCTGATCGGTAATCGTTGCAACCAATACCGGAGAGTTGGCAATGTATGGCATCTCCTTGTAAAGTTTACCTGTTTTAAATCCAATCCCTTTAAACGAACTCCATTTAATTTTTAATTTTCCATCGACAAATAATGTTGATGTTATCTGAGAACGAATGGAATACTGGTCGGTAATCACTAAAACCCATTTCTTTGTAAGCAGATAACCTTCTGCTCCCGTCACATCGGCAAGACTGCCAGTTCCGGAATGAGTACAAACTGTCATCGACATAGGATATATTCCCGGTAATAAATCGGGCATGTAATAGGAAAACTGAAAACTACCGTATTCATCAGGAGTATATGCATGGGTCTCTTTTCCATTGATAGTGAACATAGTCCAACTAACCACATCACTGTTAGAACGATAACTAAAAGTAACCGTTTCGTCCTTGCAGATATAGATAGTGTCGCTATTCCAGCCAATATTCAAATCGACAACTACAGAGGGAACAACACCGACTGAATCAATCTCTAAATAGTTTTCCCCATAAGGTTCATAATTGCAACTTATTAGGCAAAACACGGAGAGCAGGCTCAACACAAAAAAAATGTATAATGTATTCTTTATCATCACCTTCATTGTTTTAGAAAATAAATAATTCCGAGAGAGCTTACCAGCGCATTATCGATAAGACGGCAATTGTCCCACCACATGTTCGGATTTTTATAAGTCGGAATTTGTTGTTCAATCTCCCCGCTGGTTAAATCCCGAATGTAAAGCATATCCCCTTTGTAGGTAAGTAATCGCTTGTTGTAAGGATCGACACTTTTGATGATCTCATCTTTCAGTACAAACTGGCTGATCGTTGAAAAATTGGAACAATTCTTCACATAGAAAATAGCTCCATCCCAATAATATACTCGTTCCGGATCAATTGCATCAAATTCGAAATAAGGTAACTCCGGGAAACGTGGAAGATTCACAATGGTTTCAAAGGTTGAATCATTGTACTGAACCAATTTATAATACGAATCATCAACAAGAAAATAATCTCCCTCTTTCGAAATTTTCAAACCAATTCCGCTTCCTGATTCTGGATAATAGTGGGCAATTGCCTTCTTTACGTTAAAATCATAAACATAAAATCCAGAATAAGCCGTGTTGGCAATACCCTTCCCATTGTCGGAAATAGGTATTGAAAAGGAATAATTTTCAGTGTATTGTTTCAGATCCTGAATTCGGTAAGAAAGAAAGTCGTGGGCATCAATTAAAATCACATCCCTTTCACAAGGGGTATAATTGGTCATATAATTTCCCGACGATGAACGGGTGATGGCATTAAAAGAGCATCCGATACATGTTTTATATGAAAATCCCAATTGGTCTGAGATTCGTTTCTGTGAAAGAGAATACCGATAAATGCTATCACAATCAACACCAAAAACAAATTGATCACCATCAACCTGCGACAACATGGAGACATGCCGATTATTGCCTGCAAAAGAATGCCCTATCTGAAGTTCCTTACGGCTTATGTAATTCTCCCTATTCCCGCTGTAATAGTCTACCGTTTTTATTCGGGGAACAATCTCCAACTGAAAATAGGGTTTGAAGCCGAAGAGGGAATCGGCCAGAACAAAAACCGTATCGTTAGGCGAAGAAAAGCTCGTCACCGGATGATAATCCAAATACCAGTAATCGGCCATTGTCAGAATGGAACTTTCAATCGCACTGTAGTATTTGCTTCTATTCCAGACCAGCGCATTTCGGTTATCGGCCATCGAAACCAACGATAAATCGGGCATTTCATGATTTAAATGCAAAGCTCCCCATTGCAATTGCTCTTCCCCCTCGATATTAACATTCACAAAGTAACTCAGCCCCTCGCCCACATACGAACTATCGATAAAATGGCAGGAGGTTGTACGTCCGATTTCTCTCTTCGAATAAAAATCAATCCCACGGTATATAACATACTCGATCCGATCCGAATTTTTATATTCAGGCCATACCACATCGAGATATCCATCGGTAACCTGCGAGTGGGTTTGTACATAATACGAAGAGTTTACAATAACAACCCACGATTTGGTAAACCAATACTGTTCGGCACCAAGCTGATCGGCAATACTATGGGTTCCCGAATGGGTATACAAATCCAGTTTAAGTTCATAAGCTCCTTCGGGCATTCTTCCCCATTCAAGGGCAAATTCACCCTTTTGCGATGTCACATCTGAGTCAAGGATTCCATTGATCGAGAAATGAACCCTTGCTATATTCTGAGATTCATTATCGCTGCTTGCAAATTCAAAAACGACTGTTTTATAATTATAGAGATAGAGAGTATCCGTATCTGCATCAATATTTAAGGAAACAACCTGAATTTCGGGAGGTAATACATCTTGATTTGCCGGGTTTGTAAAAGCACCATCCGGAGCATAAGAACACGACAAAAAGATTATCGGAAAAACAATTACAGCTAAAGCGATTTTCAGGATTTTCTTCATGGGGTAATCGTAAATAGTTTAACGCTTACAATAATACATAAAAATACGATATATATTCAGCAATAACAAAATTTATTTATGTTTAGGATAAAGTTTTCAGGAGTTACACTTTACGAGAAACTATAACCGGAGAAAATCCCACATAATTATTCCCCTTCCTGAGAATAAAGGCATAAAGGGGAAATAAAAGGAACAACAGATGTTGTGTCAAATGCTTTTAAGTAAACGCATAAAACATTTAATCACCCATAACAATGACACTTAACCACTTCAATTAACGCTGAATCATTCTAATAATTTCATGTGTTTATCTCTTTTAAATTGTTGATTATCTTTTGGATCGACATTATTTTTTATCATAACGAAAATGCTACCCGCATGGAACTCCCATGAGAAATAATCATCCACCTGTGTATCAAAATTTTGTCATGGGCGTTTCATTTACCGAATCAGCTTATTCCAGTCGACAGTTTGGTTGTTGCTATAAATTTTACGCAAGGTTATTACTTCTTCGTCTTTGAAAAGCTGGGCAATGCTCTCATAATAGATGGCGCGTTCTGCTTTTTTAAAGCCCCGCTCTTCGCAAACAGGTATAAACCGATAGCCATTTTTGCCCAACAACAACTGGGTGGCACAATCTATACACTGAATCAACCAAAAAAGCTCAACCGTATTAAATGATATCGGATGATCCTTCAGCTTTCTACTTCGCAGTTTTAAGGTATTGTATTTCATTTCTGGAACATACCAAAAGAAAACATCCCGGTTGTGAATACGGTTAAATCTCGGGTTCAAAGTTACTTCATCAATAACCAGGAAAGGTATACTAAGACTAATGATTAAATAATTGTCCACATTACAATAGAGTGCTTCTGTTTTGAGCCCCTTTTCATACTGCTTGCAAAAAGGCACAAAGCTATTGACATAAATATTGGACTGATTGGCATAAATACGATTAAACTCATCTTCGGTAACCAAAAAGAGTTCTTTCGTAAAATTTTGGGCATCGGGAACCTTTTTTTGTTGGCAGAAACGAATCAGCTCTTCAACAGCACTTTCAATCGGGGGACGCAGAATCTTTCCAATGGCATTGGGATCATAAACATAGCCCCAGTTCCGATCATCTTTATCAAACAATACCTTAAAAATGGTTCGCATAATCAGATGGGCAATATCTTGAAGCTCGTACAGTACATCGACATAAAACCAGTCTCCGTCGTCATTGGTTTCGAAATCGGTATTACACCGCATGCCCAAAGCAACTCCGGTATTTTTCTTACCGACTAACAGGGGGGCAAGATCAATAATATTGGGATTTTTAGGATTAATTATTTCAGCCCAAAGAATAATCCTATCCGTAAGGTGAATATCAAAGCTCATGGTGTTGAATTTTAAGTGTCTCCTTTTGATCCGGCTGTAGCAGGAAAGCAACAGTGGGGGTAACTCAAAACGAAACAACGGTTCAGTCGTAAGTTACAAAATTTATATATTAACCAGACCTGACAGGTTTTAAAAATTATTTACCCCTCTCCCATTCATCAATCATCCGATCCTGTGAATCCTGATTTGGAACGTTTTTCAACAATCATTTCCTCTTTTTCCATTTGTGGTATGGGACCCGCGATTTAGCTGACGCTGATCTTCGATTGTAATCGCGGTAATTCTCTTATGGCGATAAAAAATCGCCACTCCCAATAGCTGAACCCAGATGCTTATAATCGTCT
>Ga0116170_10000605_pt1 | contig 37923 bp, 25 predicted proteins | sample AD_JPNHW1_MetaG_FD_89797 | JGI IMG/M metagenome (GOLD analysis project Ga0116170, IMG submission 89797) | Active sludge microbial communities of municipal wastewater-treating anaerobic digesters from Japan - AD_JPNHW1_MetaG | ecosystem: Engineered > Bioreactor > Anaerobic > Digestate | place... | reverse complement strand
CTCAACACCAGCTATGCCCCCACCAAGGTCTATGGCACCCACTCCCGGGTCGAGAATTTCCTCTATTTCAACACCCGCGACATCGATCTCAGCTACGGCGCCACCGACTTTCAGCTCATCAATGTCGTGCCCCAGGAAAACCCCGGCCTCAAGGACCCGGAAAACGGCGACTTTTCCTATCCGGCGGACTCTCCGGCAGTGCTGGTGGGTGAGGATGGCTCGACTCTCTCCCTTGGTGATGACCGCTGGCTGCTCAAGCCCGCCACGGATAAGGTCTACCTCGCAGCCGGCGAAAATGTCCTCTCCGCCGCCCTCGCGGCCGCCGTCGATGGCCAGACCCTGATCCTCACCAGCAACGGCGGCGTCTATCATGAATCCGCCAAATTGATCGTCGATAAAAAGGTCACCATCCAGGCCGCGGACGATCTCGTGCAAAAGCCGGTCCTCAGTTCCGATGCCACCGACGCCATGATCGAGGTCTCCGCCGGTTTGACCCTGAAGGGCCTCCTCCTCGATGGCGCCCTCGGCGGCGTGCCCACCACCACCGGCATCACCATCAAGCCGCAGACCTCGGGCTATAACCTCGCCGTCCTTGAAAGCGATCTGCTCAACTTCGGCAATGCCTCCGGATCCACCGGTTTCGGCATCTTTGGCGATCCCTCCGCGGTGGTCGACAGCTGCCTGATCCAGAATTGCTTCTTCGCCCACATCGTCAAGATGGGCATCAGCTTTAAATCACCGCTTACCCCCACCGGCTCGGTCAACGTCTTCAAGGCGGACAACTGCACCTTCTGGGATATCAACGCCGAGGCCATTTACGTCGATGCCAACGATTCCAAAATGGAGACCAAGGATCCCGAGGTCACCTTCAACAAGCTCACCCTCTATGACTGCGGCAGCTATTGTCTCATCGCCCATTACATCGACTACTCGGTGCTCACCAACTCGATCGTGGTTCTGCCCGAACTCAACACCGGCTATGCCCCGAGCAAGATGTATGGCACCCACTCGCGCATCGAGAATTTCGTCTACCTCAACACCCGCGACATTGACCTCAGCTACGGGGCCACCGACTTTCAGCTCATCAATGTCCTGCCCCAGGAAAATCCCGGTTTCGCCGATGCGGCCAATGGCAACTTTCATTACGCTCTGGACTCGCCGGCGATCCTCTTCAGTGAAGACGGCGCGCCGATCTATCTCGGTGACGACCGCTGGTGGCCGGTGACGACCGGCGTGAATTGCACAGAGCAGCAGAGCCAGCCCGCGATGTTCACGCTGGCCCAGAACATGCCCAATCCTTTCAATCCGGTGACGACCATCCATTTCACCCTCCCCGCCGCGCAGCGGATCAGCCTTAAGGTCTACAATATGCTGGGGGAGGAAGTGGCCACACTGGCCGAGGGTATGTGGTCTGCCGGCCTCCACAACGTGCAGTGGAATGCAACCGACCGGCCCAGCGGCCTCTATCTCTACCGTCTGGTGACCGAGAGCACGGCCGCCAGCAAGCGGATGATGCTGCTCAAGTGAACGAATCCGTACGGGCTGGGAGCAGCGACAACTGGATGGCGCTGCTTCCGGCTCGGCGGCCTTTACTGTTTCAGAACTTGTAACCAACGCTACCAGCCATAAGGAGTACGCTCCTGTGAAATCCAAACTTCTTTTCTTCCTCTCCCTTTTGCCGGGATTGCTTTTAGCTCAAACGACGGGTAAAATTTCCGGCAAGATCATCGATGAAAAAAAAGAGCCGGTCATCGGCGTCAACGTCCTCATCGACGGAACCGCCATGGGTGCTGCCGCCAGCGTCGAGGGCGAGTATTTCATCATCAACATCCCGCCCGGAACCTACAGCCTCAAGGCCAGCGCCGTGGGCTATGGCCCGAAACGCATCGACAAGGTCAAGGTCGAAGCCGGTCTGACCACCAGGGTCAATTTCACCATGCAGTCCACCATGATCGAAATGCCGGAGGTGGTGATCCAGTACACCCGGCCGGCGGTCCAGAAAGATCTGACCTCCAAGATGCAGGGAATGGACCTCAGCGACATCGAGATGATGCCGGCGCAGATGTCGATCCGCGACCTCTTTTCCAAACAAGCGGGCATCACCCGCGACATCAGCACCACCCCGGTCAACTCCCAGCCGGTCTTCGGCCAGTTCGCCACCATCCCCAACGATGGGCTCCATTTCCGCGGCGGCCGCACCAACGAAACCCTCTATCTCTTCGACGGCATCACCGTCAATGACGGCCTCTGGGGCGGCTATAACCTCGATGTGCTCGGCCAGTACACCCTCCAGTCCCTGCAGACCCTCACCGGCACCTTCGGGCCCCAATATGGCGAGGCCATGTCCGGTGTGATACTCATGCAGCCCCAGGACAATCTCGCCAGCCGTTGGAAGGCCCAGGCCTCACTCCTGACCGACAATTTCGGCAAGAAATCGGGCAGCCAGAAGGAGTACAATCTCGAGGCCGCCGTCAGCGGGCCCATCCCCGGCGTCAAGAACCTCACCCTCACCTCCTCGGCCCGGACCTATACCACCGACGGCTATATTAACGGCTACCTCTACCCCAACTGGGTCGATTCGCGCGGCACCGATAAAAGCGGCATACCCGAAACGGTGCCCATGGTCTACCGCGATACCCGGATGGCCTTCGGCAAAGCGATCTGGCAGGTGAGTAAACCCCTCAAGCTCCGCCTCGGCTATTATGCCGCCGAGACCAAACAGGGGGTGTATGACCACTTTTTCAAGTACAATCCCTATGGCACGCCACGCGTCGTCCTCAATGACTATCTCGGCTATCTCAAGCTGACACATGTCTTTTCACCGCGGACCTTTGCCGATTTCGCCCTCTCCAAATACCGCCGCGGCTATCGCTCCCGCGTCTTCTCGGACCTCTCGCTCTACGAAGTGCGTCCGGAGATTCTCACCGCCGAGTTTTCCGTCGCCGGTGAAAATTATGTTTACTTTGACAGCTACTACGACAAGATCGAGGCCCAGGGCTCCTTCAACAGCCAGGTCTCCCGGCAGCACTTTATTACCAGCGGTGCTTCGCTCTCCACCATCAAGACCTCGCTGCAGCGCCGCAACCCCAACGGCGGTGAGGCTTACGAGAACTATTACTTTCAGCCCAGAAAAATGTACGCCTTCGTCAACGACAAGATGGAGTTCGACGACATCGGCATGGTGATCAACGTCGGTTTGCGCTACGATTACATCGACCCCAACCGCGAGTTCGTCGAGGACATCGAATCCCCGGACGGCAAGATCGGCAAGGTCAAGGCGCACCAGTATGTCAGTCCGCGTTTCGGCATCAGCTACCCGATCTCCGACGCCGCGGCCTTCCGCTTCGGCTACGGGCACTATTATCAGTATCCTGATTTTTACAAGGCCTTCCAGGGGACCAACCGCGAATATTCGATGTATCCCGCGCCCAATGTCAATTCGGTTCAGGGTGCCATCGCCAAGGGGGATATCCAGGAAGAAAAGACCATCAATTACGAATTCGGCGTGCAGATGCAGCTGGCCCCCAAGCTCTCCGCCGACATCACCGGATTTTACCGCAAAACCTCCAACCTTATCGGCATTGTCATCGCCGAAGGCTACCTGACCTCGGGTGACGTGGTCAAGGCACAGAAATATCCGATCTTCGACAACATCAACTTCGCCACGGTCAAGGGCGTCGAGTTCTCGATGACCAAACGCATGAGCGATAATTTCACCGGCTTTCTCAACTATACCTACTCGCGCGCCCTGGTGAGCAGCTCGCTGATCTTTTCGCAGGCGCAGGACCTGGCGCGCACCTTCCCGGCGGACTGGGACCAGTCCCATGTCCTCTCCTTCGGTGTGACCATGGAGTTCCCCGCCCACTGGGGCTACTCGCTCATGGGCGGACTCAGCAGCGGCTTTCCCTATACCTTCAACGTCCTCATGCCCAACGCCGAGCGCTCGCCCACCCAGAGCTCACTGGATGCCATGCTCTTCAAGGAGCTGACCATGGCCAAGGTCACGGCCCGGCTCTACGGGCAGGTCAGCAATCTGCTCAACCACAAGAATGTCTGGTGGGTCTATGCCGATTCCGGTCAGCCGGGAGTGGACACCAACGAGACCACCTCGGACGACTATACCAATAATCCCGCCATGTGGGGCCCGGGCCGGCGCTACCAGATTGGCCTGAACTTTACCATTGAATGACCCAAGGAGAGGATGCATGAAAAGATCCATCCTTAATCTGCTTTTACCGCTCTGGACGGCCGCCACGATCCTGTCCGGATCCGCGCTCGCCCAGGGTGTCAGCTACAAGGGCACCTCGGCGGCCAACTTTCTCAAGGTGGCCATGGGCGCCGCCTACGTCGCCGGCGGCGAATCGGACCTGACCCTGGCCAAGGACGCCACCAGCCTCTGGTTCAATCCCGGGGCGATCAGCCGCATCCCCAGGTCCAGCGCGGTCTTTACCCATTCCAGCTGGCTGGTGGAGACCAATTTCACCAACGTGGCGGTCACCCTGCCGCTCGCCGGATTCACCGCCGGCGTGGACCTCACCTACTTCGGCTCCGGCGACATCCAGGAGACCACCCTGCTCAAACAGGATGGCACCGGACGCGTCGTCAGCGCCAGCGATCTGGCCATCGGCGCCGCCCTGGCGCGCAATCTCACCGACCGGTTCTCGGTCGGCTGCAAAATGAAACTCGTCCGCGAGCAGCTCGCCCAGGTTGCCGCGAGCAGCTTCGCCTTCGATATCGGCAGTGTCTTCGAGACCTCCTTTTTCAACAACATGAAGATCGGCATCGCCCTCACCAATTTCGGCGGGGCCATGCAGTTCAACGGCAACGACCTGCTGGTCACCCATGTCGTCTCGGGCAGCCCGACCAACAAGCAGGTCCCCGCTGTGCTCGAGACCAAGGAGTGGGACATGCCGATGACCTTCCGGCTGGGCGTGGCCACCACCTTTCTCGACCGCGGTGATCTGGTCTGGGCCGGCAGTTATGCCATCAACGATGCCCGCGATTTCGGCACCCGGCATAACCTCGGCACCACCCTGACCCTGAAAAAGATGCTCGCCCTGCGCACGGGATACCGCTTCAACTATGATGAGGTCTCCTTCTCCGCCGGGGCGGGCTTGCTGGTACCGGCCAACTTTCTCGGCCAGATCTATATCGACTATGCCTATACCGATTTCGGCCAGTTCGCCAATATCCATCAATTCTCTGTGGCCGTAAATTTCTAACTCCGTCAAATGAGAGCCATCATGAAAAGAAATCATTTGCGGGTGCTGCTCCCGCTGGCGGCGATCGCCATGCTGCAGTGGGGCTGCCCCAATCGCGAGCCCGTGACCCCCATCGAGATCACGCGCCCGAAAGCAAAAGCGGTGATCCCGGTGGCCGGCACGCTGGCTGTGGCGCAGGACGCCGCCCTCCGGTTCCAGTTCACCGAGCCCATGAGCCTGGCCTCCTTCACCGGCCGGGTGGTGCTGCAGAGCCTCACCGGCGCGCCCCTTCCCGGCCAGTGCAGTCAAGTGGACTCGACGGTCTCCTTCCAGCCCGACGCACCGCTGGACAAAGCCACGCTCTACACGGTTGAACTGCGCGGCGGAATACGCGATGCGCGGATGAACACGATCGAGGTCGATGGCAGCGGCGCCTTTGCCGACAGCGTCATCGTCGCCTCGAGCTGGTTCTTCTCGGCCGGCGACTACTCCATCGGCGGTTTCAATCCGCTCTATCTGCGCGACCGCAAGGAGGGCTCGCTGCGCCGTTTCACCCGTCTCGACAGCCTGACCGGAACTCTTGGCGGCTTCTCGGCCCCCGAGGATGCCGTGGTCACTCCGGACGGCCGTTATGTCGCGGTGGCCAACACCGGCAAGAATGAGGTGGGCTTCGTCCAGGCCTCCACCCTCACCCTCGAGAAAACCGTCGCTGTGGCCGCCAATCCCTCGCAGGTTGAAGTCGCCGGCGACTATCTCTACGTCGTCAGCGTCAATGGCAAGGCGATCTCGAAAATCAACCTGCAGACCCAGGCGCTCGAAGCCAAATACACCACCAGTTTTTATCCCGGCAAGCTCGCCGTGGCCACCGATGGCGCCGTCCTCTTCACCCTGGATCAAAGCAAGCGCGACCTGGTGCTCATCAACACCGGCAGCGGTGCCACCATCAAGACCCTGCCCGCCGTGGTCGACAAGCTGATCCTCGGCGAGCTCCGCACCGATCCCTACAGCGGCGGCCTCTATATCTGCGACGCCAAGGGATTGAAGGTCAAGCGGACCGATGCCGGCGGCGCTGCCGCGCAGACCGTCTACACCTTTTCTTCCGGCAGCGAACCTCTGGATATCGCCTTCACCGCTGCGCACCATTTTGTCGCCGCCGGCAAGTCGCTCTATAAATTCGACGCCACCAGCGGCAGCCTTCTCGCTTCGCGCGCTTTCGCGACCGCCTGCAAATCGGTCACCGCTGCGCCCACCGGCGATGTGCTCTTTGTGACCCTGGCCACCTCGGTGGTCATCCTCGACGCGCAGACCATGTCGCTGCTCTCCGAGGTGACGCTGGCCAGCAGCGGCATCGAATCGATCGTCGTCAATCCCGTCAAGTTCACCCTTTAAACGAGCAGGATTATGATAAAACGTACCCTCTTATTGGTTGGCCTGGGCCTCTTGCTGGTGGTTTCGCTGCTGGCCGCCCAGGACGATCCGATGCTCTACCAGCGCTGGAACACGATGAACATCAACCGGTTGAGCACCCAGTTCAATAACACCGGCTTGCTCGGCGATGGCAACGAGCAGAATATCCCGCTGGCGCGCAAGCCCTCCTTCGAGTATCCCACCGGCAGCGGCATCAATTACGGGACCTGCGTGGGTTTTGTCATTGGCGCACCGGCCGCCCAGGATCCCGGTGCGGTGAGCGGCGCCAACTCGGAGAACCTCGAGTACCTCGACGGCTCGATGGATGAAGGCCCGGCCGCCTTCTGGGACGAGGAGCATTATGCCCCCTATCCCGAGGTCGTCGGCAGTGCCGTCGCACCGCTGAGCACCGATCCCGCCACCTGGCCCGGCAGCGGCCCCAACCACGGCTGGCCGGTCCTCATTCCGGGAACCAGCGATTCCCTGCACGTGGGCAGCGAGGGCTGGCCCGGCGCGGGCCGCCATGGCGAACGCATCGCCGATCAGGAGACTTACTCGGTCATGCACGCCTGGCGCGGCACCGACCTCGGCACCAGTGAACGGCGCTGGCTCAATACCCAGGTCGAAATGCGCGGTCTTGCCTGGACCGGCGAACTCTACCAGGATTTTATTGTCTGGATCTATGTGGTGCGCAATATCGGCACGGCGCCCATCCGCGGCATGCGTGTCGGCATCCACTCTGATTACGGCTTCCTGCCCCTTGCCTTTTCGCCGATGAGCACCGGGGACAACGATCGCCACTATTGGGACGCCCGGCTGCAGTTCGCCTACGGGACCGATGATAACGGTTATGAGGACAATCCCGCCGGCGGCAGCCTGGCGGCCAACCAGATCGCCTGGGGCGGCACGATGGCCCTGCGCATGCCGGGTCCCTCCAAAAAAGTGGCCACCTACGACTGCTTCAATTTCTGGATGGAGGCGACCACACCCAGCGGCAACGGCGCTAGCAAGGAGCTCTATTACCGCTACAACCTCGCCAACCAGGGCGATCCGGAAGACAGCAACAAGGACGGCATCGACGACGATTTCGACCACAACGGCGTGGCCGATGCCCTCGACGGCGGCCCGGGCTATTACATCGGCCAGGGCTCGGACGGCCTGCAAGTGCTGGGCTCCCAGCCCTTCGACCTTGCCCCCGGCCAGGTCGATACCATGATCTTCGCCACCGTCTTTGGCATGACCAAGGCCCAGCTCCTCAAGAACGCAGCCAACGCCCAGACCCTCTACGAATCCAAATGGCAGGTGGTCAAGGCCCCGACGCCGCCGCGCCTCGAGATTGTCCCGGGCAACGGCCGCAACACCCTGATCTGGAGTGCCGAAAGCGAGCGCGATCCGGAATTCGAGGGCTACAAGATCTACCGCTCGACCGATGATGGCATCACCTGGGGCACGGAGACCTATACTGATTTTTCCGGCACGGTCAAATACATCCCCCTGGCGCGCTTTGACCGCATCGACGGCATCAAGGGCAACTACCGCACCCTGCCGGAATTCGCCTGGTTCGATCTCGGCAGCGAGACCGGCCTGCCGCTGTCGCGCGTGATCGACACCGATACCCTCGGCTATTTCAAGCGCGGCGATACCGTGCACGTCTATAGCGACGAGCAGCTCATCAACGGCCTCAATTACCGCTACTACATCGCCGCCTACGACACCGGCAACGGCATCACCGGCCCGCTCGAAAACACCGCGGCCTCGCAGCCGAAAACCGGCTCCAACACCGTCGCCGTTGTCCCGCACGCCCCGGTCGCCCGTTCCGCGCTCGATCAGGTCAAGGTCGTGCCCAATCCCTACGTGGTCGCCTCCGGCTGGGAAGTCGGAACCGAGAAGCAGCTGCAGTTCACCTATCTTCCCGCTTCGGCCACCATCCGGATCTTCAATTCGGCCGGCGAAAAGATTCGCACCCTCGAGCACCGCGCCGGCAGCGCCCTCGCGCCGAGCATCGCCATCTGGGATCTGAAAAACGAGGACCAGCAGCTGGTCGCCGCCGGCCTCTATTTCTATTATATCGAGTCGCCGCTGGGCCAGACCCAGGGCAAATTCCTGGTTATCATGTAGCCGTGCCCTCTGAAATGCTGCACAATCGAAGCGAAAGAATCCTATGAACGACAATTTCACCTATAGAGAAATCCACCGGCAGCCAGAGATTTGGCGCGGCGCACTCGCCGCACTCGCCGCGGCCCAAAACGAACATCGCAGCCTGCTGCGGGAATACCGCGATCACCTCTGGGTCTTTACAGGCTGCGGCACCTCCTTCTACCTGGCGCAAACCGCCGCAGCGCTTTTTTCCGAACTCACCGGGCTGCGCAGCAAGGCCGTGCCCGCCTCGGAAATCCTGATCTACCCGGAACTGGTCTTCAATCCGCACGAACGCACCCTGGCCGTGGCCTTTTCCCGTTCCGGCACCACCACCGAAATCGTCCGCGCCGTCGAAAAGACCAGGGACGAGTTGGGCATCCCCGTGCTCAGCATCTCCTGTGATCCCGCCTCGCCGCTGGCGCTCGCGGGCGAACATCACGTCACCTTCCCCTTCCCGGCTGAACAGAGTGTGGTGATGACCGGCTCCTTCACCACCATGCTCCTCAGCCTGGTCCAGACCGCCCTGCAGGGACGCGAGTTGACCGAGCCGGCCGCCCTGCTCGAGCAGCTGCCCGCCGCCGCGGCGGCCGTCCTCCACCTGGCCGATGCCCTGCTCCCCGGGATCACTGCCCGCGCCTTCTCCCAGTTCGTCTTCCTCGCCCAGGGCCCCTTTTACGGACTCGCCAACGAGGCGGCGCTCAAAATGAACGAAATGTCGCTGTCGGCCTCCCGCAGCTTTCATGCCCTCGAGTACCGCCACGGCCCGATGTCGACGACCACGACCGAGACGCTGATCACCCTCCTCGCCTCGGAAAAGGGGTTGTGCTATGAGCTGCAGATGGCCGCGGACATGAAAAAACTCGGCGCGCAGATCCTCCTGCTGCACGACCGCAGCCTGACGCAGGTGCCCGCGGAGGTCGATTTCGACCTCTGCGTGCCCGGTCCGGGCGGAGACCTCGCCAACGCCCTGGTGTACATGCCGGTCCTGCAACTGCTCGGCTATTACAATGCCCTGCAGCGGAACCAGAATCCCGACCAGCCGCACAACCTTTCTGCGGTGGTCAAACTCGAAATATAGGGACCTCCCATGAAAAACAAGAATCTCGATGTCGCCGTGATCGGCGAGCTCAACATCGATCTCGTCCTGCGTGACATCGCCATGCCGGAAAACGAGAAGGAAAAACTGGCCCAGGATATGCGCTTCACCATGGGCAGCTCCTCGGCCATCACCGCTCATAACCTCGCCGCTCTGGGCACGCGCGTCGGCTTTGTCGGCAAGGCGGGATTGGATGCCTTCGGCCGCTATATGGTCGATCAGCTGACCGCCGGCGGCGTCGATACCCGCGGCATTCAGATGCAAAGCAATCTCAAGACCGGGGCCACCATCGTCCTGGCCAATCCGCCCTACAAGGCCCTGCTCACCTATATGGGGGCGATGCGGGATCTGACGATGGCGGACCTCAACTGGGACTATATCACCGAGGCGCGCCACCTCCATGTCGGCTGCTTCTTTCTCCAGACCGGGATCCGCCCGGATGCGGCGGCCATCTTTGCCCGCGCCCGCAGCCTGGGCCTGACGACCTCCCTGGATACCAATTGGGATCCGGACGAGCAGTGGGGCGAGGAGCTGCTCCAGACCCTGCCGCAGACCGATCTCTTTTTCCCCAACGAGGACGAGGCCATGCGCATCGCGCGGGCCGCCACCGTCGAAGAGGCGATCGCCAAACTGCGCAAGCTGGTCAAGATCCTGGTCGTCAAGCGCGGCGCCCAGGGCGCCACGGTCTGCGCCGGTGAGGAGAGCTGGACCGCCCCGGCGTACCGGGTCGAAGCGGTCGAAACCACCGGCGCCGGCGACAGCTTTAATGCCGGCTTTCTCCACGGCTGGCTCCAGGGGAAATCCCCGATCGAGTGCATGGAATGGGGCAACGCCTGCGGCGCCCTAGCCGTGACCGAAATGGGCGGCACCGAGGCCTTCAAGGAGCTGGCCACCGTTTGGCCGCGGCTCAGGCGGATCATCGATGGCCGCTGAACTGCTGCGAAATCTGCTGACGCGAAACCGCAACGGCGAGGGCATCGGGCTCTATTCGGTCTGTTCGAGCCACCCGCGCGTCCTCGAGGCGGCGATGCAGCAGGCCCTGATGGATCATTCCCCCCTGCTGATCGAATCGACCTCCAATCAGGTCGATCAGTTCGGCGGCTATACCGGCATGACCCCCGACCGCTTTGTCGCCATGGTGCACGAAACCGCTGCGGCGATGCGCTTCCCCCGTGAACGCCTCCTCCTCGGCGGCGATCATCTCGGCCCCAATGTCTGGCAGCAGGAGGCCGCCGCGTCGGCCCTGGCCAAGGCCGAGGATCAGGTGAGCGCCTACGTCCGCGCCGGCTACCTCAAGCTCCACTTCGATGCCACCTATGCCTGCGGCGACGATCCTGCCCCCGCGCTGGCGCCGGAGGTCATCGCCGCGCGCACCGCGCGCCTCTGCGCCGCCGCCGAACGCGCAGCACAGGAGCGCCCGGAAGCCCCCCTCTATATCATCGGCTCCGATGTGCCCATCCCCGGCGGAGCGCAGCATGCCCTCGAGGGTCTGCAGCCGACCAGCGTCGCCGCCGTGGAGGAGTGCATCGCCCTGACCCGGCAGGCCTTCCGTCGGCTCAACCTCGACGCTGCCTGGGAACGGGTCATCGCGGTGGTGGTGCAGCCGGGCGTCGAGTTCGGCCATGACAGCGTCGTGGAGTATGATCGCGACCAGGCCAGCCCCTTGAGCCGCTTCATCGCCGGCGTTCCCGGCCTGGTCTACGAAGCCCATTCGACCGATTACCAGACCGGTACGGCGCTGCGTCAGCTGGTGGAAGACCACTTTGCGCTCCTCAAGGTCGGCCCCTGGCTGACCTTTGCCCTGCGCGAAGCCCTCTTCATGCTGGCGGAGATGGAATCCCTCTGGCTGGGCGGCCGGCCCGGCGTTACCCTGTCGCATCTGGTGGAGATCGTCGACGCCGCCATGACCCGCGACCCCCGCTACTGGAACAAGCATTACCACGGCACCGAAGCGGAGATCCGCTTCGCCCGGAACTACAGCTACAGCGACCGGATCCGCTACTATTGGCCCGATCCGGAAATCGCCGCAGCGGTGCAACAGCTCCAGGCCAATCTGGAGCGCCATCCCCTGCCGCTCACCCTCATCAGCCAGTATCTGCCCGCCCAGTATCAGGCGATCCGCGCGGGTCGCCTCGTCAACGACCCGGCCGCCATGGTCCGGGACCGGATCGGTGCGGTACTCGGTCTCTATGCCCGTGCTGCCGGCTTGACACGCTCATCGGTATCAAACTAGGAGAATTGCTGTGAATAAAAGATTATGGCTGGTGTATGCCCTGATTACCACGCTGTTCTGGGGCGTTTGGGGTGCCTTGATCGAACTGCCGGAGAAGGCGGGATTTCCGGCGACGCTGGGGTATGTCGTCTGGGCCCTGACCATGCTCGTGCCGGTTCTGGTCGCCCTCAAGAATGTCCACTGGAAAATCGAATGCGACCGCCGTTCGGTTTGGCTCGGTGCTGCCGCGGGGTTCCTCGGCGCCGGCGGACAGCTGATCCTCTTTCAGGCCTTGCGCAGCGGCCCGGCGTACCTGGTCTTCCCGTTCATCTCTCTCTCGCCGGTGCTCACGATCCTGATGTCCTATCTGCTGCTCAAGGAGCGCGCCAGCAGGCGCGGCTGGATCGGCATTCTCCTGGCGATGGTCGCGATGCCCCTGCTTTCCTACCAGCCCGCCAACAGCGCTGTCCAGGGCGGTCTCTGGATCCTCCTCGCCCTGCTGGTTTTCCTCGCCTGGGGCATCCAGGCCTATGTGATCAAATTCGCCAACGAAACGATGAAGGCGGAGAGCATCTTTTTCTACATGACCGTCACCGGCTTGCTCCTCATCCCCTTCGCCCTGTGGATGACCGATTTCAGCCAGCCGATCAACTGGGGCTTCAAGGGCCCGGGCCTGGCGGCGATCATCCAGATCCTCAATGCCATCGGCGCCCTCACCCTGGTCTACGCCTTTCGCTATGGCAAGGCCCTGATCGTCAGTCCGCTGACCAATGCGGTGGCCCCGGTCATCACCATCATCCTCTCCCTGACCCTCTATCGCGTCATCCCTCATCCCCTGATCATCACCGGCATGGTGCTGGCGATGGCCTCGGTTTTTCTGATGGCGATCGAAGAGGGGGGTGACGAGACAGAAGGAGTGCAACAATGAAGGTATATCGCCTGATTTTGTGCCTGATCGCCGCCTCGGCCGCTGCCGTGCCGGCGCAGACCGCCCCCGACCGGCTGCTTTTAAAAGACTTCCGGCCCCGCTCGATCTATAATGTGCCGGTCCACCGCATCGAGCGCGCCAAATTCCCGGTCATCGATGTCCATTCCCACCCCTACGCCCAGACCCCAGCCGAGATCAGCGCCTGGGTCAAGACGATGGATCGCGCCGGCATCGAGAAAACCATCATTCTCTCCATGGTCAGCGGCGCGCGCTTCGACTCGGTCTACGCGGCCTACGCTGCCTGGCCCGGCCGCTTCGAGGTCTGGTGCGCGCTCGATTTTCATGGCTATGACCAGCCCGGCTACGGCCCCGCGGCCGTCGCCGAGCTGGAACGCTGCTACAAACTCGGGGCGCGCGGCGTCGGCGAACTCGGCGACAAGGGCGAGGGCCTGGTCTATGGCAACGAACCGGCGCCGGGGATGCATCTCGACGATCCGCGCATGGACCCCCTGCTCGAAAAATGCGCCGAGCTCGGCATGCCGGTCAACATTCATGTCGGCGATCCCATCTGGATGTATCAGCCGATGGACTCGACCAACGACGGCCTCATGAACGGCTACACCTGGCGCCTCGACAATAAGAAGAATCTGGTCGATCTTGCCGGCATGGTGGCCAGTCTTGAACGCGCCGTGGCGCGTCATCCGCGCACCACCTTCATTGCCTGCCATTTCGCCAACTGCGATTACGACCTCGCCCAGATTGGAAGGCTGCTCGACCGCTATCCCAACCTCTGGGCCGATATCTCCGCTCGCTATGCCGAAACCGCGCCCATCCCGCGCGCGGTCCGCGCCTTTTACGAAAAGTACTCCAGCCGGCTCCTCTACGGAACGGACATGGGGATGGATCCCGGCATGTACGCGGTCACCTTTCGCATCCTCGAATCCACAGATGAGCACTTTTACGAGATCGAGCTCTTTAATTATCACTGGCCGCTCTACGGCCTGGGGTTGAGCGACAAGATCCTCAAGCGCGTCTACCACAACAACGCCCTCAAGGCGCTCTACCCGGGAGGGCGGTAACCGACCGGCGCCGGGTTGCCCGGGCATGCCGATCTGCCGCTGCCCTCAAGGCGCTCTACCCGGGAGGGCGCTGACACTCCCCGGCATCCGCAAGAGCGCTGCGCACAGCGCTCCGGATCGCCATTTCCACAAGGTGCGTACAAGCCGGCCCGGGCCGGCTTTTTTTATTGCGGTTAAGGGCTTTATTTAATATATTTTTATCTGAAAACTCCTGCACTCTCACCCCTTACAGACAGGACCCTCGCTTGGCAGATATCGGCTATCAGGCACTGCTCATCGCCATGGCGCTTACCGCCTATGCCGCGGTGATCTATGCGGGCGCGGCCCGCAAATCCGCCTCGTTCTATTTCGCAAGCGCACATCGCGCGGTCTATGCCTCGCTCGCCCTCGTCACCCTGGCCGCAATCGCGCTGATCCACGCCTTTCTCACCCGCAATTTCCAGATCGAGTATGTCGCCCATTATTCCAACCGCTCCCTCTCCTGGTTCTACACCCTGGCTGCTTTCTGGGCCGGCCAGGACGGGTCGCTGCTCTTCTGGACCTGGCTGCTGACCATTTTCGGTGCGATCGTCCTGGTGAGCAACAAAAAACGCAATCCGGAGCTGCTGCCGGCGACCATGGCGGTGATCCAGGTCACGACGCTCTTTTTCCTCTATCTGGCGACCTTCAAGACCAATCCCTTCGCCAGGTCCGCTTTCATCCCCGAGGATGGCAACGGCCTCAATCCCCTGCTGCAAAATCCCGGGATGGTCTTCCATCCGCCAAGTCTCTACATCGGATTCGTCGCCTTCACCGTGCCCTTCGCCTTCGCCATCGCTGCGCTGGTCAACCGGAGCCTGGACGAACGCTGGATCAAGAGCATCCGCCGCTGGACGCTCTTCGCCTGGCTCTTCCTGACCATCGGCAATATCCTCGGCATGCAGTGGGCCTACGTCGAACTGGGCTGGGGCGGCTACTGGGCCTGGGATCCGGTCGAGAATGCCTCCTTCCTGCCCTGGCTGACCGGCACTGCCTTTCTGCACTCGGTCATCGTCCAGGAGCGCAAGGGGATGCTCAAGACCTGGAACCTGGTCCTGGTGACCCTCACCTTCGCCCTGACGATCTTCGGCACCTTCGTCACCCGCAGCGGCGTCATTTCCTCCGTGCACGCCTTTGGCGTCTCCACTCTCGGTCCCTCCTTTCTGGCCTTCCTCGGACTGATCCTGGTGGGCTCGTTCGCGCTGATCTATAACCGCCGCCACCTGCTGCACGGCCGCAGCGTCGTCGGCACCTGGAGCTCCAGGGAGTCGAGTTTTCTCCTCAACAATATTCTCTTCATCGCCATGACCGTCGCGGTGCTGATCGGCACGCTCTCGCCAACCCTGACCGAGGCCATACGCCATCAAAAGATCACCGTGGGCCCGGAATGGTTCAACCGCATGGTGACGCCGATCGGCCTGGGCATCTTTGCCCTGACCGGCCTCTGCGCCCTCCTGGCCTGGAACCGGACCAGCCAGCGCAACCTGCGCCTTAACCTCCTCTGGCCCGGCGCGATCAGCCTCGTCCTCGTTGCCGTCGTCGCGCTCCTCGGCTGGCGCGGCGCGCTGCCGTTGACAGCCCTGGCCATCGCCTTCTTCTCGCTCAGCGCCACGCTCATCGAGTTCGTACGCGGCGCCCGGGTGCGCGCACAGACCGACCACCTCGGCTTCGGCCGCGCCCTGATCAGCCTGGCGCAAAAGAACAAACGCCGCTATGGCGGCTATATCGTCCACCTCGGCGTGCTCCTGCTCTTTCTCGGCATCATCGGCTCCTCCGCCTTCGGCGTCGACAAGGAGGCCACCCTGCGCAAGGGCCAGAGCCTCGAGGTGGGCCGCTACCGCCTGCTCTTTCAGGGACTGCGCAGTGAGGAACGCCCCGACCGCCGCGTCGATACCGCCCAATTCGACCTCTTCATCTCCGGCCGGCCCGCCGGCAAGCTCGAGGCCGAGAAGCACCTGCATCCCAACTACCAGCCGGCAACGGAAGTGGCGATCCGCTCCAACCTGCGCGAGGACCTCTATGTCATTCTCGCCAGCTACGACCTGCGCAGCCAGACCGCCACGGTCAGCGCCCTGGTTAATCCCCTGATGATCTGGATGTGGATCGGCGGCGTGGTGATGGTCCTCGGCACCCTGCTCGCAATCTCCCCGCAGCGCACCCGCAAACCCCTGGAAGAGTGAGGATCGATGAACGTACTGATGGGTTTCCTGATCATGGTCGCCGCTGTCGCCTGGGTGGTGGCGCCGCTCTATCGCCGCCGCCCGCTCCACGACGACAGGACCGGGGCGGAACGCCCCTCCTCCGAACAGGATCTGCTTTACCGCAAAGAGGTCGCCGCCGGGATCATCCAGGACCTCCATTTTGACCAGCAAACCGGGAAATTGGACGAGGCGGATCACGCCGCCCTGGTCCGCGAGCAGCAGGCGCAGATCAAGGAGATCGAGACGCGCATCGCCGCTCTGCCGGCCAAAAAAGAAAAAGGCCGCCGGCAGCCGGGACAACTCAGCGGATGGATCCTGGTTCTCTTTCTCACCGTGCCCGCCCTGAACAGCCTGGCGCAAAACGCCACCTTCGCCGGCCGCCTCCTCGACGGCAGCCGCGACAGCAGCGGTGTCGCCGGCGCCACCGTGACCCTGCAATTCTTCACCGCCGAGCATCCGCCCCGCGATCTTGCCACCCAGACCACCGGCGGCAACGGCGCCTTTTCCTTCCGCTTCACGGCCCCGGACAGCGGCGCCTCCTGCATCGCCATGGTCGAGCATCAGGGTGTGCGCTATTACAGCGATCAGGACGAACTACGAGCCAACAGCGCGGTCCGGCACGATATCGTCCAGTACGACTCCACCCAAGACAGCCGCGGGATCAGCGTGCTGATGCATCACATCATCATCCAGGACCAGGGCGAGAGTCTCAGTCTGCGCGAGACCCGTGTGCTCAACAATCCGGCCAACCACACCATCCTCAATGCCCTGGCCGACGGCCACGAAACGGGTGCCCTGCTCAAGATCACCCTGCCCCCCTGGGCGCAGCACATCACCCCGATGGCCGGGCAGTTCGGCACCGAGCTGCAGGTGCACGGCAACCTCGTCTACGACACCGGGGTCTTCCAGCCGGGCAACCGGCAGATCTCCTTCACCTATGAACTGCCCTGGAAGGGCGACCGCGCCACCCTGGCGGTCCAGGTCGATCAACCCACCCGCTCTCTCGATCTCTTCCTCCCGCAGTCGGGATTCCGGCTGGAGGGCAGCGGCGTCAGCGACCTTGGCCCCTTCACCATCCGCGGCACCTCTTACCAGCGCTACGGCGTGGACAACGCCATGCCGGGCAGCCGGCTGCAGCTGCAGGTGGTGAGGCTCTCCACCCCGCCGCAGGAACTGCCCCCCTGGTTGACGCTCGCCGCCACTGCGGCGCTGCTGGTCTTCGGCGTCAGCCTCGCCCGGGTCTACACCCGCAGGCGCAAGCCGGGCAAAAAGTGATCGCCTGCCGCGACATCCGCAAGACCTTCGGCCCGCTCACCGCTCTGGAGGAGGTCACCTTCACCATCGCCCAGGGCGAGCTGGTGGCCCTGCTCGGCGCCAACGGCGCCGGCAAGACCACCCTGCTGCGGGTGATCGCCGGACTCGCGCGTGCCTCCGCCGGCAGCGCCGAGGTGGCCGGTTGCGATGTCCGCAAGGCGGCGCAGGAGGTGCGCCGCCGCATCGGCGTGGTCAGCCATCAGACCTTTCTCTACGAGGATCTCTCCGCAGTGGAAAACCTGCGCTTTTACGGCCGCATGTACGGCGTCCAGGATGCGCCGCAGCGCATCGACGCGCTGCTGGAGTTGATGGAGCTGCAACGGCGTCGCGACGATTTGGTGCGCACCTTCTCGCGCGGCATGCAGCAGCGTCTCGCCCTCGCCCGCGCCATGCTGCACCGGCCCGAGGTGCTGCTGCTCGACGAGCCCTTCACCGGCCTCGATGTCCATGCCACCGACCTGCTCACCCGCTTTATCGCCGGCGCCGCCGCGGACCAGGTGACGGTGCTGATGACGGTCCACGATCCCGGCTATGCCCTGGCCCACAGCCAGCGGCTGCTGGTGCTGCAAAAGGGCCGGCTGGTCCTGGACGCCCCGGCGCCGCAGGTCGCCCAGTCCGATCTGGTGCAGCTTATCGTCGAGAGGCCGTGAATGCAGACGCTGAGGCAGATGTATGCCATCCTCCACAAGGATCTGGTGCAGCTTGTCGTCGAGAGGCCGTGAATGCAGACGTTGAGGCAAATGTATGCCATCCTCCACAAGGATCTGGTGCAGGAGCTGCGCGGCAAGGAGATCATCACCGCCATGCTTGTCTTTGCGCTGACCGTGGTGGTGATCTTTAATTTCGTCTTCGAGCCGGGATCGACGGAAATGCGCACCACCGCCCCCGGCATTCTCTGGGTCGCCTTTGTCTTTGCCAGCAATCTCGGCCTCAGCCGCGCCTTTGCGCGCGAGCAGGAGAATGCGATGATGCAGGGGCTGCTGCTGTGCCCGGTCGACCGCAGCGCCCTCTTTACCGCCAAGGTTCTGGGCAACGTGATCTTTATTACCCTGGTCGAGCTGATCACCCTGCCGGTGATGATCGTGCTCTTCGATCTCGAGATCGGCCGCACCTGGCCGCTGCTGATCCTCATCCTTCTGCTCGGCACCTTTGGCTTTGCCACGGTCGGCACCATCTTTTCCGCCATCTCGGCCAATACCCGTTCGCGCGAGGTCATGCTGCCCATCATGCTCTTCCCGGTGACCGTGCCGGTCATCCTGGCGGCGATCAAAAGCACCGCCGCGCTGCTTGCGGGTGGCGCGGCTGCGGAGATCTGGCCCTGGCTGCGGCTGCTGATCGGTTTTGATGTGCTCTATTTTTTCGTCTGCTTTTTGCTGTATGAGTATGTGGTGGAGGAGTAGCGGCCAAGCTCTCGTGCCCACCCGGGCTCAGCCGGGCGCCCACCGGCCCTTCTCGTGCCCACCCGGGCTCAGCCGGGCGCCCACCGGCCCTTCTCGCGCCCACCCGGGCTCAGCCGGGCGCTCACCCGCCCCTCTCGCGCCCACCCGGGCGCGGCCGGGCGCCAATAGTGACGACTACTAGACTGAATGGAACATTGGCCAAAGGATTCCAGATGAAATCGATTAAACCCCTCTATCTGCTTCTGGTGGTGCTGACCTTTCTGCTCATCGAGGGTGCCCTCTACCTGGCTTTTCTCTACGCCCCGACCGAGCGCACCATGGGCGATGTCCAGCGGATCTTTTACTTCCATGTCCCCTCTGCCTGGGTCGCGTTCCTCGCCTTTTTCGTGACCTGCATCGCCAGCATCGCCTTTCTGCGTACGGGCAAGGCGACGTGGGACCGCCTCGCCGCCGGCTCCGCGGAGATCGGCGTCCTCTTCGTCACCCTCGTCCTGGTCACCGGTCCGCTCTGGGCCAAACCGGTCTGGAACGTCTACTGGAGCTGGGACGCGCGCCTCACCACCTCGCTCATCCTCTGGCTGATCTACATCGCCTATTTGATGGTGCGCCATTACACGGCCGATCCCGAGCGCGGCGCCCGCTTCGCCGCGGTCTTTGGCATCATCGGCTTTCTTGACGTGCCGATCGTCTACATGTCGATCCGCTGGTGGCGCACCCTGCATCCGGCGCCGGTCATGGGCGGCGGGGGCGGACTGGCCCCGGAGATGTTCCGCACCCTGATGGCCGGGATCCTCGCCTTTACCGTGCTCTATATCACCCTGCTGGTGCTCTCCTATCGCATCAGTACACTCCAGCAGAAACTGCAAGCCATAAAACACAGCTCCTGAGGCCTGTTATGCAAAAACGCCAAATTCACCTGACTTTTGCGCCGATGGGCTCCCTATTCCCCAAAAACGTCTGAGGCCCGTCATGCAAAAACTCCAATTTCTCTTCGCGGCCTATTCCCTGATCTGGTTCGCCCTGTTTCTCTTTCTGCTGCGCCTGGCCAGAAAGGTCACCCGTCTGGAGCAGCTCGTCCGCCGCATCGAAGAAAAGTAGAGGGGAGAGCCCCATGCTCGTGGTTCATGTCCATGTCCATGTCAAGCCGGAGCAGGTGGAGGCCTTCCGCGCCGCGACCCGCGAAAATGCGCGTCACAGCGTCGCCGAGCCCGGCGTCGCCCGGTTCGACGTCCTGCAGCAGAACGACGATCCGACCCGTTTTGTCCTGGTGGAGGTCTATCGCACCCCCGAGGCCCCGGCGCAGCACAAGGAGACCGCGCATTACGCCCTCTGGCGCGATACGGTGGCCGGGATGATGGCCGAGCCGCGCACCAGCATCAAGTACGCCAATCTTTTTCCCGACGATGCAGGCTGGTAAATGAATTTCGAATTCGCCACCGCAGGGCGCATCCTCTTCGGGCCCGGCGTGCTGCGGCAGATCGGCCCCCTGGCGGCTGCGATGGGCCGGAGCGCTCTGATCGTCAGCGGCCGTCCCGCGGCAGCGCTCGAACCGCTGCGGCGAGTTCTGGAGGCGCAGCAGGTGGCGTTGTTTGCGGTTTCGGGTGAGCCGACCGTGGAGGTGATCCGGGAGGGTGTGGCCGCGGTGAGAACAGCCGGAAGCGATCTGGTCATCGGCTTCGGCGGCGGCAGTGCTCTCGATGCCGGCAAGGCCATCGCCGCCCTGGCGGCCAATCCCGGCGATGTGCTCGAGTATCTCGAGGTCATCGGCGGCGGCAAGAGCCTGACGCAGGCCCCCCTCCCCTTTATCGCCATTCCGACCACCGCCGGCACCGGCTCCGAAGTAACGCGCAATGCTGTCATCGCCTCCCCCGAATATCGCGTCAAGGTCAGCCTGCGCTCCCCCCTGATGCTGCCGCGTCTCGCTCTGGTCGATCCCGAGCTGACCCTCTCCCTGCCGCCCGAGGTCACCGCCAGCACCGGCCTGGATGCCCTGACCCAGCTGATCGAGCCCTACACCTGCAATGTTCCCAATCCACTGCTGGATCCCCTCTGCGAGGAGGGCATCCGCCGCATCGCCCGTTCCATGGAGGTAGCGTTCCGCGAGGGGAGCGATCTGCCGGCGCGCGAGGATATAGCCCTGGCCAGCCTCCTGGGCGGCCTGGCCCTGGCCAACGCCCGGCTCGGCGCGGTGCATGGCATCGCCGGACCGCTCGGCGGGATGTTCCCTGCGCCGCATGGGGCGGTTTGCGCCGCGCTGCTGCCGCACGTCATGGCCGCCAATATCCGCGCCCTGCGCGAACGCGCCGCGGTAAGTCCCGCCTTGCAGCGCTATGATCAAGTCGCTCAACTCCTGACCGGCAGCCCGGCAGCCCGCGCCGAGGAGGGCGCTGCCTGGGTTGCCGCGCTCGTCCGCCAGCTGCACATCCCCGCACTCGCGCACTGGGGCGTGACCGCCGCCGATCTGCCCGAACTGATCGACAAATCAACCCGGGCGAGCAGCATGAAGGGCAATCCGCTGCCGCTGACCCCAACGGAGTTGCACGCTGTCCTGATAAGGGCGCTCTAGCACGCAGGTCGCAGCGCACCACGTCGTCCCCTGCCCCTGACTCCGGCGGAGCTGCACGCGATCCTGATCCAGGCGCTCAGGCACACAGGCCGCACCGCGCCACGGCGTCCGTCGGCTCTTTGGCGCGGCGATACCGTCCGGACGCAATTGTTGCCAGGCCGGAGTGAGCAGCGCGGTTGGAGGCTCTGACCCTGCCGCCGGGCCGCGTATCCAGGATCACAGGATATCATATGCTTTGTCGGAAATCGAATTTTAACCCGGAAGGAAGCCATGCCAGCAAGGATCGGCTTTGATAACGACAAATATCTGGCGGAGCAATCCGCGGAAATCCTCCGCCGCATCGGACAATTCGGCGACAAGCTCTTTCTCGAATTCGGCGGCAAGCTGCTCTATGATTATCACGCCGCGCGGGTGCTCCCCGGATTCGATCCCAACGTCAAGATGCGTCTCTTGCAAAAACTCGCCGACCAGGTCGACATTATCCTCTGCATCCATGCCGGCGATATCGAGCATAAAAAGATGCGCGCCGATTTCGGCATCTCCTATGATGCCGATGCCTTGAAACTCATCGATGATCTGCGCGAATGGGGCATCGAGGTGACCGCGGTGGTCATTACCCGCTTTGAAGAGCAGCCGGCCGCCATCCAGTTTAAAAACAAGCTCGAGCGCCGCGGCGTCGCCGTCTTCACCCACAAATTCACCAAGGGCTATCCCACCCATATCGAGATGATCGTCAGCGAAGAGGGGTACGGCGCCAACGCCTATATCCCGACGACCAAACCCATCGTCGTCGTCACCGGTCCGGGACCGGGAAGCGGCAAGCTCGCCACCGCCCTCTCCCAGCTCTACCATGAGCGCAAGCGCGGGATCCGCGCCGGCTATGCCAAATTCGAGACCTTCCCGATCTGGAACCTCCCGCTCAAACATCCAGTCAATGTGGCCTACGAAGCAGCGACCGCCGATCTGCGCGATTTCAACATGATCGACTCGCACCACCTTGAGGCCTACAACGAAAAGAGCGTCAACTACAATCGCGACGTCGAGGCCTTTCCGCTGCTGCGCCGGATCATCGAAAAGATCACCGGCGAGCCGTGCCCCTACAAGTCGCCGACGGATATGGGCGTCAATCGGGCTGGTTTCGGAATCATTGATGACAGCGCTGTGCGCGAGGCTGCCGTGCAGGAGATCATCCGGCGCTATTTCCGCTACACCACAGAGTATGCTTTGGGGATGATGGATAAGGGGACCGTCGAACGGGCCGAACTGATCATGGAAGAGATCGGTGCGCGGCCGGAGGACCGGCCGGTGGTGGTGCCCGCTCGTGCCGCAGCCGGAGAAGCCCAGCGCCGCGGCAAGGGAAATGAAGGCGTATTTTGCGGCGCTGCGGTGGAGCTGCCCGACGGGACGATCATCACAGGCATGAATTCGCCGCTGATGCATTCCTCCGCCGCGCTGATTCTCAATGCCGCCAAACATCTGGCCGGCATTCCGGCCCGGATCGACCTCCTGCCCAAGAACATCATCGAGTCCCTGAGCCATTTCAAGCGGGACGTGCTCGACAAGAAACGCCTCAGTCTCGATCTCGAGGAAACCCTGATCGCCCTCAGCATCAGCGGCGCCAACAATCCGGCTGCCCAGGCCGCTGTGGAAAAACTCAAGGAGCTGCGCGGCTGCGACGTCCACACCACTCATATTCCCGCCCCGGGCGATGAAGCCGGCCTGCGCAAGCTTGGATTGAACCTGACCTGCGATCCCGACTTTGCCAGCCGCTATCTGTTTCTGAGCTGACGGGCCTCTGCCCGCCGCGGTTCAGGTTGCGCTGCAATGCCACCCGGGCTAAGCCGGGCGTCCACCGGCCCCTCTCGCGCCCACCCGGGCTAAGCCGGGCGTCCACCAGCCCCTCTCGCGCCCATCCGGGCTAAGCCGGGTGCCCACCGGCCCCTCTCGCGCCCACCCGGGCTAAGCCGGGTGCCCACCGGCCCCTCTCGCGCCCACCCGGGCGCCTTCGCTGCCCGCCGAGTTCTTTGCTCGGTGCCACATCCGCCCGGCGTTTCAACTATCCGTTGCCTCAGCTGCCCATTGCCTCAGCCGCCTGCTACAACACCGGTCGAGTTTCCGCCCTAGCCCACATTACCCGATATACTTATAGCCGACCCGGTGGACAGTGAGGATGTGCCGCGGGTGCTCGGCATCCTCCTCCAGCTTTTTGCGCAGCAGCAGCATATGATTGTCGACCGTGCGGCTGGTGGGACTGGCGTCATACCCCCAGACCTCCGTCAGCAACTGCTCCCTGGAGATGGTCTCCCCCTTGTGCTGGTGCAGGTACTTGAGAATCTCGAACTCCTTGTGGGTCAGCTCCACCTCGCCGGCACCATCCACGGCGTGATAGGAGGCGAAATCGAGGATGAGCCGTCCCATCTGCACCGGAGCGGATTCGCCCTGGCCGCCGCTGCGGCGCAGCACCGCCTTGACGCGCGCCAGCAGCTCGCGCACGCTGAAGGGTTTGGTGATGTAATCATCGGCGCCGAGCTCGAGGCCGAGCACCTTGTCGATCTCCTGACCGCGGGCAGTGAGCATGATCACCGGCGTGGTGTGCCGGGCCGCGCGCAGCTCGCGGCAGACATCGAGCCCCGATTTTTTCGGCAGCATGACGTCGAGAATGATCAGATCTATCCCGGGCTCAAGCGCCCTTTTCAGTCCCTCCTCCCCATCCGCCGCCACCGCGACCGTATGGCCGTCGAATTCGAAATTGTCCCGCAGGCCGCGGGCCATCTCGGGCTCATCCTCAACGATCAGTATTTTCGCCACTGCGGAATCGGCTCCTTATGCTTGCGACGCGTTCTGCCCGCCGGGAAAACCAGGGAAAAGGTGCTACTGCGGGCCATCTCGGGCTCATCCTCAACGATTCCTGTTTTTGCCACTGCCGGATCGGCTCCTTATGCTTGCAACGCGTCTTGCCGGACGGGGAAAACCAGGGTGAAGGTGCTGCCGCGGCCGGGCCGGCTCTCGACCAGGACGCGGCCGCCGTGCGCCGCCATGATATGCTGCACCAGCGCGAGTCCCAGCCCGCTGCCGCCGGTGCTGCGCACCAGGCTGCTCTCGATGCGGTAAAACTTTTCGAATATCCGCTGCTGCTCGGCTTCGGGGATGCCGATGCCGCGGTCCGTCACCGCCAGATGCAGCTCCCGGCCGCGCGGTTCCAGCTTGATCCGGATCTCCTTGACCTCGCCGCTGTACTTGACCGCATTGTCGAGGAGGTTGACCAGCGCCAGCCCGGCCGCCTCGCGGTCCACCGCGACCCGCGCCAGCCCGGACGCCAGCTCCTCTTGCACGGCAAAGCCCTTTTGCTCGAGATGAAAACGATAGAGATCGAGGATGCCCACCGTGATTTCGGCCAGATCCTCTTCCGCGAAATGGTAAACCTTGCGCCCGGCCTCGATCCGCGAGAAATCGAGGATGTTGTTGATCAGCTGGGTCAGCCGCGCGCTTTCGTTCATGATGGTGCGGTAGTACTCCTCCCGGCGCGCCTCGTCCGGCACGCGGCCGAGCTCGAGGGTCTCCGCATACAAGCGGATGAGGGCGAGCGGCGTGCGCAGCTCGTGCGAGACGTTGGCGACGAAATCGCTCTTTTGCCGGGCGAGTTGCACCTCCCGCGCCATGTTGCGGATGAGCAGGGTCACGCCGAGCAGCAGCACAACATTGACGGCCGCGAGGAAAAGGAGATTGATTCGGGTCTGCCGGCCGGCGAGGGCGGTCAGGGTCATGCCGCGCAGCTTGATCTGCAGCTCGAGATCGGGGAGGATCCACAGCGGCGCGGTCTGCTCAAAGTCGGCGGCAGCAAGCGTCTGCGAACCATAGAGAACCGCGCCGCTGCGGCGATTGCGGACGACGAAATCAAAGAGGCCGCGGCTGGTATCGCGCAAGCGCGCCGCCACGGTCTCCTCAACAAAGCGCCGCTGGTCCACCAGCAGGGCGGCGCAAAACCCCTCCGCGCCGGGCTGCGCGTTCAGCGGCGTCAGCAGCAGGGTATAGCCTTGCGGCTGCCAGGAGATGGCGAGGGGACGGATGTAGTTTTGCGCCGCCAGCGCGAACATGCGCGCGACCGGCTGGGCGGAATCGCTCAGGACCTTTTGCAGGGCGGCGGGATCGATGGCTGGAGCGGGAAGCGCGTCGGCTGCGGCACGTGTGACAGTGCTGCTCGCTGCGGCAGCGCGCGGGGCAGTAGCATTCTCGCCCGTAGCTCGTGTGGAGGGATCACTCCCCGCAGCAGCACGCAGGGCTGTGGCACTCTTGCCCGTAGCTCGCGCGGAAGTATCACTCCCGGTGATGGCACGCGGGATAGTGGTGCTGTCGCCTGCCGCACGCACGGCTGGGCCGCGCGCGGAGGCGGCGAGGACGCTGCGGCCCTCCTCGATAGCCGCGGCGGCGACGGCGGGATAGCGCGCGATGAACGCCGCCAGCTCGGTCTCGAGGCGGCGCTCATCCCCTGTGCCGGACTGGACCATGGTGGCGAGGAGGCTGGTCCAGGCATTCAGGCGGTCCCAGGCGTTCTGGTTGACCGAGAGGAGGATGCTGTCGAGCTGCTGCTGATAGATCGACTGGATCAGCGCCTGCTGCCGGCTGCGCTGCAGGAACTGCCAGGCGGTATACCCCAGCAGAGGCGCGACGATCAGCGGCAGCAGCCAGTAGAGCAGTTTCCGGAACGGGGTCTTTTTCATGATCTCGTCCATTTCCCATTTGTCCCGCGGGCATCTATCCGGAAATTACCCAATACCGCGCCGAAAATCAAGCAGTAAATCAAATGCCGGCGCTGCAGCGAATACCTAAGGTAGATTCCTTCAAGTAATACTTAATTATGTAATTTGACCACCTTTATAAGACGAGGCGCACAGAAAATATTATTATGCATTTCACTTCTTCATAGAATTCTGGCTATGATCCTATTTTTCGGCTACAACTCGCAATTCTTCTTGTTTTTATGTAGAATATTATTACATTAGTTTATCTTTTACTGAGAGCTATATATTTTAAGGGTGGCGTTGATCGGGAGGCATTATAGACAGAAGAATGGCTCAGTCGCATGATGTGACTGGGCCATTTTTTATTGATTGAGCTGATGCTCGCTGTGCTCCTGAAGAAGACATCCACGGTGGCAATCAGTGTGATCTATCGGTAGAACTAAACAAGTACAGAATAGTATATGGGAGGAACGATGAAATTTGACAAGTCTCCAGATTTTATTGCCAGCTGCCGAAACTTGCATAACCGCGGTGGTGCCTACAAAAAGGCCGCTGATAAAGTATTTGTTGTTCTGGCGAAAATTGATCATCCGGAGGCAGGCTTGCCATTGGAAGGATTAAAAACAACAAATAATGGAGAAGGTCGGATCAAACATTGTGTAAAATATGATTTGACAGACTTTTGCAGATTGATAACCATTCAGGATAATGGCTTGTGTTACTTGGCATTTGTCGGGACCCATGACGAAAGTGATGAATGGCTCGAGAAAAATAAGGGCATGACATTGGCGGTCGATAAAAATCGTTCAATAAAACCTGTTTATCAAAGTTCGCAGCTAGATAACAAGAACTATCGTATTCATTCCGAGTCGGATTGGTCCAACGGGCCATTATATAAAAAAATATCCAAACATTACCTAAATCATATTACCAACGGCTTGAAGCCAAGTTATATGAAAGCACTGGAAACGCTAACTTCGATTTCCAGCGATGAGGAAATCCTCGAGTTGGCTTTCGAAATCGAAGATGTCAAATTGCGGGATGTTATCTTTGATGTTTTTATCCACTTAAAAAATGGTAATATAGATGGCGCAAAAGACAGGATAGATTTATTCACGAATACATTGGTCACTCTGGAAAACTTGTCTTTGGACGATATCGAAAAAATCGTCGATGGAGAGTATGCGATTAGTTTTCGCGCACATGAGACTGAATTGATCGCGCATTATATGAAACTAGCCAACTTTCAGCAATGGATGCTCTTTCTCCATCCGGAACAACGCAAGAATGTCGATACAGACTATGATGGGCCGGCAAAATTATCTGGTGTAAGCGGCTCTGGCAAGACATGTGTGCTTATAAAGCGTGCGCTACGATTAGCCAGAAAGTACCCCCAAGGGCAAATACTCATACTGACTTTGAATAAATCCCTTGCTGCACTCATTAAAAGTTTGGTTAATTATGCGGATGTTAAAGAAGCACGTAAAAATATTACAATAAAATCCTTCTGGGAATTGTGTCAGGATGAACTGCGAAAATTCGAAAAAGCCGATTTTAATAAAAAATACAACGATGTAACCTGGAAAAACAATGAACACATCTCCGAGATATGGAGAGAATATTATCAATGCGAAAACAATAATCAGGATGCGAAAGTACTATTCGATATACATAAATCATTGCTTGCCAGAGGGATCTATCCATCCGATTATTTATATCAGGAACTCGATTATATCCGCAGCGCTTTTCCACCGCATCTCAGAAAAGCATACATTGCAATGAGACGACGTGGAAGAGCAATAAATTTTGAGGAGAATTATAGAACAAAAATACTTGAGGGCTTGGCGTGTTGGGAAGATAAAATGAACTTTGTCGGAATAGTCGATTATATCGGTCTCGCAACAGCCTTGTATCAACATCTCGAGAATATTAAACCTAAATATCGTTGTATTCTGGTCGATGAGGTGCAAGATTTTGGAAATATCGAACTGGAAATTATTCGGCAACTGGTCGAACCGGGGGAAAACGATTTATTCCTGTGTGGTGATCATGCCCAGCAAGTTTACACAAAATATCATAATCCGTTTGAGGCAGGTATATCCATCTCAGGCAGATCCAACATCATTCGCAAAAATTATCGAAATAGTCGCGAAATTCTTCAAGCCGCTTATAATTTATTTTACAATAATTTAGGGATGGCTGTGGTTGATGATGAACTCCTGGATGGAGTACAGGATCCCGAATATGCCAATTTTTCATCTCCATTACCTTTAATCCTATTATCACCAACACTTTCAGAAGAGTTCGCCTTTTGTTTTAACTACATCAATAATATGATCGAGGGTTCGCACGAAAAAACGTGCATCGCACTTTGTGGATACAATCTGCTGGAGGTAAAAAAAATAGGAGAAAAAATCAACTTGCCCGTTTTAGATGGATCAATTAGCATTGATGATGGGAATATCTTTTTGTCGGACCTAGAACAAACGAAGGGATTTGAGTTTGATCGCATTTGCATTATCAATTGCAATGCTGGGACTATTCCAAAATCAGGAACCCCACCTGAAGAATACTACCGTGAATTGTGCAAACTATATGTTACCATGACTCGGGCAAAAAGGGAACTCATTATTTCCTACTCCTCCAAAATTTCACCATTCTTTGGAGAGAACAATCAGGATTTTCAATATTCATTTTGGGATGCTCATGAAAAAAATAACCGCATAAATGAATTCGAATTACCAATGCCATCAGGTCAAATCTTTTATAGCAAGTCACTGCTTGATAAAACCGGAGAAAAGTTTCTCTATTGCCGTGAAGCCCTTGCTATTCCAATTGAGGTACAAAATAAAATGTTGGAAAGAATAACTGGTGTGAATAAAATGCAGGGGAGAAAGGTCTTGGAGTGGGCCTCGATCCGTAAAGCGCTCGCTGACAAGAAGAACAGACTCTACCTGATACAGGCCTTTGGTCAGAAAACATTTCAGGATTTTGAGACCTTTTTTAAAAGGTTTTAAGGCATGAATATTCATTTGCTTTTCCGTAAAATATGACTATATTTATTTCGCCGGCAAGTTTGCCGGCGATAACATGGAGTATCTATGAACCAGGATCCCATCCTTCAAAATCTGCCTGCCCCCCCAAACGTTGATATCCTGACCGCATTCGGCTTTCGCTTCGGCGATAAGGGCACCCACACCAGCCGCACTATCATGCTGCACGAACTTGAAGCGCTGCTCCAATCCTGTCCCAAAGAATCAATCCGAACAGAATACGACCAGGCCATCATCGCCCATAACTGTCTCGGCAAGCAGACTGTCGCCAGCCGGGAGCTCTCCGCCCAGCGCTTGCGCGAACTCTATGCCCTGGATCCCACAGTTCCCCTCTTCCGCCTGATGAGAAGCTTCTGGAGCCTTGACGAAAAAAGCAAACCCCTCCTGGCCCTGTTCACCGCCCTGGCCCGCGACCCGCTGCTGCGCCTGACCGCGGAAGCCATCCTCGACCTGGCCCCCGGACACGAAATGAGCCGACAGAAACTCGTCACCACGCTCACAACAAGTCTGCAATCGCGGCTAAATGATTCTACTATTGATAAGGTGCTGCGCAATGCCGCCTCGTCCTGGACCCAGTCCGGCCACCTGACCGGCCGCATGCGCAAGGTGCGCGTTCGGGTGGAGCCCTCCATCGCGGCGGTGACCTGGGCCTTGCTCCTGGGCTTTCTCCTCGGCCATCGCGGAGAAGGACTCTTGCATACCCTGTGGGCACAGCTGCTCGATCTGGGTGAGAGTCGTATCCTGGAGCTGGCAGTCGACGCCAAAAGAATGGGACTGCTGGAGATGAGCCAGGCGGGCGGGGTGATGATGATCTCTTTCAATACTCTTTTGACGGAAGCGGAAAGGCGGCAGGTTTATGGGACGCATTGAGAATCTCGTCGCCAAATATAAAAATCATATCGCCACACCCTGGCAAAAGAATCTTGCCGGCGACCAGAAAACCATCTTTGTCGTCTATCCGCCGGCTGAGGAACGCCGCCTCCGTGCCAAGCTGCAGCTCTTTGAAATCGCCACGGTGCGCACCGGACACAAATGGACCTCTTTTGATTTCACCCGTACCTTTGCCGAATGGATGGCCCGCATTGAATACAAGGAGATCTATTTCGAGGAGCCGGATTCAATTTCCATGAAGCTGCACAGCGATTTTCTGCGTTATGCGGCCGATCAGCTTGCAGCTGCCCTCACCGCCGACGAGGTCGATGAGAACACCGTTGTCGCCGTCCATGGTGTGGCCAGCCTCTACGGCCTGGCCAAGGTCTCTCTGGTGCTGAAGGAGGTGGTGCGGGAGATCCGCGGCCGGCTGGTGCTCTTTTTTCCGGGCGAATTTGAGAACAACAATTACCGCCTGCTGGATGCGCGTGATAACTGGAATTACCTGGCTGTGCCGATCACCTTTCAGGAGGAAATGGACGCCTGAGGCCGTGGATACTGAACGCGAACGTCAGAATAAAAATACAATCAGTCTGATATCAGTGTCTGAGACCGCGGCCGCCAAAGTGACTATTTTTCGAAATGGAGCGGATGGATGAAGAACAGGGAGCTTTTTGTACGGGATCCTCTTGCAGTCAAACTGATGAACGACGGCGTGGCGGCGGTCAACGAAGGCCGCACCGAAAAGGAGGAGGCAACCCTTCGTTTTGAGCTGGAACATTTCGTCTGCGAAGGACAATACCGGAGCGGAATGATCCGCATCCTGGAATCCTGCCTCAGCCATGCGGATGCCACAGTGCAGCCCGCCGCCTGGGTGAGCGGATTTTTCGGCAGCGGCAAGTCGCATCTGCTGAAAATGCTGCGCCACCTCTGGGTCAACACAACTTTCAAAGCGGACGGCGCCACGGCGCGTGGACTGGCGCACCTGCCGGTCGAGGTCACCGATCTGCTGAGAGAACTGGACACCCTCAGCCGTCGCGCAGGCGGCCTCCACGCCGCGGCCGGCACACTCCCTTCCGGCGGTGGCGAAAGCGTCCGCCTCGCCATCCTCGGCATCCTCTTTCGCTCCATGGGGCTGCCGACCTCCTATCCCCAGGCCCGCTTCTGGCTCTGGCTCAAAAAGAACAACATATTTGAGCAGATCTCCGCGGAAGTGGAAAAATCTGGCAAGAGCCTGTTGGCTGAACTGGATGATCTCTATGTCAGCCCGGTCATCGCCAAAGCGCTGGAAAAGGTCTATCCCGATTTCGCGCCCAACGCGCGCGAGGTGCGTTCCATCCTCAAGAACCAGTTCCCGGTCGTCCAGGATATCTCCACCGCCGATTTCATCCACACCATCCGTCAGGTGCTGCCCCGTAACGGCCAGCTTCCCCTGACCGTGCTGGTGCTGGACGAGGTGCAGCTCTTCATCGGCGACAGCACCCAGCGCTCCACCGAAGTGCAGGAGGTAGCCGAAGCCCTGTGCAAGCAGCTCGACAGCCGGCTGCTGCTGATCGGCTCCGGTCAGACCGCCCTGGCCGGCAGCGTGCCCTTGCTGCAGCGCCTCCGCGACCGTTTTACCATCGCCGTCGAACTCTCTGATACCGATGTCGAGACCGTGACCCGCCGCGTCGTGCTGGCGAAAAAAGCCGACAAGCGCAAGACGGTCGAGCAGGTTTATGCCACCCATGCCGGCGAGATCGATCGTCATCTGATCGGCACCCGCATCGGCCCGAAAAGTGAAGACCGCACCACCATCGTGGACGACTATCCCCTGCTGCCGGTGCGCCGCCGTTTCTGGGAGAGCGTGCTCCGCGCCGTGGATATCCCCGGCACCGCCAGCCAGCTGCGCACACAGCTCCGCGTGGTCTATGACGCGGTGCGGGAAATCGGCGAAAAGCCGGTGGGCACGGTCACACCAGCGGATTTTATTTTCGAAGAACAGCGCGCCAATATGCTCCAGTCCGGGGTGCTGCTGCGCGAGATCGATGAGACCATTCAGGGGCTGGATGACGGCAGCGCGGATGGCCGCCTGGCCAAGCGCCTCTGCAGCTTGATCTTTCTCATCCGCAAGCTGCCGCGCGAGCAGGTCGCCGACATCGGCGTGCGCGCCACCCCCGAGATGCTCGCCGATTTGCTCATCGAGGATCTCGCCGGCGACGGCGCCTCCCTGCGACAGCGCATTCCCGTGGTTCTGGATAGACTGAGCGAGCAGGGCAAACTGATCAGGCTGGACGACGAATACAGCCTGCAGACGCGCGAGAGCGCCGAATGGGACCGCGAGTTCCGCAACCGCCAAACCCGCATAGCCGGCGACCTCACCTGGCTCTCGCAAAAGCGCACCACCCTGCTCGGCGAGGCCTGCGACAAGCTGCTCAGCGCGCAAAAGCTGCTGCACGGCAAAAGCCGATATCCGCGCAAGCTGCTGATCCACTATGGCCCGGAACGGCCCTCAGCGCAGGGCCATGAAATTCCGGTCTGGATCCGCGATGGCTGGGGGGAGAGCGAAAAGAGTGTTATCGATGACAGCCGCGCTGACGGCTCCGACAGTCCGATCATATATGTCTACATTCCCAAGGCCTCGGCCGATGATCTGAAAAAGGCGCTGATCGACCATGAGGCGGCGCAGCGCACCCTCGAATTCAAGGGCACGCCCAGCACCGACGAGGGCCGCGATGCACGTGACGCCATGGCCACGCGCCTCTCCGCTGCGGCAGATGGCCGCAAGCGTATGGTGGAAGAGGTCGTCAATAACGCCAGGGTCTTTCAGGGCGGCGGCAACGAGCGCCTCGAACTCGATTTGGTCGAAAAAGTACGCCACGCCGCAGAGGCCTCCATGGATCGCCTCTTCCCCCGCTTCCATGCTGCAGACGATGCGCACTGGCCCACAGTGATCACCCGGGCGAAGAGCGGCGACGAGGCGGCGCTGCAGGCCATTGGCTGGCAGGACGCAGCGCAAAAGCACCCCGTCTGCGCCGCCATCCTCAGTCGCATCGGCGCCGGCAAGTCGGGACGTGAGATCCGCGGCGAGTTCGAAGATGCGCCCTGCGGTTGGCCGCGCGACGCCATCGATGCGGCGCTGATGGTCCTGCACACCAGCGGCCATCTCCGCGTCCATTACAAGGGGGAATTGCTTGCGATCGGACATCTGGACCAGAATCGCATCCCCATGGCCGATTTTCGCGTCGAGAGCGCCACGCTGAGCGCGCAGGAGCGCATCAGACTGCGTGGTCTCTATCAGCTCGCGGGCATTCATTGCAAATCCGGTGAAGAGGGCGCCAAAGCGGCTGAATTTCTGCTCCATCTCTCCGACCTGGCGCAGCGCGCCGGCGGCGAACCGCCCCTGCCGGAACGGCCGTCGCGCAGTCATATCGAATTCATCCGCACCCTGGCGGGCAATGAGCAGCTTCAGGCCATTCTGGCCCAGTCCGCTGAACTGCAAAACAACCTCAGCGAATGGTCAAGCCTGGCCGATCTGGCGGAACAGCGCATGGCGGCCTGGCTCGGCATGCAGCGCCTCATCGCCCATGGCAGCGACCTCGACTTGCACGAGATCGAGGGTCAACTCGAGGCGATCCGCAAAGAGCGCCGCCTGCTGGAGCCGCACAATCCGCTGCAGGCGCTGCGGCAGCAGCTGCTCGATCTGCTGCGTAAGGCGCTCAGAGAGCAGCACGGGGCGTACCAGGCACGCCACGACGAGCTTGCACGGCAGATCGCGCAAAATGCGGAGTGGCAAAAACTGACGCCGGAGCAGCAAAAGCAAATTCTGCGCGACAACGGACTGGACGATATCCCCGGCATCGAAACCGGCGACGAAGCCGGGTTGTTGAAGAGCCTCGATTCCATCTCCCTGTCGAGCTGGAAGACGCGCATTCAGGCACTGCCTCAGCAATTTTCCGCCGCCCTGCTGGCGGCCGCCCGGCTTTTGCAGCCCAAAACCCGCACCATCCGGCTGGCCAGCCAGACCCTGGCCACGCCTGAGGATGTGAAACGCTGGCTGGGGGAGACGGAGCAGGAGCTGATGCAGCAGATCCGGAAGGGACCGATATTGATCTCCTGAGGCCAGCCGTGCTGAAGAAAAGATAATCAACGGAAAGAAGCCGCTACGCCATGCCATCCATTACTTCTGAACAACGCAGAAAGCTGGAAAACACCGTGATCCAGGCGCGCGAGGTCGCCGAAGAGGGCGCCCGGATCGCGCTCGAATCGCTGGCTGTGCACGAAGCCAAACCCTACGATCACATGAACGAGGAGCAGCGCCGGCTGCGCACCCATTTGCGCGCCCGCGGCCGACAACTCGGCGACGCGCTTACCGGCCGCGCCCTGGCGCATCTGATCAGCGCATGCGCTTACGAGCACTGGCACCGCATGCTCTTCGCCTGCTGCCTGGCTGAGAACCATCTGCTGCTCCATCCCGAGATGGGGGTGGCCATCACCCTGGAAGAGTGTGAGGAGTTGGCCAAGGAGGATTCTGCCAATAAATGGCAGCTGGCCAGTCTGCTGGCGCAGCACATGCTGCCGCAGATCTTCCGGCCTGACGATCCGCTGCTGCAGGTGCCGCTGCCGCTGGAGTTTCAATTAAAGCTGGAGCAGCTGCTGGCCGGGCTGGATGCGGAGATTTTCCAGGCCAACGACGCCATCGGCTGGGTCTACCAGTTCTGGCAGACCAAACGCAAGCAGGAGGTGAACGAGAGCAACGACAAGGTCGGCGCGGATGAACTGCCTTCCGTGACCCAGCTCTTCACCGAGGATTACATGGTCGATTTCATGCTCGACAACACCCTCGGCGCCTGGTGGGTGGCGCGGCATCCGGAGGGGACTGGTCGGCAGGGTGCAGGGCAGGGCACTGACGCATTGTCATTCAAATATCTGCGCCGCAAGACGGACGGATCGCCCATGGCCGGCGATTTCTCGCAGTGGCCGCAGGCTGCCGCGGAGCTGAAATGCCTGGATCCCTGCTGCGGCTCAGGCCATTTTCTGGTGGCGCTCTTTGAACGGCTGGTGGCTATGCGCATGGCCGAGGAAGAACTCGACAAATCCGCGGCGGCGCACGCAGTGCTGCGCGACAACCTCTACGGCCTGGAGATCGATCCGCGCTGCACCCAGCTGGCGGCGTTCAATCTCGCCCTGGCCGCCTGGAAGCTCGCGCCGGCCGCGGTAGCGCAGACCCTGCCGGAGCTGAACATCGCCTGCTGCGGGCTCGAGATCGGCGTCTCACTGGCGGATTGGAAAGCCCTGGCGCCGCAGCACGGCTATCTCATGAACGAACTCTACAAGCTCTTTGACAACGCCGTCACCTATGGCAGCCTGATCGATCCGCGGCAGCAGGTTAAGACGTTTCACAAAGATGATCTCGGCGCAGTGACGGCGATGGTGGAGCGGGGACTGGAAGCGGCCGGCGGGCATGATTACGGCGCCGAAGAACTGGGCGTGACCGCCAAAGGATTGACCACTGCCTACCGCCTCCTCGGCGACCGCTACCATCTGGTGGCCACCAATGTGCCCTATCTGGCGCGCGGCAAACAGGACGAGGTGCTGCGTAGCTTTATCGAGACCCATTATCCGGCCGCCAAGCAGGACCTGGCCACAGCCTTTGTCGAGCGCTGCCGCGATTTCTGTCTTCCCGGCGGCGCCGCAACCCTGGTGACCCCGCAGAACTGGCTTTTTCTCGGCTCCTACGCCAAACTGCGGGAAAAGCTGCTCAAGCAGGTGCAGTGGGACTGGGTGGCGCGGCTAGGTCCGAGGGCTTTTGAGACCATCAGCGGTGAGGTTGTCAATGTTGCACTGTTATCCCTGACCAATCGTCTGCCGGAGGAGGCGCATGAGCTGGCGGGGCTGGATGTGTCCGCCGGCAAGAACGCGGCGGACAAGGCGCAGCGGTTGCTGGCTGAGGAGGTTGTCTGCGTCAGCCAGGCGGGGCAGTTGGGGAATCCGGATGGGAGGATAGTGCTTGCGCGTAAAGATGCAGATCAATACTTGGTTGAGTATTCAAATAGCTATAAAGGGATTACAAGCGGCGATGATCCCCATTTTAGAAGATATTACTGGGAAAAAGATAAAATCGATAAAGAATGGAAATTTTTGCAAAGTACTGTTGATGGAGTATGTTTTTATGGAGGCTGCGAATATATACAATGGTATGAAGCCATGCTTAATCCTATCCAGCCAGGCGTTTATATTCGTGCATGGGAGACTTTGGGTAAATTGGGTATCATGGTCAGCCAAATGAGACAGTTACCGGTGGCGCTAAGTCTGGGTGAAACCTTTGATACCAATGCTGGTCTTATTCTTCCCATAAAAAAATCCCATCTCCCCGCCATCTGGTGCTTTTGCTCCTCGCCGGAATACAATAAAGAAGTGCGCAAGATCGACCAGAAGCTCAACGTCACGAATGCCACCCTCGTCAAAGTCCCCTTTGACCTGGAGCGCTGGCAAAAAGTCGCGGCCGAGCGTTATCCGGACGGCCTGCCCGAACCCTGCAGCAACGATCCCACCCAGTGGCTCTTTCACGGCCATCCGTTCCTGCGCGTCGCCGAGCCGGAGATGATAGCCGGAGCTTCCAGCTCCGGCGCTGGCGCTGGAAGCTCCAGCCCACTTCAAATCGCTGTCGCCCGGCTCATGGGCTATCGCTGGCCCGCTGAACTCGATCCGGCCATGCGCCTCTCCAAAGAATCGCGCCGGCTCGTGCAGCAGTACGAGGAACTGCTCCCTCTGGCCGACGAGGACGGCATCGCCTGCATTCCCTCGGTCCGCGGCGAAGAGCCCGCGGTCGAACGCCTGCGGCTGCTGCTGAAAAAAGCCTTTGGCGCAGCCTGGAACGAAAACAGCGAACGCGAACTCGTCCGCTCCGCCCTGGCCGCCGCCGGCAGATCGCCCGCCTCCACCGCTGCCATCCCTTCACTGGACGCCTGGCTGCGCGATGAATTCTTTGAACAGCACTGCAAGCTCTTTCACCATCGTCCCTTTGTCTGGCACATCTGGGACGGCCGCCGCCGCGATGGTTTTCATAGCCTGATCAACTATCACAGGTTGGCCGAGGGCGAGGGCCGGGGCAGAAAGGTGCTGGAGAACCTGACGTACAGCTATCTTGGCGACTGGATCAACCGGCAAAAGGACGGCGTGCGCCGCGGCGAGTCCGGCGCCGACGATCGCCTGGCCGCGGCCACAGAGCTGCAGAACCGGCTCATCAGAATCCTCGCGGGCGAACCGCCCTTCGATATTTTCGTGCGCTGGAAGCCGCTGTCGCAGCAGCCCATCGGCTGGGAACCTGACATCAACGACGGTGTGCGCCTCAACATCCGGCCTTTCCTGGCCAGCGATCTGCCCAACGGCCGCAAGGGCGCGGGCATTTTGCGCTGGCAGCCCAATATCAAATGGGAAAAAGACCGCGGCAGGGAGCCGCTGCGGCCGCAGGAGGAATACCCCTGGTTCTGGGAAAACGGCGTTTTCACCGGCAACCGCGTCAATGAGGTGCATCTGACCAACCGGCAAAAGCGGGAAGCGCGGGAGACGAAAGAGGATAAAAAATAGACGACCGCTCCGACTATCCGCAGAAGAACCCCCTGGGTTCTTGTCATCAGAGCGGGACCTTTGCTTGAAACAAAACACCACCTACGGCGCATTCGCGTTTTCAGTGGTTCTGTACAAATTAGCGCGCTTTT
>Ga0116170_10000603_pt1 | contig 37984 bp, 58 predicted proteins | sample AD_JPNHW1_MetaG_FD_89797 | JGI IMG/M metagenome (GOLD analysis project Ga0116170, IMG submission 89797) | Active sludge microbial communities of municipal wastewater-treating anaerobic digesters from Japan - AD_JPNHW1_MetaG | ecosystem: Engineered > Bioreactor > Anaerobic > Digestate | place... | reverse complement strand
AGAAGTATTTTTACCATCAAGACCTCTGCATTAACTTCTGATGCAACAATTTCAGCGGCAGTGTTTAGCGTATATGGAACAACCGATACAGTTGATAATTACAATCAATCTTGTTGTTTGGTTGCTTCAACTCCAACATCTGATAATGCTCTGGTAAATGGTGATTTTGCAATATCACATTATGGTTCAACCGAATTAGCCACAAGGATTGACGTAACGTCTTGGAATACATCTTCATATAATGATTTTACATTAAATACAGATGGAAAAGCAGCAATTTCTAAAACAGGAATAACAAAGTTTGGAGGTAGGGGTTCTTCTGATTTAGATAATTCAGCTCCTACTTGGGAAAGTGCAAAACAGGGAGCTGCTTATATTAAATTTGCCGATGATACAAGTGGAACTAAAGACCCTAAACTAGTAGTTACTTATACATTACCAGCAACATCATCAGTAGTTGTTCCAACATTATTAATAATGGGAGTAGGTTAAATATATGCACAATTTAATTGAAAAATTATTTCATAAGCGAGGTATAGAAGATTTAAAAGAATTAGATGCTGAAGAGAAGCAGACTTTTGAGAATTGGCAATCTATTCTTTCTAAAGAGGAATTAACGATTGAAGATGTAAAGCAATTCTGTGGAAGTCAGATAGATATTATAGAGGGTAAATGGAAAGATTATAACCTTGAAAATAATAAGAAGTCAGAATTAATTCCTTATCATACTTGTTATAAGACAATTCTCTTGGCAATAGATAGTCCAAAGTCGGCCAGAGAGAACTTAGAAAAAACATTAGTTCAAATGATAAAACAATAATATGCCTAAAAAACTTGAAAAAGAATTAAAAGCAGAAGCTCGTAAGAAAGGATTAAAAGGTAAAAGAGCTAATGCCTATGTCTATGGTACAATGCGTAAGACAGGGTGGAAGCCTAAAAAATAATATGAAAATAAAGGTCGTTTAAAAAATAAAAAATATGCCAAAAAAAGAAATAAAAAAGGAGGTTGAGATAAAAGAGGTTGTAGAAGAAAAAGTAGAACCCACAATCCCTGATCCAAAACAGGCAATGATTAATCAAAGGGAAGAATACCTCGCCCTTCACAAAAGATTATTGGATGAGGGAATTGTCAGTATCGGAGTATTAGAAAATAAAATAGCTTCATTAAATAAAGCTATCGGTTAGTTAAATGAGCTAATAGGCAAAGCTCGTTAATCCCCTATGAAATACATGGAGAATATCCAACCAGTCGTTAATGAGGAATTGACTACTCCCCAGCCGTCAGAAGGCAAAGCTGTTGCTATAACTCAAGGAGAGGTTGTAGCCCCTGCTCCAGGATCTAAGACTGATTCTGAACTCTTACTAAGGTCTCTACAAGAAGAAAGAGACAAAAGAAGAGAATTAGAGGAAAGACAAAGACAAATGGAGGAAGAATTAAATAATTATAAATCTCCTGTTAATCCTAATGCTGATATTTATTCAGATGAGGGTAAAATTCTTCAAGACAAGATCGTCTCATTAGAAACCAAATTGGTAGCTATTGAAGAAGAGAAGGAATTGGAGAAGTTATATTCAAAGTATCCGCTCTTAAAGGAAAATGCTAATGATTTCGTTGAATATCGTAAATTGGAGCATCCTAGAGCTAAAATGGAGAGTGTAGCAAAGCTATTCTTATCTGAAAAAGGACTATTTGAACCACAAAGAATTGGTTTAGAAAAATCAACTGGAGGTTCAAGAAGTCCCATAAGTATTGGAATGACTGCTGAAGATGTTGAAGCATTAAGAAATACCGATTATAGGGAGTATAAACAACGACTTATGAGAGGAGAGTTCAACAACATCAAGTAAAAGGTCGTTAGGATAAAATAAACATATGAATCTAACTAATTTCGGACAACAGTTTGCTAGTAAAGTATTGGCAAAGACATACCAGAATGCAGTCTTTCAGTCAATTACCAACAGCGACTATCAGGGAGAAATTAAAAAACCTGGTGATCGTGTAAATATTCTATCTTTCTTGAACTCAGGAGAGTTAGGAGATTATGCAGTTGGTACTGACATGGGTGTATCTCAAATAATTGATGCTAATGATCAATTGATTGTAGAAAAGAGAAAGTATTACAACATCTCTTTAGACAGACTTGAAGATTTATTCACATACGCAACAGACATTCCTGAATCATTAATTTTAGAGCAATCTAAAATCTTGGAAAGGATAACTGATGCTTATGTCTTGAATAAATTCGGAGAAGAAACTAAAGCTGGAAGTTGGGTTGGTACTAACTTTTTAGTAACTGGTGCTGCTCAAACAATGGCTTCATTGGTAACAACTGCTACTGGAGGTACAATTACCATTATGGTAGATGCTACTATGGTTTCAAGTGATTTAAACTTAGCCACAGTAGAAAATCCTCTTGATGGTAATCTTTATTACGCTGGTTTCCAAAACTCTGACCTTTACAAAGGTATCAGATTATTATCAACAAGAACATTCGTAACTCCTTGGTATAGGATTTCAGGTGTTACTGATTCTTGTACAGTTACAGTTACTGAGTGGGATCAAGCAGTATCAGGACCAGACTTTGAAGAGAACTATACATTAAGAGGAACATTTGGTGGAGATGGAGTAAATTTCCCTAAAAATGGTTCTGGTAATGCTTCATTAGTTGCTACTTCAGGTTTAGGATGGGAAGTTCAAGCTGCTATCGCTACAACTGTTAGTGCTACACAAATTTACGACCAAATTACTCTATTAGCTGAGAAATTGGATGAGAATGAAGTATCAGTTGAAGATAGACACTTAACTGTTCCTCCTTCAATCATCACTCAGTTGAAACAAGCTACTGAATTACAACCTACTGGTATTGCTGAAATATATACTGGTACTGTAATCAATGGTCGTGTAATGAGAGTCGGAGCATTTGATGTTCACTCGGCTGCCGGTGCAAGAATATCTACAAGGGTTGGAAGATCTCCAGCTACTGGAACTTATGATCCAATACTTGGAACTCCAAGCATGGGATATATCTTACCTGCTAACCACATTGGCTGTATGACTTTTGCTGACAAGTGGTCAGAAAGTAGAGTAGTTGATGCTGAAAATCAGTTTACAAAGAAATACCAAGGCTTATTCTTATTCGGTGCTAAAGTTCCTGCATACAGAAGAAAATATGCTGCAGTATTGTTCGGTAGTGTATAGTTATAAGTAAGTAACTCGTCTTGTGTCGGACTATAACTTTGCGGAAATAGCCTGACACAGTCGCAAGGAGAGGAGTTATTAAAATATTAAAATGTATTATATTAAAAGATTTATTTATAGAAAGATTTACAAACTATTGAGAAAGACACCCTTGGATATGCCAATGGTAAAGTATTGGAGAAAAAGTGTATCAGTTCAAGCGAAAGTAATGACAGGTAAAGATGGTTCTTTAATAATGAAAATGGAAGGAGAGGATTATGAGTTTCCTGGATTCCCTCGTTCTCATCTATTATATGGTCCACTATCTAAATTAAAGCACGAAATTAAGAATCAACTCTTTAATGATAGTTGGTGGAAGTTAGAAGATGGAGTTTCAAGACAAGAAGTAATCAATGACTTTAAGAAGTCTTTAAAGAATATCTTTGAGATAACCGAATCCCTTAAATATGATATAACTCCTCCAGAAAAGATGCCGAAAGGAGTAAGGGAATTATGGAGAGCAATGACAGTTTTAGAAGTAAGACACAATAGTAAAACAATTCAGAACCTTAAAAAGACATTAACATTTATCTTAACTGAAGATGATGCTTATAGAATGAGATTACAATGGATTATACAGATATTTAATCCTTCAGCATGGTGGTTTAAGTTATTTTTCAGAAATCCAGTTAAAGATTTTGATTTAGCACTTCAAGAATTAGAAAATGCTGAAGTAGTTGGAGATATGAAAGAAAGGATAAGACTTTTAAGAAGAATATTACTCTTGATTATAGAGGATAAGAAAATAGGACAATTATTTAATGAGTTATGCAAAGAAATGGATTGGAATAAGTTAAAGTTAAGTGAAGCAGACAAATATCATTTTCGTGCCAAGTATTTTAAAGTAGATTTAGATAAGTTTGAGTTTTAATATGCCAAAGATAACAATTAATTCAATATTAGGAGGTCAATCACCGACAACACACTTTTCACAAGCCGACCAGTTTCGTGCTTCTTTAGGTATTGATCCTGGCCAACCAATGGATGATGCTGATTCGGTTTACTCAACTATTGCTTCAGGACTATTAAGGCCTTCTGCTTGTGAGAAGTTTTCAGGAAGTACTATTACTTCAGCTCCTTTATGGTTTATTCCTAACCCTAAAACTCCTTATGTCTATGTTTATGATGCTAAAAGTTCTGCTTATACGATAGATGCGACAATGACAACAGTTACTGCTTTGGCAGATGCCGGAACTTTAGGAGGATTAGGTAATGGTGTTGAATATTATGATAACTATATATATTTTGCTACAAACACAGATATTACTCGTTATGGACCTTTAAATGGAACTGCTGGATGGCAAGAAAGTTATTGGGATACTACTTTAGCCAAAGGTGCATTAACTAATACTGTTTATCCTACAACTTACAAGAATAACATTAGACTTCCTAATCATGTTCTTAAAAGACACTCAGATGGAAAACTATATATTGCTGATGTGGTCGGAAATAATGGGACACTTCACTATATTGCTACTAAAAAGACAACAGTTGAAGGAGATACTGATAATGGTTCTACCGAGAATAAACTTACCTTTGGATATGGACTATGGCCAACTGCAATGGAAAGTTATGGAGAAAACCTTGTTATTGCTTTTTACGAAGGTTCTAATGCTAATTTAAAGCAACCAAGAGCCAAAATTGCCTTCTGGGACACGACTTCAAGCTCATTTAATACTATTACATGGCCAGAGTTCCCAGACCAGATTATAACAGCAATGAAGAATGTTAATGGTGTTTTGTATGTAGTTTCTGGGAATATAAACTCAAGAGGATTTAGAGTTTCCAAGTTTATAGGAGGATATTCTTTTACAGAAGTTTATTATTCAGAAACAGGAGAACCTTGTTTACCAGGAGCAATAGATGGAATCCTTAATAGATGTTTAATTGGAACACACACAACAGTTCCTGAATCAGATGGATGTGTTTATTCAGTCGGATTACAAAAAGCTAAATTAGGACAAGGAATATTTAATGTAATGAGATGCTCTGGTGGAAATTCTTCAACAGTAGTAACAGCAGTATTAGAAGCAGATAACAATGAGAAAGGATTTTCAGTTCCAATTATCGGTTGGAGTCAAGCTGGAGAAGGAAGTACAGGAGTTTCTCATGGATTAGATAAACAACTTACAACTTATAATAATGCTCCTGGAGTATGGTGGAGTCAAATGTATAGAATTGGGAGACCATTTAAAATAACAAGAATACTAATACCGACAGTTCAAGTAATGGCAGCTAATATGACTATTATTGCGAAGATTTATATTGATAGTGGCAATGGAACAACTTATACCTATACGACAATTAACAATACTAATTATCCTGATAAAAACTTAATAGAATTAAGAAATGAAATACCTGTTATTGGTAATCAAAACTTTTGGTTAGAATTAAAATGGACTGGTTCTGCATTATGCACAGTCAGTTTACCGATAGAGATAGAGTTTGAATATGAACCATTAAGAAAACCATAAAAATAAAAATATGTTAAGAACAAGAAATGATATATTCACAACTTTCTTAGTAAGAAGTGGCAGAAGTACTACTGATAGCTTTATAACCAATACAATGTTAGAGTCTTGGTTATCAGATGCTCATGATTGGGCAGCTTCGGCTTATAAGTGGCCTTTTACTGAGGGAAGAGTGCAAACAACTTTTGCTACTGGAGGTGGTCCTAATAGCGATGAGTGGTATTTTGAAGGATACAAGTCAGACTCTTTTAGAATGGTTCAAGTCGGTGGTAAAAGACTTCAGAAACTTAATTTTGAAGATTATCAAATTTACAAAGAGAATAATCCGACTGGAAATGATAGAGTCTTTACCGATTTAGGAACAACTGTCTTTATAAATCCGAACATAGATGTTTCAGGAACTGTTGTCGCCTATGGACAATTACAACCAGTTTTAGATTTAACTGATGAAAATGGATTAACAGTATTCTCAAACCACGAAAGAGAAGGAAATGAAGCAATAGTAGAGAAAATGCTTTCTTACTTATATGATAGAGATAATACTTCAGTAGATGTTTCAGGGGATAAAATTGGTTCTCGTTCGGCTGCTTACGAAATGAAAGCCCAGAATAGACTTGATAGATTATGGAAAAGAATACTTGATGAGCAGTATGCTTATCAGACACACCCAGAAAGAGATGGAATGTTTAAGAAATTTGATGTTCTTAAAGGTCGTGGAGAAGATGATTTATTACATGAAGATAGATTCTAATGGCATTTGACCCTACTAAAACTGAACAGAAAGACGATTTCAAGCAAGAAGCTATTCAAGATTTGATTCCTAAGACTGAAGCTATTGTTGATACTCCTGATGGCAAGATGTTGCAATTTGGAGATTTTACTTCCCCTAATTTTAAAAAGGGTAGTTCTGGTTGGAGAATAAGGTCAAATGGAGAAGTAGAGTTTAGCAATGGAACATTTAGAGGTAGAATAACAGCATCTTCTATCACAACTAACCAACAAGAGATTACTGTTGAATTAACAGAGAGTATACAAGATGCAATTACTGAGTTGGGTTCTTCTGGTGGAACTATTCGTTTAAAAGCTGGAATGTATACTTTAACTGACGATATTAATATTCCTTCTAATGTTACTTTAGTCGGGCAAGGAATGGGAGTAACAATACTTTATTTTTCAGGACTTAATAAGGGAATAAAAGCACAAGGAACTTCTAATTATTCAACTGGAACTGTAAGCGTAAACAATAATTCAACTGCTTTAACTGGTGCCGGTGGAACTGCTTGGCTAACTAATGTAACTCCATATCATAAAATAAGATTGAATAATTATTGGTATGGCATTACTTCAGTAGATGCTGACAATGGAATAACTCTTTCTTCTAAATATATTGGAACTAATATTGCCGGTGCAACTTATGATTCGGCAATAATGGTGGAACATTTCTTTTTGCAACATTTAACTGTTTATGGTTCAGGGGGAAATGGAATTTATATTAATTATGGATATTATTTCTTTTTACAAAATGTTGCTTCATTAAATAATGGAGGAGATGGGGTTTCAATTAATAATTCAACTTCCTTTGTTAATGAATATGTAAACTGTTTTGACAATGGTTCTGACGGAATCTATTATAATCAGGTAGATCACTTGGCCGGAGATGTTTTATGGTGTCTTAGGAATGTTTCTAAGGGCATAAATGGCACTAAGATATATGATTCTAAATTAAACTCTCCACTTTGCAGAAATAATTCAGGAGGTTCATATTTAGATACTTTTAATGATAGTGTTATAAATGCGGCTGATATTTCTAATAATACTAATATTGGACTTGAAATGAATGGTTCTGATACTTCTTTCTTGCTTAGTAATGAGTTTCAAAATAATGGTTCTGATGGAATTAAACTGACTGCAAATTGTGATAATATCATAATGACTGGTAATTCTTCTGATGATAATACTGGCTATGGAATTAATATTGCGGCCGCAACTGATAATAACAATATAGTTAATGCTAATCATTTTAATGGAAATGTTGCTGGAAATAAAAATGATTTAGGAACAGGAACTATCTATGGAGTAAATTATGGAATACCTGGAACAACTGGACTTCAATTTCAAACTGGAACAGATATATTAGCTTCAGCTACTACTGAAAGAGGATTTTCTCACGATTATTATGAAAAAGCAAAAGATATAGATATTATTAATAATGGTGGAACTGTATCAGTAGTATTTTCTTTAAAAGGTGATTCTACTCACGTTGGTTCGGCTAGAATATATATTAATGATGTTGCAGTAGGAACAGAAAGAACAAGATTACAAAATACTTATCAAACATTTACAGAAGATATTATTGTTAAAGCAGGAGATAATGTTCAGTTATATGTTAAAACAGATACTAATTTAGCTGGAACTGCTTTTGTTAAAGATTTTTATATAAAATATCTAAATATTAATGCAACAACAGTAGTAACTGATTAATAATAAAATAATAAAAATATGCTAACAGAAATAAAAGGATATCAAGACTTAGTAGGATTAAATCCATCTACATTAGAACCAGGAATAAAATTTAACTTATCTGGTGAAAGTGGAAAAGTTTTAGGATATAAACAACTACAAAATGTTATCCAAGACCCTGCAACAGGATTATATAAAGTTACTTTTGGTCCTGATGTTGATACTACTGGTCAAGGATATGTTCAAGGTCAAGCACAGACACTTTTAATGACTCCAGAGGGACAATTTATTGATTGGAGTGGAAGACCATCTAATACTCCATCAGTTGCAGGAGATATTAATTCTGGTATTCAAAATTACTCTAATTGGTTAAGTAGCAATAAACCAGGATATAGTCCTGAAGTTTTAGCACAAAAAAAACAAGATGTTACTTTAAGAGGAACTGAATTAGGACCTCCTGCTGGAAGTGCTACAACTTCTGCTCCTACTACAACAGTAACTCCAACAGTAAATGCTTCTTTAGGAACAACAACTCCAACTACTACAACTGGAACAGTAGATGTTGCAGGTTTTCCTAAAAGTTCAGACGAATACGACCAATGGATTGCTATGGGTAGAAAGTTTAATCCTACAACTGGAAAATGGACTGAAAATGCACAATCAACACAACAAGGAACTCAGGATAAGGTAGAAGTTGCTGGATTTCCTAAATCAAGTGATGAATATGACCAATGGATAGCACAAGGTAGGACTTTTGATGCTTCTACTGGCAAATGGTATGAATCTGGTGGAACTACTGGAACTGGAAGTAGTGGAGGAGGTGCATCAGTAACTGGTGGAACTGGAACATCAGGAGAAGGAACAACTACAACTCCTACAACAACTACTCCTTCTGATTTCACAACATTATATACTCAAGCACTTAAAGATACTGGTGTTTCAGATATAAAAACAAAGTTTGAAGCAGTAGTTAAAGAACAGAATGATTTAACTAACGAGATGAATGACAAAATTGCTGATATAAATGAAAATCCTTGGATGAGCCAGTCAGTTAGGAATAGAGAAATATCAAGGATACAGTCAAGATATGAAAGTAGATTAACTACTCTTACTAATGAACAGAAATTGTTTGACTCTCTTTATCAGCAAGGAGTGGCTGAAGCTAAATACTTGGCTACTGGAGAAGCAGAACAACAACAATTTTTACTTCAATATATTCAAGATGCTGAAGATGCTAAAGCTAAATTACAGCAACAAGCTATAGATAATAAGGATAAATCACTTAAGACTGTTAATGGTGGACTTTATGATACTTCTACTAATAGTTGGGTGGTTGCTCCAAGTTCTTCAGGAACATCAGGATTAACAAATTCTCAAATGAATACAACTATTAACTCTATTGCTAATTCATTTGATAATGAACAGATAGTTAAAGATTATAATCAAGCTACTTCTCAATATCAATTAATGAGTTCAATAGGTAGTAAAACTTCAAGCCCTGGAGATGATATAGCTTTCGTATATGCTTTTGCTAAGATTATGGATCCGAACTCAGTTGTTAGAGAGGGAGAATATAATACTGTTCAAAAATATGCTCAATCTTTCTTAGATGCTAAAACATTGGAAGCAATTAGATTGGTTAAAAATACTAATTTCTTGTCAGCAGATGCTAAACAGCAATTATTAAATGCTGCCGGAGCAAAAATGAAAGTAATAGAAACTCAATATGATAATATTTATAATCAATATCAGAATAGGATAAATAATGTTCAATCTGGTGGATATAATACTATTACTGATTATAGTCAAGCTTTCGGTGGTTCTAATTCATCAAATCTTGAAGATATTCAAGCACTAAAAGATGCTGGATATACAGATGATCAAATAACAGAAATATTAAGTCAATAATAATATGGAAGAAACATTATTACAAAAAGCACAAAGATTAGGCATTAAACCATCAGGAGAATCTTTGCTTCAAAAGGCTCAGCGATTAGGTATTAAACCAACAGGAGTAAATGCTCAGGGTAAATTTACACTTACTGAAACAACAGAAGATACACAAAATAAAATTGCTCAATATCAAGCACAGGCAGAAAAATCTAAAAAAGAAGCAGATAAATTAAGTTCTCCTTTGGGAATGGCTACAAGTTTTGTTAAAAACTTAGGTTCAAATATTGCTTCTTCTGAAGTTGCTTTAGCTAATACTATTTCAGGAATTGCTAATACTAAAAATCTTAAATATTATAACCAAAATATTACTGATTTAACTGATATTAACTTAAAAACTCTTAAACAGATAGAAGATTATCAAAAAGTAGGCAAAGACGCTACTCAACTTAAAAAGCAATATAACCAAACTAAAAGTTTAATTGATGAAAATGTTAATAAGATAAAAGAACTCCAGGGAGGAGTTAGTAAAACAACTGGACAAGTTTTAGGAGAAATTGGAGGAACTACATTAGATTTATTAACTGCAGGTAGCTATGGAAATGCAACCAAAGGGCTAAAAACAGGTGTTTTAGGGTCTATTAATGCTCCTGGTGTGAAATCTATCGCAACTGCTGTTTCTCCTGAATTAGGACAGATTTCAACTCAAAAAGCTGGAGGATTATTTACTAAAACTGGACTAGGAAATATTTTAAAAGGTGGAAGTATAGGATATGGATATGATGTTAGTCAGAATCTTCAAGAAGGTAAAACTGGAATAGAAGCAATGACTCCAGGATTAGGAACTTTAATTGGTGGAGGATTACCATTTATTTCTGAATCTGGAAAAACAATTAGTGATATAAAATCTGGTAAAATAAAACAAAACTATGTTAAAAGTATAGAGTCTGATTGGAATAGAATTGGTCAAGACTATGTTAAATCTGAAAAAGTATTAGAAAAATCAGCAACAAAAGGAAAGAATCCAACATCATTTTTAGCTGAAAGAAATATAGTCCCTCAAGATTTAATAGAGGGAGGTAAATTTAATACTGATAAGGTAGCCAGTAATTTAATTAATGAAAAAGTTCCTGTAATTGAAGATGTTTTAGATAAATCATTAGATGTAGTTCAACAAGGACAACCTCCATTAAAAGTATCTGATTTAGAAAAAAAAGCAACAAGTTCAATTTTTGGTAATTTAACTCCAAGAAATAAAGAAATTATGATTGAAAATATTAAAGAAGAATTTGCTGCTATTAGAAGAAAATATGGAGAAACAATAACCCTACCTCAAATTAATTCAGAAAAGAAAATATATTGGGGAGATACAGGATTTGACCTTACTAGACCTCTTAAAAAAGATGTTAATGCTCAAATTGGTAGAACATTTAAAACAGCAATAGAGGATAATGTTAAAGATGTTAATATAAAAGAATTAAATAATGTTGTAGGAAATTATTATAATGCAGTTGATTTCTTAAGAACTATTGATAATAAAGTTCCTAAAGTAACATTAAAACAAAAAGCAGGAAGGGCAATAACAAAAGGAATTACAACTACTATTGGGTCAGCACTTGGTAACTGGGGTGGTGGAGTAGGTGGATATTTAATGGGTAATTCTGTAAGTCAAGCATTAGAAGGAATGTCTAATCCTTTGAGGGGATATTTTTTAAGAAATTTAAAAGTAACTAATCCAAAAGCATTTAATGATGCAATTAAGTTTTTAAATAAATCAGAAATAGATAAATTAACAAGATTAGCATTACCACAACCATCAAAATTAGGAAGTGTTAAAAATCCTATTATTACTCCTCCAAGATATATGAGTGAAGGACCAGCTAAAAAAGTATTACCATATAGTTCTTATCCTATAAGTCAATATAAAAAACCAAAATATTAGAATCTTGGTGGATAAAATTCAAAGAGTATAATTGCTATAAATATGAATAAAAGTAATAGAAATCCCATTAAGTAAATTATATCATAATTATAAATTAAGTCAATTAAAAAAAGGTCGTAAAGTTATATCTTAAAATGTTAATTGAAATGGAAGAAGAAATAATAAAAAGTGAATATAATGCATATAACAAGGGTTTTGAGGCAGGTAAAAACCACTCTGCTCCATCTCCTGAAACAAGACTATTTATGGAAACAATAGAGAACAAGATTTTAGATTTAGAAAAATATTTCTGTGAGTTTAAAGATGAAATAAAAGAAAAATTAAATGGAATACCTTCAGATGATAAAATGAGACTCTTTGTTAAGGAAGCCATAGATGGAGCTTTAAGTGCTTGTGATAAAAGATATGCAGAGAAAAGAGTAGAAACAATAATTAACTGGTTAGCAGTAGTAGTCGGAACTGCTGTAATAGGAGGTGCTATAACTCTTCTCTATAAGTTTATAGAGTATATGGCCACTAATTAATATGAAAATATATCGTGCCTTAAAACAAGACAGCAAAACACAAGGATACTATGAAAATGCTTTAAATTGGTATGCTCAATTTGGTATGACTTCACATTGTGGTTATGATTGGGCTTGTCAAACAAATCAACCTATTTATTTTGATTGTGATGTTGATGGTTATGTCCTTAATACTGAAATTGATAGTGCTGGAGGATTAGGAGTAAATATTATAACCGAATCAGAAGATGGAATATTTAAACACAGATATTGGCACTTAAAAGATTTCTTCGTTCAAGCTGGTGATAAAGTTACAATGGGTGATTGCATTGGTTGGAGTGATAATACAGGAATGTCTACAGGAACACATCTACATAGAGATATGAAAGAAATGGAAAAAAATAGTGTAGGTTCATTAAGCATTAAAAATTATAATAATGGTGGATTTGGTGCAATACCATTTGCTGGCGAAAAAGAAGGTGATAGGAATTGGTTTATTAATGAGTTTGTTTTAGATAAAGTTAGTAAAGAAAAAAAAGACTCTTATGCTAAAAAATTATTAATAGGTTTTATTAATAAGATTTTAGGAAAATAAAGGCCGATGAAAATATTAGAAATAAATAATTATTTAGAAAAATATATGCCTACACAAATAGCAAAATCTTTTGACTTAGTAACAATGAAAAAAATATTAAAAAGTTTCTTAATATCAGCAACTCCAGCTGTAGTTATCATTTTAGTGGGACAGTTAAGTAACTTCACATTTAATAATACTGATTTAAACGCTTGGATTGCTTTAGTAGTTCCTTTTGTAACTTATATGTCTTATAGGATTCAAAAAGGGACTATAACTTGGAGTAAATTCGGTTGGAGTTTATTATTAAGTGCTGTTGGAGCAGGGTTGATACTTTTAAAAGGAACTCAATTTGGAGCTTTAGCAGACGCAATTATTGCTTTATTGGTTCCAACCCTTTTAAATGCGATTAAAGAATGGATAGCTGGAGAACATCAACTTTAAGATAATAACCCCTCCTAAGCGATTATAGGGCTTTAAGTGCGATTATAGAATGAGTAAAGGAGACTATTTTGGTCTCCTTTTTGTTTTAGTGTTAGGATAAAGAAATTGACACAGAACTCTTGTATAAAGTTCTGGATACTGACGAAGTATCTCGTTTTCGGCTTCTGTAATTTTTTTTTCCAAAATGTTATGACAATTTCGGCATAAATACTTTCTACTTTTTTGCCGACATGGAAACCAAACTGCGGAACGATATACATGATGACAAGTCAATTTAGTATGCTTATGGCATTTAGGACAAATTCCGAACAATTTTATCACTCCAAATGTTAATTTGCTAATTTTATTTTAACATTCATGTAACAGTAAGTCAATTTTCACGTCTTGATTAGTAAGACAGTCTTTCCATAGCTTACGATATGGATAGTAAAACTAAACATAATGTTTGTGCGAATCGTTAAGGTTCGCTTTTTCTTGACAATCTTTTTAAAAGTGCTAAATTAATATTAGTGAAGTTTTATTTTATCCTTGTGGGGGCAAGAGAGAAATCTCGTGCCTTTTTTCTTGACAACTAATATAAGTATGATAAAATAAATTGTAACCAGTTGCACCTTTTACGTGACCATTTGGTCAACAAAAAAATTACATATTTTTTTATTAAATTGTTAACGGAGAAATGTTTTAGCACTGTAATTAGGGGCGAAGATTACTGGTTGTTCGCCTTCTAAATTAAAAAGACTTGACAAGATTGAAAGGAAAATATATAATATCCTTACAAGTTAAATTGCTTTTTAAAATAGTAGATAATTAAGAGAAACCCGCCAACAACAAATTAGATAGGTCTACCTTGGCGGGTGCCTATCTTTTTTTATATAAATAGTTAGTTTTTTCTTACTTAATGAGGCGGACAGTGAGCCGTAAGATAATCACAAGCTCAGGGAGCTTGGCTGAGATGTCCTTATCAAACATCAATACGTTGCCAGTGAGTGAAATGGTCTGCAGTCAAACCTGCCATTAAGTAAGAATAAGCTAATTATAGCCCAAGTCTAACCCACTTTCTTGTAAGTATCTAGGGACTATAAACAACTAGAGGAAACAAGCCCAATACGGATACATCATTTTCAGTCAAAAGCCTTTAAGTGTGTAGTTTAAAAATTAAATAAAGCAAACAATAATTTTAGGGAGTAACTTCAAACAGATCAAAACAGTTTAAAGGTTATTGACTAAAAAATGCAACGGCTTGGGAAAAGGGGGTATAGTAAACTAGTATAAAGTAAAAAGAAATGAATAAAATAATTTGGGAAAGTAAATATAAAAAGTTAATCCGAATAACAATACAAGACTATGAGTGGTTAAAAAAGAATAAAGGGAGTAAATCCCTAGCCAAGTTTTTAGAAGAAATAATAAGTAAACAAAAAGTATGAAAATATATCACTATGCGATCATAACCGTTGATGATAGATATATAGTCAAAACTTATCAAACATTACAAGATGCTAAATGGTATTTTAAAAGGTTGAACGATGAAGATAAAGCAAAAGTTAAGATTATAAAAATAGGAAAATAATAAGTAAATATAAATAATATGGGTAGATATATAGCACACATCAATAATGTTTATGCAGAATATGGAGATTGGTCTTGGGATTATATTAAAAATAATAAGCCAAAAGAATATTACGATACTCAATTTATTGAAGTTGAATTATCAGAAGGAAGCAAGATATGGAAAGAAAAAGTTCCTCTTGGTGAATTAGTAGATATTGTTAAGAACATTAAAACTTATTCTTGGGATTGGAACGATAAAAAGTCTTTACATAAATGGCTATTTGAATATCTTAAAAAGAGAGGAGATAAAATTGAATGTATCATTGGAGCAACCCTTGGAACATTTGAATTAGAATATGAAAAAGCAAAAGTTGATGGATATTATTTACAGACAGAAATTGGAGATGAAAATATAGTCTTATCATTAGTTAAAAAAAGACACGAAATTAAAAACTACAAAGATTACGAATGGATAAGATTAAGATTATTAAGACCTTATTACGAAAAATGAACTACACCTTTACTCCCAAAACCAAACAATGTCCTAAATGTCATTCCACCCTCTCCCTTGATTGTAAACTTTGCCCGATCTGTAACAATTCAGAAATGACAAAAGAAGTAGAGAAGCATTTAGCGATGATGGGGAGGGAGAATAGACTCTTGCATATTAAAGATAAACATTTTGGAAAAATACTCTTATGACCAAACAACAAGTTTTAAAAGCAATACAAGAAGAAATAAAGTGGTGTGAGAAGAACAAAGAGAAAGCCGCAGGATATGATTATGCTTATGCCTTTATTAAGGGACTTCGCCAAGCGTATTATATAGTTAGAGAACTTCAAATCACAGATAAAATAAATAAGAGAAAGAAATGAACACAGAAATACCATATAGATTATTAAGCCAATGTTGTAAAAGACCTATATATTTTTGGAATAATCTTAGTTATGATTATCAAGGTGGTTTAGCAAGATGTTCAAAATGTCATCATAGTTGTCATTACGCAGATATTAAACCTTACAAGATAGAAAAAAAGAAAGATATAATTTCAAAAATAATAAGTTTAATTTTTAATTGAATGAACAATCAAGTTTATTATCAACAAGGCGGTGGCGATGAACAATATACTCCGAGGGGGGGGTGGAAGTATTATTACCTTACATACAACACTTAAAAGACAAAATAATTTGGTGTCCATTTGATAGAGAAGATAGTCAGTTTGTAAAAGTATTAAAAGAGAATGGATTTAAAGTTATTTATTCTCATTTAGATTATGGTCAAGACTTCTTAACTTATGAACCAGAAAAATGGGATGTAATGATAAGCAATCCTCCTTATAAAAATAAGAGAGTATTCTGGGAAAGAGCATTAGATCTTAAAAAACCATTTGCATTACTTCTTCCAACGAATATATTAAGCGATAGTGTAATCAATGTAACCATGCGAGAAAGAGAAAGAGATTTCCAGTTATTGATACCAAGCAAGAGAATGAGATTTTATAATGCAAAAACAGGAGAAGTGGGAAACCAACCAACATTCAAAGCATCTTATTTTGGAGTAAATATATTTAAGCAACAGATTATATTGGCAGATATGGAGATTAAAAAGTAAGATTGTGGACAACCTAACTTGACAAGATTTAATTTATCGCCTATAATTTAATTACAAAGATAAATAATTATTAGACACCTTATGACAGACAGAAAACAATATGACAGGGATTACAAAGCAAAGTCCCGAGATAAAAAAAGATTACTTGCTTTAAAAGACCTTCACAAACAACGAAGGGAAATAGTAAAGAAAGAAGGTAAGATATTAGACCAAATAAATTAAAAATTGAGCAGGGCATGTCCCCCGTCATTACCACCGAAACTATCTCTTTTTAAAAGTTGATAGCAGAAAACGATAATGATAAGAAACCGAGGAAAATGGAATGCTTTGCTCTATCAATATAAATAATAATAAAAATATGCAAACATATATAGAAAATGGTTGGTTAAAATTAAAACAAACTGACGAAGATTTTAGAGAGTTAGATAATCCTTTTATTGCTTTAATCGCAGGACTTTCAATCTTAGTTGCAAGTGTTCTCGGATTACTTTATTTAGCAAGTTTAAATGCAAATGTATGAAACTTCAACCATTACAATCTATCTCAAAGTTTTTTGACCTTTTCCGAGAACGTCCTAACGAACCTCTAATCAACTATTATAAGCAAAGAGGAATGTCGGAAAGCGAGGCGATCACTATGGCCAACGAGCATAAAATGCCAAGTGAACCTGACGAAGATGCAATAGGATTTAATGGTAATAATATTGAAAGATAAAAATATGAAATATCAAAAAGTTCAAGCAACATTCTTAATCCCTGAAAGTGCAGACATCAAGACAGTAATCGGTTCTTTAAAGGAATTATATTACATTGATAGAATAAGCGAAGCAGTTGAAGATGACCCTGTAATGTTCATTGTAGAGGAAATGGAAATAACAGGAGTCTTAAAAGAACCTGAAGAAACCCTAGAACTCGGCACAGGTAAAAAGGAAACATTATTAGATAAAATGTTATAAAAATATGGCAAAAAAAATAACAAAAGAAAAAGCAATAGACATTAAAGGTAAAGAATATATTTTAGTTAAAGATAGAGTATTATTCTTTAATGAGGAATATCCTAATGGTTCTATTAGAACTGAATTAGTAAGTGAACCAACAGCAGAAATGGTAGTTATTAAAGCAATAGTATTTCCTGATGTAGATAATGTTTCAAGACAATTTACAGGATATTCTCAAGCAACTTGGGGAGATGGATATATTAATAAGACTTCTGCAATGGAAAACTGTGAAACTTCTGCAATCGGTAGAGCATTAGCAAGTATGGGAATTGGAGTAATTGATTCAATAGCTTCTGCTGATGAAATGAATAAGACAAGTTATTCCAATCCAACCGAACCAGCAAGTGAAAAACAATTAAATGCAATTTGTATAGGAGCTAAAAAGTTAGGAATACCAGAAGAACATTGTATGGATACTACATTAATGATGGGAAATGCTTTAATAGCAATTAAAAATCTAAATAAAAGACAAGCTAGTATGGTAATGGGAAAGATGATGAATAAGGAAGATAAAGGACAAGGATTTAAAGATTTATTTATTGGATTATCAGAAGATGACCCATTTGAAAAATTACCAGACATTACAGAAGAACAAGCAATGAACGGATTATTTTAATTAAATGGCTTTAGTTTAAAGGACATAGAACAGCGAGGCATCGCAAGTGGTAGCCTAATAACTACCAAGCCATTAAAAATTATGGAATTAATCTCAAAACAGATATTAGTAGAAGAAGATTATTATGATATTATCTTATGGAATATTAAAGACCATAAGCGATATTTAAAAAGACAAAAGAAAGGAATTAAAAAGTTAATCTATATATTATGTCAAATGAAATCTTACAAGTTGAAGGACAGATTACCAAAATCACAACATTGTCAGACGGAGGACTTAACCTCACAGTTAATACTCCAGATTTAATCCCAGAAGATATTACTACCTTAATGGGTATGAAGAATAAGCTTGGATATTTTATCTTTAAACTATCTCATATGATAGAACAAGATATTCTAAACTTGCCAGAAGAACCAGTAGAAAAGTTCCGAAAGAATAAAACACCAAGCGAAAGATTATACAATGTTATTTTCTTACTATGGAAACAGAATGGAAGTAAAGGAACTTATGAAGATTACTATAAGCAAAAAATGGAATTGATAATTAGTTCAGTTAAAGAAAAATTAGAACCAAATGATTAGTTGGACTACCAAAACATTATTTCAAGGCTTATTCCCTATCCCTTCTTACAAGGTTAAACAAGCACTTAAATCACACGAACCAGTCCATTGCTTCTTTGAAGGTAAAGAAATGATATTATTAGAGATGGACTTAATCCCAAAGAAAGTAAAAGAGTCAGAAATGTATGAAGACAAGAGTGGAATGAATGATAGGAAACCTTATCAGCTTTATTATTATGTATGGTCGCCAAAGAGTAAGTCGCAGTTAGATAAGGAAATGTTAGGATATTGATATGAGAAAACCATCTTTGAAAGGATTAAGAGCCAAATGTGATAAAGCATTTTCAATAGCAGTATTTAGATTCTGGGGAGATAAATGCACGATATGTGGAAAAGAAGCAACAGCAACACATCACTTTATGCCCAAGAGTATCTCTGCATATCTTCGCTACGAGGTCAAAAATGGTGTTCCCTTGTGTTATGTCTGCCATATTGTCCGAATACACTCACAAGGAGACCCTAGAGCTTTAGAAGCGATTATAAAGGCTCGTGGACAGAAATGGTATAATGAGTTAAAAGCACTTAAAGTTATTGGAGAAAGTAAAGGTGGATATTTAGGAGTAAAGTATTATAAAGATAAATTAGAAGAATTATATGGAATCTAAAAACTTTAGCAAATTAACCCAATTTACAAATTACTGTGCCGAGCATCCAGAAGAAAGATTTTGGCAGGCATTAAGAAACTGGAGTGAGTATGAAAATATTGTTGGACAGAAATACTTTGGAAAAGACCTTAAGGGAGAAGATGTTTTTGAAAGTGAAGATACATTTTATAAAGAATAATTTTAGTAGCTTATGATACAAAAAATGAAACGCATCTCATTCTCAAAATATGATATGGAGCATCTTTATGATATGGCTTATGAGAACTTTGAGGAAGATTGTATAGAGTGCCAGTCAATGAAGAAAAGGATAGAGAAGTTTTTAGGAAAGAAAATAGTAAGGTTAATTAGCGACCGTTCAATAAGAGAACATAATTGTGAATAAATATGTCAGCAGATAATTACATCACCATTTCCAAATCAACATTTGAAATAAGACATTGCTGTGCAAGTTGCCCAGAAAGAAAAGGGACTTTAATCGGTAAAGGAAAGAACCTTGAAGATGCCATAAATGTTTTTGAAAAGTGGCACAAAGAAGAAGAAAGAGAATATGGTTACTTTCCAATAGAGTATGGAATAATGTTTATTAAATAATCCCATATAGTGGATTATGTTAGCAAGATATGGGGAGATGCAGGCATCGTAGCGAGGATAGGGGATAAGCTCCTGAAAGTAGCGAAACCGATATAATTCTCCCGAACGCATCTTGCTTACCTAGTTCATTAAGATTTAGTGGATAGGATTCTGGGGTGGCGGGACAGTGAGGCCCGTGAGTGGTGGAGTAGACTGCCGACAAAAAGCTGTAAAATCAGCAGGTAGGTACGGCACTGCAAGTCAAACCTTGCCCCCAGAGTTGTGTTCATTAAAAGTGGTTATTGATTTTATTGGTCGGTGGCGGAATAGGTAGACGCTAATAATATATAGAAGTTCTGAAAGGCGGTGAATAATATTATATTCCTTAATTATCTTTATGCAGGGTGCAAATCCTTGCCCGACCAATTAAGTTAATAATTAGTAAAAGATAAAATAATATGAGAACAATAAAGTGTGATTTGTGTGGTAGAGAAATAGGTAAAGAAGTAGATACTGGTTCTTTTATAAGTTTAGGTAGTGGTTGCAAATTTAGACCAAATGATTTCTATGATAATGGAATATGTTATCAAGAAAAGACTATTTCAGATTTATGTAGTGAATGTTTTAGAAAGATTGCTGATGCACAAAATAAAGCAGTTGAAGAAATATTAAAAGATAAATAAAAAGGAATATGAAAGCAATAATAAAACCAACATTTGAAATAGAAGTAGGAGATTGGTATGAGGATGAAAGATTAACAAAAAAAGAAAGGATAGCCAAACTTCAAGAAGATTTAAGTGATTTTAGTGTATTTATGATACATTGTGATTATGAAGCATTAAAAGATATTAAGGTAATAATTAAATAACTCTTTCTTATTAGAAATAATAAAATAAATATATGCAAACATCATCAATAGTTTTCTTTTCTTTAATGGGAGTAAGTTTATTACTAAATGCTTATATGCACGGAAAGCCAAGAAGTAATAATGATTTCTGGTCGGCATTATTATCTCTAATAATCATCATTTTATTGGTTGGTTGGATGATGAAATGGAATTTTTAACCTCATATGAACAAAAAACTAATTAGTAAATGCTGTGGAGATGAAGTAAAAATGGAAATAATTACAGACGAAATACAACAATGGTTTTGTGTTAAGTGTGAAAAACCTTGTGACACTATCCCCCAACCTATACAAAAAGAGGAGGTAAGCATAGTCAAGGATAAAGAACATTTTGAAGAAAGATTTAGTAATTTAGAAGAAATATCAAAAGAGGCAAGAGAATTGTCCACCCCCTCCGACACTTTTATTGAGGAGACATTAAACAAAGTTCATATTTGTCTTGAAAAATCCCAGAATGTCGCACCAGATAATATGGTTTATATCCATACGGGAAAAGTTGATGATATTATTGCAAAAGCTCTAATCTCCCAAGCCGACCAGATAAGAGCAGAAGTTGAGAAGGAGTGGAGGGAGAAGATAGAAAAGAGAGCTGATTTACAAGAGAAAGAATGGCAAAAAACAAAAAAAATAGAACATCTTACTGCCCGAATGGAATTAGAAAGTTTGATAATAGATTACTAACTAATAAATAAGAGAAGATGAAGAATAAAATAAAAAAAGAATACAAAGTAAGTGCTTGGGCGGTCGTAAATAGTTCTTATCTTATAGAAGAAGTAGGAGCCTTTGGTAATGGTGGTAGTATTAAAACCTCTAAAATAAGAGGAGTTTATTCAACCAAAAGAGAAGCAGAAAATATGAGATTAAGATGGAAAAATTCGGATGATTTTAAGACAGTTAAGTGTCAAGTAGTTTATATAGCTTAAATATAATAAATATATGTACACAAGAAAAAAAATAGATTTAAGTCCTCAACCAATAGATAAAGATAATTGGTTTTATGACGGAAAAAAAGATTTTACTTTTGTTCACGAAGTTAGAGATAAGAATGGTAAATATATTCAAACTGACCAATTCAAAGTTAATATAGATGAGTTAGCTGATTTTATTAGTAATCTTCAATAACTAAAATCATTAACCAATATGAAAACACCAACAATAGAGGAGATAAAAATAATAGATACTCAAGAAAAAGTAATTGAGAAAATAGCAAACGAACTAATAAATCACTTCTTTCAATTAGGAGGAACGATAGGAAAAAAGAATTATGATTTTATAGTTGAAAGACTAAATGCTTTATCTTACTTTTTCGCCACCCAAATAAAACAAGCATATAATCAAGGAATAGATGACACAATAGAAACTATTGAAAATGGAATTGACTTTAAGGAGACCAAGAAAGCTATTGAGAAATTAAGGAAGATCTAGAAGTAATTAAGAGATTTGACAATAAAGAAAAAAGTGATAAAATATAGATACACACAAATGGAATCTTTAAGAAAAAAAATATTAACTGCTTCATTTGAAGCAAACGCATGTCATATTGGTTCAGCTTTATCTTGTGTAGAGATAATTGAATCAATTTTTTTAATGAAAAATCCTGAGGATTTTTTTATTTTTTCTAAAGCTTCAGGAGTGGCGACACTTTACTGTAAATTATATCCTGATAAAGCATCTGAATATCTTAAAAAATATCCTTTACCTTCAAGAGAAGTTCCTGGAGTAATCTGGTCAGGAGGATCACTTGGCATGGGATTATCAATAGCTTGTGGTTTAGCTTTATCAGATAGAAGTAAAAGAGTCTTTTGCTTGATTTCTGATGGAGAACTTCAAGAAGGTCAGACTTGGGAAGCAATAATGTTTGCTAATCATCATAAACTTAATAACTTAATAGTATTTGTGGATAGAAATGGACTTCAAGCACTTGGAAAGACAGAAGATATTTGTAAATTAGAACCTTTAGCAGATAAGTTTAAGGCATTTGGTTGGGAAACAATAGAAATGTCTGGACATTTTTCCCCAGGTTCTCTTGGAATTAAACAATGTGATAAACCTTTAGTTTTTATTTGTCATACAACTAAAGGTAAGGGAGTAGATTATATGCAAGATAATAATAATTGGCACTATGATAACCTCAACGAAGCAAGATTTAAGGAAGCCATTCTTCAAGTATCTTCTGGAAATGGCCAGAAAAGATAAAGATATAATTTTATTAACAGGAGACCTTGGTTATAATTTTATAGAAGAGTTTCAAAAAGAATTACCAGACCAGTTTATAAATTGTGGTATCGCAGAACAGAATATGGTTTGTGTGGCAGGTGGACTTGCTTTGGCAGGTAAGAAACCTTGGTGCTATTCAGGAACTATCTTTATGTTAATGAGACCTTATGAACAAATTCGCAACATTTGTTACAACAACTTAAATGTTAAGTTTATTGGAACAGGGGCAAGTCAATTTTTAGGATTTAGTCATAATATGCAGGGAAGTGAGAATGAGAATGACTTATTAAAAAATCTTCCTATTAGATTATGGAATCCTGAATCAGATATGTTATTAATGGTCGGTATGAAAGAAGAAAATAATAATAAAAGACCATCATTTATAAGATTATGAGTCGTTTGAAGGGAACATATAAACATAGTGAAGAAACTAAAAAGAAAATAGGAATGTCTAATTCTTTAGTTTTGAAAGGTCGTAAATTATCTGAAGAACATCGTAAAAATATGAGTATTGGAATGAAAGGTGGAAATAGTAGTAGTTTTAAAAAAGGTTCTAATCTTTGGATTGGAAAAAAACATTCAGAAGAAAGTAAGAAAAAGATGAGTGAATCAAAAAAAGGAAAGATTGGATATTGGAAAAATAAAGAAAGACCTAAAATGAAGAATGAAAATCATTGGAATTGGAAAAATGGTAGAACTGATTTAAGAAGAAGATTAATGTGTTCTTATAAATATCGTCAATGGAGAAGCGATGTTTTTACAAGAGATAATTATACCTGTCAGGAATGTAATTTAAATCATTGTTATTTAGAAGCACATCATATTAAGGAGTTTAATAAAATTATAGAAGAAAATAATATTAAATTATTAGATGAAGCATTAAATTGTGAAGAGTTATGGAATATTAATAATGGGATAACTCTTTGTAATAAATGTCATAATAAAACAAAAAATGGTAGAAAATAATTATAAAATTCGTTTCTTTAATCCATCTCGTGAGTTTAAACTCCACGAAAAAGAATATACAAAAGAATGGAAAAGAGTAAGAAGAAATGGAAGTCTTATTTTAAGGGAAGAATTAGAATCCTTTGAAAAGAACTTTGCCAAGTTCGTAGGTGTAAAGTATGCAATAGGTTGTAATAGTGGCACAGATGCCCTTTTAGTTGCTTTAAAGGCATTAGGAGTTGGACCAGGAGATAAAATTCTTGTTCCAAGTCATACTTTTGTAGCAACAGTTCAGGTAGTCCAGCAAGTAGGAGCAATTCCTGTTTTATATGATATGGATTCAATCTTTGAAGTAACTGAAGGAATTAAAGGAATAATAGTGGCTCATATTGCAGGAAACATAACTGTGGATATGAAATTATTAAAGAAGATTGCCAAAAAAGAGAATATGTTTGTTATTGAGGACTCTTGTCAGGCATTAGGAGCAGTTCAATATGATAAGAAAGCAGGATCATTTGGAGATATTGGTTGCTTTAGTTTTTACCCAGCAAAAGTTCTTGGTGGTCCAGGAGATGCTGGTGCATTAGTAACTGATGATAAGAATATCTATGACTTTGCTATACAATTTAGAAATCATTGGAAAAAGGATTATTCTCAATGGGGTATTAATTCAAGGTTAGATAATGTTTTAGCATCCGAATTAAATATCAAACTTAAAAGACTTCCAAAGACTTTAAAGAGAAGAGAACAGATAGCCAAGTTATACTTAAAAGGAATTAGGGCAATAGAAATACTACCACGAAATACTAAGGGTCGTATTTGGCAAGACTTTATCGTAAAAACTCCTAAAAGAGATGAACTATATGATTATCTTAAAAAGGAAGGAATTGAAACAATGAAAAATGAATATCCAATGCCAATTAAGAAATGTCCTTTATCTAAAGAGTATGAAAGCAAGACACTAAGATTGCCTATCAATGAAGTTCTAACTGATAATGAAGCGAAGTATATCATTAAAAAGATAAATAAGTTTTATGGATATTAAAGAGGTTCAATCTAAAGCAAAAGAAATGGGACATTGTCTTTGTGATGTTAAAAAAGAATGTGAATGTGTAGATTTTAAAAAGACAGGTGTTTGTAAATGTTACGAAGCATTCAAAAGGCAAGAAATAGACAAAAAAATAATAGAAAGAGAATATATTATTCGTAATTTTAATAATTTTTATGGAGATTATGAAATAGGAAAAGGAACTAAGATAGGTTCTTATTGTGATATCGGAGGAAAGATAGGTAAAAATTGCTTGATACAATCATTCGTATTTATTCCTAAAGGAGTAACCATTGAAGATAATTGTTTTGTGGGGCCTCATACTTGTTTTACTAATGATAAAAGGCCTCCTTCAGATAATTGGACTGAAACTTTAGTAAAAGAAGGTGCGAGTATCGGTGCTAATTGCACAATTTTGCCAGGTATAATAATCGGCAGAAATGCCATAATCGGAGCAGGAAGTGTTGTTACTAAGAATATCCCTGATGGAGAAACTTGGTATGGCAATTCAGCTTCTAAAAGAAATGGATAAACTTAAAATTTTAATTACAGGAAATCGTGGTTTTGTAGGTTCAGCAACACAAAAGTTATTAGAAGAAAACGGACATAAAGTTATTGGTTATGATTTAATGGAAGGTTTTGATATCAGAGATAGACAGCAATTAGATAAATTTATTAATTTTGAAAGACCTGATAGGATTTTACATTTAGCGGCTATTGCTCGTTTCGCTGAAGCAGATGCTAATCCTATCCTTGCCAACGAAACAAATATTCAAGGCACAAGGAATGTTGTTGGAGTAGCAGAAAAATATCATATACCTTTAGTTTACAGTTCAACAGGTTCAGCAATTATGCCTTTAGATAAGTTTGAACCTCCCTATAAAGAAGATATTAGGGCTTGTGGTAATAGTGTCTATGGTTGCTCAAAAGCTATTGCTGAGTTCTATGTTAGACAACATACTCCTCATATTGTCTTGAGATATGCTCATATCTATGGAGCAGAAAAGAGAATGCACGGACTAATTGGAGGATTTTTAGATAGGATAAATTTTGGAATGAAGCCTATTTTATATGGTGGTAAGCAAAATAATGATTTTGTTTATATCTTAGATATTGCTGAAGCCAATATGAAAGCTTTAATTGCTCCTTGGGATAAATGGAATCAGATTTATAATGTCGGTTCAGGAGAGGAATTATCAGCAGAAGAAGCAGGTAATATTGTCTGTGAAATTGCCGGATATACAGGTGGAGTTGAAATTAAGGAAGGTAGGACAGTAGACCCTTCAAGGTTTGTCTTTGATACTTCTAAATCTGAAAGAATGCTTGGCTATAAAGCTAAATATCCTTTCCGAGAAGGTTTAATTGATATGTTTAAGAAAATAGAAGAAGAAAAAAATGCTAAAAAATAAACGCATAATTGTAGCTGGGGGGGCTGGTTCAATCGGAAGTGAACTTGTCAGACAATTATGTAAAGACAATAAAGTTTTCGTTCTTGATATATGTGAAAATGCTTATGGTTTATCTCAAGAGTTATCTCAAAAAGGTTATTGGGTTAAGCCAAGAGTAGGAGATATAAGAAATAAAGATACTATTCAGGATTTGTTTGAAGATTTTAAACCTCAAGTTATTATTAATGCTGCTGCTTATAAAGAAGTTCCTCCCCTTGAAATATATCCTAAAGAAGCGATAGATACTAATGTTTATGGAAATTATAATCTTTTACATGAAGCTCAAAGGTGGGAATGTTTAGAAAAGTATATTTTCATCTCTACCGATAAAGTTGTCAGTTCCAATTCTATTATGGGGGCAACTAAAAGACTAAGTGAAATAATGACTAAGAATGCAGGTTTTACAGTTGTAAGATTCGGTAATGTTATGGGTTCTCGTGGTTCTCTTATTCCTATCTGGCAAAAGCAAAGCGATCAAGGGCTTCCTTTAACAATTACTGACTCAAGAATGGAAAGATACTTCATGACTATTCCTGAAGCCTGTGAATTAGTTGTTAAGGCCATAGAAGATACCAAAGGAGGGGAAATATACATAATGAAAATGGGAAAGAAGTATAATATTTTAGAATTAGCAAAGGAAATTGTTAAAAAAACAGGTCAAGAAATTAAAACAATAGGAATGAGGCCCGGAGAAACATTAACAGAAGAATTAATGTTTGAAGAGGAAAAATTAAAGGCCGAAGAGAAAGGTAACTTTTGGGTAATACGATGAAAGAATTACTTTACTGTAAAAAATGTGTAATGGATGGTTCTGCTAAAGAATTAGTCTTAGATGAAAATGGTGTTTGTAATTTTTGCCATCAAGCCGAGCAATCTTTAAAGGAAATACAATTAGAAAAACCAAACTTAGGTAAGATAATCAAACAGATTAAAGATTCAGGAGAAAAGTATGATTGTCTTATTGGTTTAAGTGGTGGAGTAGATAGCTCAATGACACTTCATCATGCAGTTAAAATGGGATTAAAACCATTATGCTTTAGCTTAGATAATGGTTGGAACAATAAAAGGTCAGACGATAACATAATGAAAATGGTTGAAAAGTTAAAAGTTCCATTTTACAGATACAATATTGACCTTGATAAGTTTAAAGAATTGCAGTCTGCCTTTTTAAAAGCTGGAGTTCCGAACATAGAAATACCAACAGACCATATTTTAATGGCAGTTAGTTATGAATTAGCTGATAAGTATGGTATCAAGTGGATTTTATCTGGTGGTAATGTGGCAACCGAGTCAATAATGCCGAGTTCTTGGGGGCATAATGCAAGAGATTTAACTCATATTAAGGATATTTATAAGAAAATAAAAGGTAAGAAATTAACAGGTTTACCTTTATGTGGAATATGGAAATGGAACTATTACAGGTGGATCGCTGGAATTAAAATATTCTATCCTCTTGATTACTTAGATTATAACCGAGAAAATTCTATTAAGTTTTTAGAGAAAGTATATGATTATCAGTCTTATGGAGAAAAACATTGTGAATCATTATGGACATGGTGGTTCCAGAATTATTATCTTTTTACAAAGTTTGGATTTGATAAAAGAAAGGCCCATTATTCTTCATTGATAAACTCAGGACAAATGACGAGAAAAGAAGCTGTTGAATTATTATCAGAACAACCTGTATATCCTGAATTGGGAATAGAACAAAAAGTATTAAGTTATCCTAAAAAAAGACATGAAGATTTTAAAATGGATAAATGGTATAATAGAATTTCTAAATTAGTAAAACTATGCAAATCTATGGTGATTATACAACATCAATTATAAAATCTTTTGAAGAAATTGATAAAGATTATGAAAAATATAACGCTTTAGTTATTGGTGGAAGCCATAATCCTCGTAATCAAGAATATTTGATAGATAAGATTAGAGAAGCAAGAGAAAATAAGATACCTTTTTATGGAGAATGTTGGGCTTACCAATTAGCAGCGATAGAATATGCAAGGAATGTATTAGGAATAAAAGACGCAACTTCTGAAGAATGGGGAACAGGAACATTCGTAGTTAAGAAAAGGAAAGAAGGATTAAATGTCGGATTAGTAAATGGAGAATCTTATTGGAATAATTATGAAGTAGATTTACCAGAATGGAAAATACCAGAAAACTTCTTTATTGCTCAATATCATGCAAGTTATCAATCATCATATTGGAAGCCACACAAATTAATTAAAAACTTTTTAAATTATGCAAGAAAAATGGCAATGTAAAATAGCACCAAGCTTAGGAGGAGGATTTGATGGAACTCCCAATAAGTGCTGGGGAACTGTAAACTACAAGAATAGTATAGACCCAACTGTGTTCTTTGGTATGTATGGTTTTCCTGATTTTATAGGACTATGGAAACACAAAGGTAAGAAGGCAATACTTTGGTGTGGTAGTGATATTCAGCATTTCCTTAATGGTTATTGGTTAGATGAAAAAGGACAAATTAAAATAAGACCTTTTGATTTAGCTTCTTGGATTGATACTTATTGCGAAAATTATGTTGAGAATGATTTAGAGCAATCAGCATTAAGATCGGTTGGAATAAGAAGTAAAGTAGTTCCATCATTCTTAGGTAATGTTAATAAGTATAAAATCAATTTTAAGCCTGGTAATAAAGTTTATACTTCTGTTTCAGGAGATGATTTTAAATTATATGGTTGGGATAAAATACCTCAATTAGCACAAGATAATCCAGATATAGAGTTTCATTTATACGGAAGTACAGTTCCTATAAATCCTGTTGCTCCTAATATCATTGTTCATGGTAGAGTTACTAAAAAACAAATGAATAAAGAAATTAAAAAGATGCAAGGTGCATTAAGATTGACTGAGTTTGATGGAGCTTCCGAGTTAATTGTTAAAGCCATGTTAATGGGACAATATGCGTTCTCTTTTATAGAATATCCTTTTGTTAATAAAGTTAGTGAGTTAAGTTCATTATTAGAAAAGAAAGAACCAAACAAAGAAGGTCGTAATTGGTGGTTAAGTAAATTAAATCAATACCTATGGAATATAAACATTTAGTCTATTGCCCTTGGACTGGCTTAGGGCTTTATAATGGCTTTAGAGGAAATCGTTGGCTTATTAATAGAATTAAGATATTTAAGCAATTTGTTATACCTAACTTACAAGCACAGACTACTCATAATTTTACTTTGTGGTGCAGTTGGAGACCAGAAGAAAAAAGCAATAAGTATGTTAAAGATTTAATTAGATATTTAGACGATATTAAAGAGTTTAAGACTGTCCATACTTTTAATGGAGTTTGCTTTTATGATGATAAATATGAAAATGATATTGCAAGGGAAAAACTGATTAATAATTTGCACTATTCAATGCCGGACTTGTTAGATGAAATAGGGCAAGTAGATTATGTCTTAATGACAATACAACCTTCTGATGATTTATATGGAACTTATACTTTTGAATTATTACAAAATTCTTTTAAAAGTTATGAAGGAATTGAAGGATTAGGATTTAAGAAGGGATATATCTGTAACTATCAGACATTAGAAGTTAAAGATTATAATCCTCAAACAAATCCACCATTTTATACAATTAAGTTTAAGAAAGAAGATTTTATTGACCCCTTAAAACATATTCAGTTTACAGGTTTAAAAAGTGATATCGGTAAATACAAGAAAGGGACTCCATTACCTTCACACGAGTATGTTAAAGATTGTATTGTTTACAGACAGATTGATGAGAGAGGTTTCTTGGTCGGCACTCATCAAGATAATATAAGCACAGGTTTTGATAATCCTTATGCTGGTAAAGAAGCAAGAGAAGATATATTAGAACAATTCGGAATAGAGTATTGCAGTAAGTTAAAGATACCTTTTAGCTTGGGAAGATATATATTTAGTAAATTACCTTATCAAGTAAAAAGAAAGCTTCGTTATTGGGCAGGGGAAAAGAAATGGATATTAAGACCTTTATTCAATGTAATTTATAATATATTACGAGGATGAACTTATTTAAAACAACAAATCAGCATAAGAAGTATTGGATTAATAGGAAAATAGATTGGCAGAAATCATATCTTGATACTTGGGACCATCCCCACCGAAAAGTATTAGCATATATGTTATCTCAAATACCTTTCTATTCTTTAATTGAGATTGGTTGCGGTTCAGGTGCTAATTTAAAACAAATAGTTAAATCTTTACCAGGTAAACAATTAGGTGGAATAGATATTAATAAAGACTCAATAGATTTAGCTAAAGAAACTTTCAAAGGAGGTGTATTTTTTACTTGTTCAGCAGACGATATAATGATGTCTGACAAATCAACTGATGTCTTACTTTCTGATATGACTTTAATCTATGTAGATAATTGGAATATCAAAAAATACCTGAAAGAGATTAAAAGAGTAACAAGAAAATATGTAGTTTTATGCGAGTTCCATCATGAAAGTTGGATTAAGAGAATGCAATTAAAAATTACATCAGGATACAATGCTTATAATTGGAAAAAACTTTTGACAAGTGAAGACTTCTACGATATAATAGACTATAAAATAGCAGAAGAAGAGTGGCCAGGAGGTAATCCACAAAAGACTTTTGGTCATATATTAATAGCTAAAGTACCAAGAAAATAATATGTTTACAAACAAAAAAAAGAAATATTTTATTGATAAGTTAGATGCAGTTGAAAAGACAATTTGGGATTTAGAATTTAAAAGAACAAAAACAAGGTCAATTCGTGAAGAAGTAAGAGTAGAATATGATACTACTAAAGCAAGATTAGAATTGATTAACAATCAGATTAAAGAGCAGAAAGAAAAACCGACAATGCCTGAAGGAGATATTAAAAGATTAGATGATGAAAAGATTTTAATAGAAAGAGATTTATTAAGATACGAATCGCAAATGAAGTCAATGGATTTAGAAGTATCAGGTTCTCAACCAAATAAAGACTATCCTGATGGAGTAATTGGAATTGATCATCAGTTAGAATCTTTAAGAGAATTGAAAGGAATGATTAAAGAGTATATAGCTACCTTATGAGTTCTTTCTTAAAAGTAAGGATAGCAACCTTTGTATGGGGATTCGCAATTACCTATCTCTTTACAAGGAGATTAGATTTAACAAGTGCAATGTTTCTAACAATGGTAATAGGAAACACAATAATTATGAAGTTAATTATTAAGTAGTATGGAAAACGCTGATAAGCAAGTAAAAAAACAGCGAGGTGAAAATATTGTAAAGTTTCAATGGAAACCAGGACAATCAGGTAATCCTGCTGGAAGGCCTAAAGGTAAGACAATGAAAGAATATGCTAAGGATTATTTATCTAATATGTCAGAAGAAGAACGAATAGATTTTCTTAATTCATTAGACCCTGATATTGTATGGAAGATGGCAGAAGGTAATCCTCATTCAACAACTGATGTAACATCAGGAGATAAACCAATTCCTTTATTAGGAGTTATTAAAGAAAATGTATCAGATAACCTCGGCAACAAAGAAGATTCACAACCTGAAGAAAAGAATTAGGGCTATTCAGGGAGGAACTTCAGCAGGTAAGACAATAGGAGTATTAGAGGTTCTTATTGATTTAGCACAAAGAGATGAAACTCCGACAATTACTTCTATTGTTTCTGAAAGCTTCCCTCACTTAAAGAGAGGAGCAATGTTAGACTTCCTGAATATAATGCAACAGCATAGATACTTTCAAGATAAGCGATGGAATAAAACTGATTATACTTATACATTTGAAACAGGAAGTAAGATAGAGTTCTTCTCAGTTGATCAACCTGGTAAAGTTAGAGGACCAAGAAGAGATAGATTATTCGTTAATGAAGCCAACAATATCTCTTATGAAACCTTTGACCAGTTAGAAGTAAGAACTAAAGACTTTATTATTATGGATTGGAATCCAGTAAGTGAGTTCTGGTATTATGATAAGGTTGCTAATAGAGATGATTGTGAACACATCATTCTTACTTACAAGGATAATGAAGCTTTAGACGAAAGGATTATTGCAAGTATTGAGCAAAGAAAAGACAGAAAAGGTTGGTGGCAAGTATATGGAGAAGGCCAATTAGGAGAAGTAGAAGGTAAGATTTATAAAGACTGGCAGATAATAGATGAATTACCTTTTAATGCTCGTTTAGAAAGGAGAGGATTAGACTTTGGATATACTAATGATCCGACTGCTATTGTAGATATCTATTATTATGATGGAGGTTATATCATAGATGAACTATGCTTTCAAAGAGGGATGCAGAATAAACAGATAGCTGATACGATTAAGAATGCTATCATTCCTGAAACATTAGTGATAGCTGATAGTGCTGAACCAAAGAGTATAGACGACATTAAGAGTTATGGAATTAACATCTTACCGACAGAAAAAGGTGCTGATTCAGTAAGAAATGGAATATCATTAGTTCAAGAGCAAAGAATATCTGTAACTAAACGAAGTATCAATGTTATTAAAGAGTATCGCAATTACTTATTCATAGTTGATAAAGACGGAAAAGTAACTAACGAACCTGAACATGAATACTCTCACTCTATGGATGCTATTAGATATGGATTAACTTCTATCTTAAAGAAACCAGTAATCAAGCAATTTGTTCAATCTGCTCCAGTTGATAATTATTACGGAGATAATGAAATGCCTTTTTAATATGCCAACAGAAATTAAAATAAACTTAGATTACGATTTAACCTTAGAAGAAGTAAACAAGGTTCAAAGGATATTTATTGCCTTGTTGAAATCTGGTGGATTATTTGGTGTAAAAGGTGGAAAAACTATTATTCACTTTGATGACCAAGCAAGATTTAGGAAAATAGGACTTGATTATACTCCTTGGGTTGAAAGAGAATTTGACAAATATAAATTATAGGAATATAATAAAGAAAAAATAACCCTAACCTTTACAAAGACGGGACATTACACAATGTTCTGTCTTTTTTTAAAAAAATGCCATACGATATATTGCATAATACTTGGGTAAAATCAGACTTAATGGTAAAACTAACTGACGAGAAGAAGTCAGGATTTGATATTCAAGAAAGAAAGCACAATGACTGGACTGAGAACTATGAACTATATAGAAATAAAGTAAAGACTAATCGTTTAACACAAAGACAAGCTGTCAATATTCCTTTAATGAAAGAGACAGTTAAGACTTTGTTATCTAAGATAGATGACGCTCCTAATGTTGATTGGAAAGAATTAACTGGAGATGAGCAGAAAGAACTTATCTATCAAGAAGTATGGAATCAGAATGTTAAAGAAAATAACTTGGAACTAATAGATATTCTTGATAAGAAGAATGTTTTGTTATATGGATTATCAACTAAGAAATTAAACATTACTAAGACAGGAGTAATAACCGAAGTTTTAGATGTTTATGATGTCCTTTTTGACCCTTTAATGAATGCTTGGGATATAGACTCAGCAAGATTTGTTATCCAACAGAATATCTTTAGAAGTGTAAGAGATATTTTAGCTGATGACAGATATTCTAAAGAAGGAAAAGACGAATTGAAGCTATGGACTGACTCTCCTGCTGGAATATTGCAAAGTGAAAAGAGTAAAGAGGAATGGGAAAAGAAAATGGAAAGATTAAAAGCAATGGGAATAGAGAGCAATCAATTTGCTTTATATGCTGGTGGAGATAGAATAGTCAATCTAACAGAACACTATACAAAGATATGGGATACTAAGACAAAGAAGTTTATTAAAAGAGTAATTGTTTATGCTGATGACACGATAGAATTACTTAATGAAACACTTGAAAATTTAATTGGAGTTGATTTCTGGCCATTCGTAGTTTGGTCTGAAGACCCTGAAACAGTAGATATCTATCCTGATTCAGTTGCAGACTTAGTAAGAACTCCTAATAAGGTTTTAAATGTCTGGTTTTCACAATTAATTGAAAACAGAACTCTCAAGAACTTTCAAATGCATTGGTTCTTACCTAATCAGAATTATACTCCTCAGACTTATACACCCGGAGCAGGAGTAATGCTTCCTGCACCTCCTGGCGATGATATCAATAAAGTTATCAAGCCAGTAGAGATATCGGGATTAGACGATACTTTAACAGCTATATCAGCAGTTATAAATATGGTGGAGAGAGGAACTGGAGCAACAGCTATTGAGAAAGGACAATCAGAAACAGGACAACAAACTTTAGGAGAAATAAATGTCTTAGTTGGTAAGGCTCAAGAAAGAACAACAGCAATGGCTAAGTTCTATCGTTTAGCTTGGTATAAGTTCGCTAAAAAGTGGGATGCTTTAATGCAGGCCAATGCTCCGAAGTTTATGAAGCTATACAAGCAAGGCAGAAGTGGAAAGATGTTTGAAAAGAGAATCTTTACTAATGACTGGAAGTCTGCTTATGAACCTTTAGTTAGTTCAAGTTCAGAACAAGAAGCTAACGATACAAAGAGCATACAAAAGTTTATGTTTGTTATGTCGCAATTCCCCAATAATACAGCCTTAAGAAAGATTGCTCAGAAGAGAGAACTTGAAATACTTGATTTATCTCCTGAAGAATTGAAACAGGTTGAAGAAGCAGAAGATAAAGCAAATGAAATGGCAATGATGGGAGCAGAAATGGGAGCAGTTCAAGGAGGACAATCTAATGTTCAAAATGAGATAGCTCAGAAATTACAAATCTTAAATCAACCTGCATGACACCACAAGAAGTAAACAAAATATTAGACGAAGCTATTAAACAGAAGAAGATGACTGCTGATTTTGTTAAAGGTGTTGGTCCAGCAATAGTTGAAGCTTTGAAACCTACTTTAGATAAGATAGCTGATAACTCAAGACTACCTAAAGACGAGATATTAAAAGCAATATCTCAAATTAAAGTTAATGTTTCAGATATTAAAGTTCCTAAACCGAATATAACTATCCCTCCGATTATAGTTCCTAAAGCAGATGCTCCAATAATTAATTATATACCCCCTGAAGTTAAAGTTAATGTCCCTGCAATAGATATTAGGGCTTTAGCTGCCAAAATACAGTTACCTAATGAAATGAATATTAAGGGTTGGGTTGGCTTTATGGGTTATGATAGGGGACTTCTTAATGATCCATTACCAGTTCAAATTAGAGACTCAAAAGGTAATCCAGTAATGTTTACTGGTGGAGGTGCAGTTATTTCAGGAGGAGGTGGAGTTGCTCATCAAGTAAAGATTAACAATGCAACAACAAATCCAGTTCCTGTTCAGATAGTATCAGGAGCAAGTTCAACATCAGGAGTAAATGTTTTAGACTCAGGAGGAGTTGCTTATTCTGGTTCTAATCCTTTACCAGTAACTATAACTTCAGGAGCAACAGCAACATCAGCAGTAAATCTTGTTGATAGTACAGGAGTTGCTTATTCTGGTTCTAATCCAGTTCCAGTTGGTGGAACTGTAATCGTAAGTGATATTACTGCTTCAGTTCAATCAGCTTTAATTAATTCAAGTGGAGAACAATACTCAGGTAGTAATCCTTTACCAGTCGGAGGAACTGTTGCAGTAAGTGAAATTACTAATACAGTTGCAGTTACTCCAGTAGATTCAAGTGGTATAGCATATTCTGGTTCAAATCCTCAAAGACAAATTATAGTTGATACGACTGGTGCTGAATTAGACTTATTTAAGCAAGGAGATAACTTTGCTGTCGGTTCTGACCATGGACTTGGAATACTTGGTTTATCTGATGGAATACCAAAAAAATATGCTTTTATTAGGGTAGAAGGAGTTGATACTGATGCAGAAACTCCATTAACTGAAGGAGCAATGTCAACAGAATCTTATAATATGGGTTATGACCCTTATGCTGGAACTTGGAATAGATTAAGAACTGGAAGTGGATACGATAATCCAGGAGTATTGAGAGTAGTTCACGCAACTGATGTAGGAATGTCAGTAAATGTTATAGGTGCAACAAGTACTATTGGAGCAACACTTCTTAATGGAGAAGGACTTGCTAGAGATAGTTGGGCCATTACTGGAATAGCTTCTTCTATTAGTGTTTCTTTAATAGATTCAGGTGGTATTCAATATTCAGGTAGTAACCCAGTTCCGATGACAATAGCAGTTTCTAATCCAACAAATACAGTCAATGTAAGAATAGTTGATTCAGGTGGTGTTGGTTATGATGGTTCAAATGGGATGCCAATTCGTTTAGCTTCAGGAACTAATGCTTCATTATCCTGTCATTTAGAGGATAGTTCGGGTATCGGATACGATGGTTCTAATCCAATGTGGGTTAGAGTATCAAGTGCTGGAAATACAACTGGAACTAATATACACGATTCAAGTGGAGTAGCTTATGGAGGTTCTAATCCTATGCCTGTTACTTGGGCTTCAGGTTCTAATACTTCAACAGTATCAGTTGGAACAACAGTAAGTGATGCAGTAGATGATGGGTCTGCTCCAGTAAAAAATGGAGGAATTGCAAGAACAGCTAATCCAACAGCAGTTGGAGGTGGAGATACAGTTACTATGTCTATGGATGACTTAGGAAGGCAATTAACAAGGCCAGTTCAAGTAAGAGATTTAATTGCTACTGCCTATGTTTCTAAAGCAACAGGTTCAACCTTTGGAACAGAAACAACTCTATTGGCTTCAGGTTCAGGAGTCTATCTTGATCTTATCTATGTTATGGGAACTAATGATTCAACTGCGGCCATTCAGGTTGATTTAAGAGCTTCAACTGGTGGAACGATATGTAAAACTTTAGAGATTCCTGCTGGAGGAACTGCTGGTTTGGCTTTACCAGTTCCATATCCTGCACCTTTCGTAGATCACACTTGGACAATAGACTTGCCTGATGTAACAGGAACGAATGTAACAATAAGTGCATTATTTAGTAAAGAAATATAATATGGTTTTTGATAAAGAATGGTTTCAACAGAATAATAGAACTCTTTGCTGGTTCGCTAACCAAGCGATTTTAAAGTATTGGTTTAGATGGCTTTTAAGAATACATAAAGATATTAAATGGAGTGATACAGTTAATCAGATAACTCCTAATTCATTTACTTATAATGCTAAGTTAAGGGAAGACAAAATAGAACTAACAACTGATTTTAGAACTCACGAGAAGTTTGGAAAAAGACTTTATTATGGATTAAAACCTTTATGGTATTTATTACATTTTTGGGATTGGTCAACCTCAATTCAGCCAGTACTTAATTGTGGTTTTGATACATTGACTGTTTATCCTCAAGCTGGAAGTGGAGGAGCTAATGAGACTGTTGATGGGTATCCTTCTGATAATTTAAATAGTTTAAGTTTTACTAATTTAAGAAATGAGTCGGGT